>Ga0065711_1041521_pt1 | contig 16082 bp, 11 predicted proteins | sample Hoacrofraction12_FD_59098 | JGI IMG/M metagenome (GOLD analysis project Ga0065711, IMG submission 59098) | Hoatzin crop microbial communities from Cojedes, Venezuela - Epithelial fraction 12 v2 (version 2) | ecosystem: Host-associated > Birds > Digestive system > Esophagus > Crop | place...
GGTTGTCAGGGCATGGCTCCACCAGTCGATCTCCTGCTCGGCCTCCCTGATGCTCCATAGCCTATCTACCTCTTCTCTTAGCTCTGCCACCAGGCAGAGTAGATAGTCCACCTGGTCGCACCTTATGCAGTTATTCCCTTTGCTGTTGTCCGTCCCCAGCGCTAGCTGGTGGCACTCGCTGCAGCCAGAGACCTGGACAGCCGCGTGCTTTCCAGGGACCTCAGTCTGAGTTGAGGCTTCCTTTATGACCAGCAGGGAAGAAGCAGCCTTCTGACGGCGTGGTGCCATGGCTGGGCTTCCTTCCTGCAGATGAGTTGCCTGAGCTTGCCTCGGGAGCTGGGGGAGAGCCTCTGCCTTCCCTGCACGCCCTGCCTGCGCCAACTGCCGCGCCACACCCTGTTTGCCCACCCTGGTCGCCGCGCTCCTGGTCGCTCGCGCTCCCTAGGGTCTGCTCTTGTACTCAGGAGGGTCACGCCTCCGTCACCGCTGACTCTGACCCTGCTGAGTCGGAGCTGCCCGCTCGTTAGCAGCTGACTCCTGCGTGCTCTGAGGGGGAGGGGGGCTGGGGTGCCTTCTCCCTCCCTGCGCTTTTGACTGCACGATTCTGCAGCTTTGGGAAAGGGTTCCCCGGCGCGGCTGTCCACACCACAGCCCTTCACCTTGGTGGTTTCGCTGAAATGGCTCACAGAGCCATTTCCAGAGTGGATCACAGAGACAAGAAGGACAATGCAAGTCACAAGACTGAGTTCTGCAACTGCAGCCCTCCATAAGTTTTGCCTCTTTCCAGAGAAGGGCTTAAAGCTGTAACTCGAGAAAGACCTGATGGTCTCGCAATTTACCATTGGAATGGGAGGAAAAGTCACCAAGGATCTCTTCTTGCTTGGCTATGTCCACCACAAAGTCTTCAAAAGTAGATTCAGCTGCTGGCCTGAAGCTCTTCAGAGATTCAGTAGCTTTTTGGATTCTGAAAGCACAGAGGCAGACGGATGGCAGAAGAGAGAAAAGGGAATTCATATGTGTGCATTCCTTAAAGTAAAAATTGTAGTTTCTGCTTTAAAAAAAGTTCTCTTTTCACGTACTTACTGATGTCTCCCAGAAATTTCTGTCTCTCTAGACAGAATTCAAATGCAAAACTTAAAAGCTTTTGGTACATCAGTGTAAAGATAAGGAACGGGTAATTGTTCAGTTGGCAGAGTATTTTAACAGTTTGGGCCACTGTGTTGAAAGAACAAAATAGGTATGAAGCACTAATGGAACAACAACTATTAAGATCAAAGAGTTTAAAGCCAGAAGAGACCTATTAGATTAACTTGCAAATACCAGATACAAACCCTGAGCAATGCAATGCACCGGAGAGCTGAACGGGCTACCCTTCCACTGCAGTCCTAACGAACCAGGGTAGGCGCTGTCGCAGCACAGAGCCCCTCCTGTGTGCTGTTCCGTAACACATGCTGTAACGTAGTAATTTCTACCGAAAGTACTGGGACTATCTCTGAGCCTCTGCAATACAAGGTACTGCATTCAGTACTTTGCTAGCAGGTGCCAAAAGAACATGACTGACCAGCCACCCTGGAACAGTACCTGTACCTCAAACAGAAGATAATCAAGATACCTGACATGAAGTTGTTTTGCTGTTTGAACAAAACAAGATGGATCAGTTTCTTTTAGCACTTCCTGAGCATATCCTACAAGGCCATTATTTTCCAGAAGCCCTTGATATTCTTCTGCTTGCGCCTGCAATTTTTCCAGCCTTAAATTCTTAGAAATTTCAATTGCCCTAAGAGCTGCAGATTTCTTCTCTTCCAGGATGTGAGATAATTTCTCAAAACTCTGAGATACTTCTTCTTTAGCTTTTTCACTGTTGCACTAGGAGGGAACAGAAGATGTTTTAGACGGGTTCCACAGCACAGTGGCTGTGTACAGAAACATACTTAAGGTTGTTCAAGATATCATAGCCATCTAGCCATTCTGTCTGTTTGACAGACAAGACTAACGAGCTTTGTTATGCTCTTCAGCACTGAAAATGCAATCAGCACTGCACTGAAGCTCATAAGCATTTACTGTTTTATCACAGAGAACAAAGAACAGAAAAGCATTCCTCTGATTATGTCTTGAGTTATGCACAACATCTGTGTGAACAGCTCCTGGAAAAGCACTGTAAAAGCAGGTCAGCCTCTGAAGTCCTGACGCCCAAGAGCTAAGTGCTCTTCCACCACCCCCAATCGTCCTGAACTGGGGGTCCAGCCCAGTTTCTCACATACGCCCTCAGAACTGTAGTGCCACCTCTGACTAGTGCCCTGGATAAAAGGAATTACAAAGCATGGAAATAATCTGTATCAAGACAGAGGCAGAGACAGGAGCTCCTGCCATATCTGCCATCATGTTTTTCAGCTTGTATGTGAACTCCCAGCTGTGACTCTTCTGCAGGGAGACTTTGGCCTTAATTCTGACTTCACTGCAACATCCCCAAGGTAAACAGACAGCGTAAATTGTGCAGCACCATTAATACACAAGAGCTGTAAGTCTAACTCACCCCTCTTTGGTTAAGTTATCAAATAAGCTTTATTTCAATTAAATTTACAGCAGCATCCAAAATTTCACTTCCCTCTGTGTGTCACCCAAATTTCCCACACTGTCAGGATCAAGTCTGACCATGTGTGATTCAGTACTAACACAAACTGGTCAGAAATTATTTTACTGGCTAATGGAAAAACCCAAAAGATTGAAACACTTCACTGAAAACAGTTCGAGTCCCTGCCGCATCCCTGCAAGAGGCATCCCCAGAGAACCCGCAAGCCACTCTTACCTCTGTTTCTTTCAGCAGCAGATCCAGCTGCGTGATGTGTGCTTTCACCTGGCTCTCCTTACTGATGAGGTACTCAATATCTTTCGAAAGCTTCTCCTGTTAAAATAAAACAGCAAGCTGGCAGAATAAGGGTATCCCACCGAAACTGACAACCAGCGCAGGCAGGTCACCCAGCCAGCGCTCGGTTTATCAAGCTACAAGGACAACTGCCTGCCACTCGTTACGAGCAGCAACCCCTGCAGAAAATTGCTCAGTGACCTGCAGTGACTGCCCAGTGACATCAGGCCATGCTGTGACCAGGACTGGGGGCACAGCCTCCAAACACATAAGAGCCTCAGATGGCTCGTTCTTCCCTAGCCACAGCAGTCACACTCTCTTAGGCTAGGATCATGAGGCTTCAGGACGTTACTTTTTCTTGCAGAAAAGACTCGTTAGTTATTAACTCATTTGTAGTAAGATTTGCTAGAAAAGTGAATGGTTCAAAGCACGAACTTATGGGTGTCTCTGCATTTCCATAGTTGCAAGAGTTAACGGCTGTACAGGAAACGCCTTGCAAACAGGCAAGGAGGCCAAAGAGCACCAGGCAGGCTGGTCTGGTCTTTTTTTTTTTTTTTCTTCTGTGAGCAAGGGAGGAAGAAAAGGAAGAAGAGGAGGTAGCAGCAACCATTCTTTAGTCACAAAGCAATGTTTGCAAGTCTTCCCTGTTGTCCTGTGCTTAGGGAATTAACAGCTATGCAACTTCAGAAACACGCAAGGTCCCAACAGATACTTCGGATGCAAATTTTTCAGGAGTGCTTCTGAAGTATCAGTTAAGCCAAGCCACAAGGCCACTTATCTTAAGAAAGTTAAATTGTAAAGTATTAACTGCTTAAACTTTCTGCATTGATCAGTACTGCTGTACAGTTCACTAAGATAGGTGGGACCTCTTTTCAGGGGTTATGTCTCAAGCCTCACAGAAAATACAGTTTAGTTTCTCAGACATGCACTATGTCACACTGATACATACATTAACAGATGTTGCACAACAGCATGCCTCATGACTAGTTCAGTGTCCTCTGAACACACGTCTTGGCTTCCTGCCATAGGGAGTTTGCCCTTATACCAGAAGCTCGGTACTCTTCCCCTTCTTCAGGCCAGGTCCAACAATGTTTACTTTTACCTTAAGGGTTTTGTAGGCAGTGCTCATAGTTGTTACTCTGTGGTTTGCATGACATCCACCTAGTTTACAAAGATGACAAACAGGCCTTCTGCAGATTTCACAGTACATGTTTACCCTCTCCATTTCATGTTCTGGACACATCAAAATCTAGGGGGGGGGGGAAACAAAAAAAAAGATAGCAGAGAGAATGCAAGTGAGAACGCAGATGTACTTCCAAAAACTGAGGTGCTCAACAAACCATCAAAACACTTCATCATCCCACAACAGTGTCTGATTTAATCAGTGGATTTTTTACACTCACTTTATCTTTCACCTTTTACATTTGTCCATGCTAGTGAAAGCCAGCAGATGAAAACACAGTTTCCTGAGGTTTACAGTGAGTGAACCTGTAGCAATGTCTGTGCACACAACACATAGCCTCCATACTGCAGTCAACCATTTTGCTAATCCCAGAAGTTGATTGCACGTCTGAAGCTCCCTACAATCTTGTTCAGAGCTGTAAATATAGTATATAACACAAATTTAACCATGTCCATGCCAGCACCTCTGGAAACAGCTGCGAACTGTTTCTTAAAGCAAGAGTTGAACATAACAAAGTAATGCTTTAAGTCTAAACTAGACTCTGATCAGCCACACAGCCATTGCTCTCAGACCAACAAATGAAATGCAGCCACCACCACCAGTCACAGTCATTTTAAAGACAAAAGGCTCCAGTGTTTCCATTTTTCTGTCTGACTCCCATCACAAGTTGTTCATGTTGCGCACTAATTACTTTATCAGCTTAAACAGCATTGCGAAAAAGCTGGTGCTCACTGAAAACCATCTTTCAAAAACTGAACGTGTTGAAATAACTGCTTGAGGAGGAAAAAAAATTGCTGCTGAACTCCAAGCTCAAGCAACAGATGAAATCATTGGAGGGTGTTAAAAAAAAAACAGCACAGGCTTTGCCTCATTCTGGAGTACTGAAAGACAACATTTGGGTTCGTCTACTCCATGTTAACAAATAAGGGCTCTCGAAAAGCTTTTCAGTTTCATGCCAAGGAGAAGAACAAGATAGCAGTGCCAAGAGTCAAGCTTTGAAAGTATTATCTTTTAACACACACACACACCAAAAAAAAAAAAAAAAAGGGCAGTAAAGCGCACAAAACCAGAAAAGTGTGAATAGCATAAGTATGGACACAGTAAGCTAAAACTGCAGACCATCTTCGAAGCCAACTCTCAACGCCCAAATGTTATCTTAAGCTACGGTGAAAAGCCCAAAGACACCAGTCTCACCAGCACCTTGGTACATAAGACTATCATTAAACAGAATATGCAGTAAGCTATTCCATTCTCACTGACTGCTGGATTGGGAGGGGGGGGGGCGCAGGAGGAAATCTTCAGGAAAACCAGTTGTGCAGGCAGACATCTCCAAAAACTGCAGTCATGCTGTTAGTCTGTGGCAGTAATTTTTCCACAGCAGTGCACAGTCACACCTAACAGAAACCACATATTTTTATTCATCTCCTTGTGTAAGCAAGAATTACAGCCTGCAAGCTAGAGACACAGGAGGTCAGCACATTACCTTGTCTAGCTCCCTCAAAATGCAAGAACAATCAGCCCAGTATGTGCTTCTCCCATCCCCACCACACACGTTACAAAGTGCTCTCCAGGCTGGTTGTAAACTAAAGTGATGACTGGAAACACTGTTTAGGAGACCAGCAAATACTTCATGCATTCAGTTCAGGTCTTAACAATGTAGTGCAATGAAAAATGCACTTTACTTTCTTTTACTAAGCTCAAACAGTCATTAAATAGTCTCTGTGAGAGCACAGTAAAGATCAGTTTACTGCTGTTGGAAAGTTTTTCTACAAAGTAGATGTGTCTATAGTTGATTTAACTATACTATGTTTTTCTCCTTTTTTTTCTTTTTTTTAAACAGTACATCTGTCTTCACATACAATTTAAAACAGCTAACTCCCATATGCATGCACACACTTGATACATCAAGGTCAGGATGTTTTAAACCACTTCTCCCCCTTTTACTCTGCTTCAACAGAATTCAGTTACTGACTTTTAAACCCAAATTCAGTCTGCATCTATTATAACAACATACGGTACTGTTAAGAGTACACAAGGATCACAAGAAGCCTTCGGTATTTTTAAGTTGCAATATTGCAGCAGTGAGGTCTTAGATACCGCAGAGGCAAAGTTTTTAAGCAGCTGTACAGCGTTTTAGATCAAGAGCTGGAAGACAGCATACAAACTTTTGCCTTACTCAGTTAATCCAGTAAGGGGACATTTCACAAAGATAGCTGTGTGCTAGCGATTTTTAAAGCACATCAAGCACATGCTTGCTCCCAACTGGAATGTATGTGTTAGACTCCAAAAAAAAACCAGACAGCAGTAAGAGGACTTCTGGATGTTCACTACCTGCCAGCTCACTAACTTTTGAGGCTCAATTTTTTCCAGTCTCAGCAAGAAGGTACACCACCAGTCAAGAGCTTGTTACGCACTGCACATTAATCAAATCTACTTAATTTAATCAAAATTAATCAGGACTCCTCAAACATCAGCATTTCCAGTATCTGTGGGACCTCCAGTGAGGTCACCAGCCACAGGCACGCAACAAGTGCTGGGACATTAAGACCTGCTGTGGTCCCTTGTTAAAGAGATGGCAGCTGTGACAATCCCTCCCGTGGTGCAACTTCAGTTCAGTCAGGCACTGCCACGTTCCGCACCACGCTCAGCAGGAGAAACAAGGGCAGCAGCACTTTGCAATCACTCTGTTTTGTCTGAACGCAGCAGCAGCAGTGTGTAAAGCAGAAAACTTCCCATTGCACTTTTCTCTTCTGCTGTAGCTGAAAAAATAACAGGGTGTCATAACAACAGAGACCTAAACTCCACCTTTTGCTATCACTGGATGCAGTGCAGGAGGGAAGAAAGATGCTTTGTGATGGATCAAGTTCAGGCACAAAACATCCAGAGGGAACCGACCTTAAGGGAGCCATGGTGCAGGACTGTTGTGTTGGGTTTTTTTTAAGTTTATTGCACACAGGCATCCTCCTTGACCCGACTTCTAGAGAAAAGCCCTGATGTTTTAGATGCTCAAGATCACTAAGTCTTCCAAAAAAACAACAACAAAAAAGACCCAAATCACAGATCACCCAATCCACTCCCCAAAGTAAAAAATTCTGTATTTTTAGGGACCCCTTCAAATATGTTCTCAATGTCCTCTTCAACGACAACCACTTCAGCATAAATAGGAAAAAAACTTACGGTTCACTCAATAAATGACAGCAATAGTCAGTCAAGCAACAATGGTCCTAAAAAGCAACTACTGTTGCACAGGTATGTCTGAAGCTATATGCAAATGCTGCAACCCAAATTCTGTAAGATACTTACCTTGGGTCTGAAGTTGGTGGTTGGTCCTATATATTCATGCTGGGCTTTCACCGTTCCCCAAGGATGGTGTATTTTGAAACACTCATTGCAATAGCTTGCGCTGCAGTCCAGGCAGCTCTTTGTGGACTCCTGAGGTGGAGGTTTGCAGAAATCGCACATAATAGCAATGGCTGCCCTGGCCGCCTGTCTGTATCTTTCCACAATGGTTTCCAAAGTAAAGTTGCGAAATAAGCCATTGATGCCACGTTCTCCAAGATCAATATCCCGCTGGCAACCCGGACAATGAAACAGAGTCGATCTAGGAGTCAGTGAATTGCGTTTTCTGCCTGTGTTGACACCAAATCCTGATTTAGGAGAAGCATAAACAGAAGAGGTTTACATTTTAAACTCATGAACCAATTCCAAGCTATCGTAGCACATCATCCAAACCAGTACAATACCAATTCATATGCAGTCTGCCAAGCCAAAGAGAATACATTTGCCATGACAAGGTAGTGTAACGTCTGAGTCCAAGGGACATTACAAACTACTGCTCTAAAGCTTCATTCTATCTTAAGATGAATTTAGCGGTTCCAATCCTATCTTCTTCATCTAGTTTTGGATGCAGTCAAGCTGCAGCCTTTCGAAACACTAAACACAAGTCTCCCAGAAACCAGCTGGTTTTAGGCTAAATGGCTGCCTGTATAGAGAGCAACAGCTTTGTAACATATTGAAGTGAAAGATGCTTATTCCCAGAGTGAGACTAGTTATTCCCAAATATAGCCAGCTTTGAGCTCCCTAAAGTTTGTTTTGGCTGAGACAAACTTATCTGGCTCATCCCAAGAGGCATCATAAAAAAATAAACAGGCAAACAACACAACTAGATACTACCAGTACGAAATCTCAGCCAAATCATTTAGTCACAATACGCAGAGGCTGACTTGCCCCTTGCTGAATGGCCTTGATAAAGGAGGGCTGCTTAGTAAGCCCCGCACACCAAAGGGGATACCGAGGTGGTTACGTCTGAGAGGTTTCTCTGCCCAGAGCTGGGGAACCACGGATCTGCGCGGTTACACAGGGTACATCCATATCTTTTCACTTCAGAAGGGGACAGCAGAGAAGCTGCACTCCTACAAAACAGCTATGCACAAACTTTCCCTCCTTTCAAAAAAAAAGCTATCAAAGGCTCAAGTAACACCGCAAGCGTAAGGAGCCTTTGAAGCCTGCTCAAGGGGATGGCTCACACAGACCCAAAAGCTATTTACAGGGTAACATACTTGAGGCTTTCAAACAGGGAGTGCATCCCCATGTCTCACTCATGAACCCAGCAGGCACAACTGTCAAAAAGAGTCCTTTATGTATTTCTGAAGCAGGCTAAGCTAGTGTTTAGGCTTAACATGTATCCTCTTAGATTCCCCTTACAAAAAGATAAAAAACCATCCTCTGTAGCTGGAGCATGATTTTAAGATCCCTTTGGGAGGACTGCATGTTGGTATAACTAACAAATTTGTAAATGCAGGTATGGCTTCAAGCTGAATTCTTAGTCTTGAAATTGGTTCTTCTTCAGAAAGGGAAATTTGTTCTCATCTGTATTTAATCAGTGTTTTCCCATCAGATATGTTGATGCTTCATTTCTTTTTGAAGTGTCCTTTGATGCTATCCAAAAGACACTTGCCATGTGCTGCTCTCCTGTGACTGCCTCACCCAACAATCCAAAACCTCCCTTCCTATAACGCCCTTTCCAGCCTCTTTAAAAAAATCAAACCAACACTCCCGTAAGGAACTAGTTCTTTTAAAAAATCTTTGAAATGCACCCCATGATAGTTATGCAAGACCGTCAGCCAAGAAGCCACAACCAGAGCATGAGTACGTGTGTACAAGCTGGCAGTCTCAAACTCAGCTGGTCTCGTACCTCTCTGTCGGTTTTCAGCAGAACAACTGGACTGCATTTACAGCACAGCATGGGTGACACAAGGCACTGGTATACAGCTCTCTGGTGACAGGAAGCAGAGATCTTTTCCTCCTACTTTTTTTTTAGTACTTACTTGAAGTGAATTAATTACCCAAAATGCACGTCCTGCGGTACCTGTAACTTGGCATACACAGCAACACACACATGCAATGCACAACAACAGCTGTGAAACACAAAGTGTATTTGCACTGTATGCTCCAAGCTAGCACTGCACACAGCAACACAGAGAGACCTTCTACACAGATTTCTACAATGGCCTAAACAAAAAAGATGATTTTGCATGCAGTGCCATGCAGTCAACAGCTACAGAAAGGGATCTGGAGTACTTACATTTGCTAAAAGTAAGAAAACAATGACACAGTGTCGTACGTACAGAGACTGCCTATAAGCAGTATGCTATAGGAGAGAGCGAGCAATGAAAAAGCAAAGTAACAAGAAAAAAAAAAAAACAAGACATGGTGCAGTGGTCAAGTTTAAAAATACGATCTGAAATTCGTTTCCAGTAGCATGCTTTTGAAGTCTGGCCCAAGCGGCTCAAACGTGGAAGCGGTGTTTGTTTAACTCAAAGGTGAGTTCAGCTGCATCCCAACGGAGGCCTTTCATTCTGCCCGTGGCGGACCGAAACGAGACCGGCATCACGAGCCATGCTCTGCGAAGACTGGTGACACTCTGCTTATGGAAAGCGATCCAGTGCCAAGGAAGTCCTGCGCACCTTCAGATGTCTCATCCCTTTTCACTCACAGCACTCCAAGAGCCTAGGGTTGGTTTTTCTTCCCTTGTTTTAACCCCTGTTAGTTTACTTGCTAAGCTTCTTGGCATGCTCTGCCACTTCAATACTTCAAGTTTGGAAACATTCTCTCTTTGACTAGTGCATGTTAAAATATTAACATGCAGTAAGAATCACTGTCCTTTCTGCTTACAGGATTTCTACACTCGTACTTTAAAAAGAAAGCACTGATGAAGTGATAAATTACTTTGAGCAGTATCTTTCCTGTCTATCTTGTGTCCAGTTTGCTAAAACTGAATTCTGCTTACACAGAAGGAAAAAAAAAAAACCCCAAAACATACAAAAAAATGGAGCTGCAAACCCCATGGATTTTGTAGACATACTGGATGTGCAGCTCACAAAAACTTCAGTCCTTCCCACATTCTCTTTTACACGCTGCCAATCCGGTTTACAACAAACACGCGCGCATTTTGTGGAATACTAGGAATCATCACCAGAAATTTCCAACTGTCATTTGTAAACAGGCTGCTCCCCTTGCAATGAATAGCTCAAACAGCAACTAAAAAAAGCACAAAATACGTTCACGCTCATGACTGAGCATGTTCATGCTCAGACTCCAACCTCACAAATATTACGATACAGATTGCAAAGACTTAAGTCAAAGAGCACTCTTAAGTACGTCTTTAAAGACAATATTTAAATGTCCTCTTCCTAAGCAGAGGTACCAACCCTTAAAATGTTGAAAAGCCCAACCTGCAGCTGATTGTTTGCAAAGGGATAAGACATCTTAAAGATAAAATTGTGTTTTCCAAGTAAACAGTATCACCAGAATTCTCTGGTTATGGAAGACACGGAAGTTAAATGTGTGAGAGTTTAAAAAAATAAAGATTTTAAAAGTCAACTGGATTCTCATAAAAGTTTTTCAAAAAATACGTATGTACGTTGCCACCCCCCGAACTCAGTTAATGCTTTTGGACTGATTTTTAGGAAGAAAGTAAAAAAAAATGTGACAGAAGTCAGCAGCTGCAAAATGTCATTTTCAGATACTTTAACTTTCCCCAAATCAAGGGTGCCTTCTGCAAAAAGAGTAGATAAAGATAGCTTTCCAAGAGCTCTGACGGTGTCCTACGGTATCTTTGTTTTATGACACTTTTAGTCTTCCACTGAGGCAACTTAAACTTCCCCTTCTGATTAGCTGCTTTGTCCTCCACTGAGTGTGAAATTCAGATTTGTGTTTAGCTCAGTTCATGTCTTTTTTGAAGGACACGGTATTTCTACGGATTGCTGATGTGCCTGCCAATATTATGGCAGCATGGAGCTTTGGGGTTTTTTTTTCCATTTTTAACAGAGCATCACATCCAAAAAAGTATTTATGTTAACAAACCCACATAGTGGCTGAGATGCTTAGACTAGCTCAATTTTGGAAATTAGACGTACTTAGAACAAAGAGACACTGGCTATCCTTCAACCTGACTCTGTCACCAAGCATGCCAAACATTACAAGTGTATCAATTTAAAATATTTCATTTTCCTCCTATATTCATGTGCCATGCTAATCTGCCAGATCCAGAACTACCTACACAGATTCACATGGTGGAAATTTCAATCTGCTTCTCTATCAAATTATGCGGGCCCAGATACAATGAAGAACCGGTATTACCTTACATTTAGAAGTCAAGGCGAACCATGACCTCTCAATGTTACCAAAATCAATCTAATAATTACACTTCACTACAAGCAAGACAGCAGTTTTACTGAAACTTGAGCACATAAACTCTTGAAAATTAAAAAGCGGGGGTGGGGTGGGGTGGTGACTACTGTTTTTTTGTTTCAAAGGGGAGAGAGAACGTGCGTTTTTGCACCCATTAATGTATGTTCAGTCATGCATACACATAAGAAAAAAAATATAATCCAACCCTTAACTGAATTCCAGTCCAGTTGACCTTTAAGTCAGTGTGAAACAGAATGAAAAGCTTTCCTTATAGAAGTCCTTTGCTGTACCTTTGCTCACTGCAAAAGCCATTTTGTGGACTTGACCACTGACAAAAAGCTATATGCTAACCAACAATATTTAACTCAAGATCTAAATGCTAGACTATCTCTAGCCAATATAAGAAGTGAAGCATTTCTACCTCTCCACCCAAAAGACCTCCTCTGTGAGGCTGTGAACAGTGAACAGAAAGCTGTTTAGAAATCAAAAAATAAGATACACCATTGGCTTACAATGGTTCAGATGAAAAGCATCAACTGTTTTCTCTCCTGTGGCTGCAAACTACTGCAGGGCTGAAAGGCAAGAATGTTTAATTTCCTAGCGCATGAAACAACTGCAGTATTTAAGTAGAACAGAAAAAGCGAGAAAGAAGAAATGGGGGGAGGAGGGGAGGGCAGGGAGAGGTACTTCAGACATTCAGTTTCTGCATCATCCATCAGTGCTGCACAAGTGTCAACGTAACCACATTACACGCTTTACTCTAATTACACCAACATTGTGATTACACTAACATTACAGAAAATGGATTAGCAATAAGAAATAACCTTTATTTTCATTTTATATGCAACATAATTTTTTTAATGAGAAATTCTTTTATATACAACATAAACAGTGGGGGTTTTTTAAACCATAAACAGTGGGGTTTTTTTTAAACCAAGGCATTATACTTTAAGCAGCATAGGCACTCCTTTTTAGCTGAAAAAGAGTTCCGGCCTTTTTTACACTAAGATAAATTGTATTTCTAAATGCAAGCTGTGTGTGCACAACAAATACAGGATGTGGACCCGTTCCTTCTGGCATCTCAAGAATTCAAATGCCCAAATCATTTTAAATAGATGATACTCCTCATGGAGATCGCAGGGATTCCTCGAATGAAAAAAGAAAAAACCCACAGTGGGAGGAAGGCGTCGTACACATTTTCAAATATAACAATAATGTCTTGACAGTGACATGCCCTGCACAAGGCTACCAGAAATTCTAGTGGCTTTTTTGTTATACGTGTGAGGCCCCACTTTGGGTGTTTTCTTGTACTTTTTTTCTCTTACGGAGCTGGTTTACTACAAATTCCCCTACGGATCACAAAACGAGTTAGGCGCACGCAGTGTGCAGCATGGGTACTTCAGGTGCAAGGCCAGAACTGTACAGACGTTAAGCTGCAAGTTGGCTGAACGCCGCTGGTACCGAGCGCCTGAGAGCAGACCTCACGCCTCACGCGGCACGCGGCGATGGAGCCGTAACGCCTGCAACATCAGAAGCAAAGACAGAACAATGTGAATGTCCAAATGCATTCTTTAAAGCTCCCATTTCCATATGCTTTTAATTTTGTAAATCTGAGCTGTCTGAGATGGTAATTTTCCTGTGACGTGCATCTGCCCAACGCTCTCTGGGAGGAAGGGGAAAAAGCCCATCACTTCCAAGTCTCAACACTACCTTGCTACTCATCAAACAGGTACGAAGTCTTTAGCAAAGCATTCACCTCCCTCTCCTAGCAGATCAGATGAGGAGGTAACACACCTAGTTCCCCATCAGTTTGCTGGGATGGTGGCAGATTACTGTGGATTTGAAGATTACAAGCCCTGCAACAGCCTCTGTGTATGGATCGCAGGGGGGCAGGAGCACCAAGAAGGGGTCTTTCCTGCCCTGTCTTTAGGGGTGTAACAAAGCAGTAATGCTAAACCTCACGAGAAGGGCAGCCAACAGCGCAGCACTGCGCACCGAACTCTGCAAATCTAGCAGTAATTAAATGCCAGGTCCCCACGGGAGCCCTGCCTCCTCCGTGTGCCGCGTGCGGGCCATGCCACGCTAGATCACTATCCCTACTGGCCTGGGAGATGCAGGACCACCTCCTCGCTTCGGCTGCGCCCCGCGTGACAGCCCCACGCTTGGCAAGACACAGCGTTCGTGGGGAGGTTGCCCACGGCACGCCCGCCACTCCCCAGGTGCTCCAACGCCTGCACTGTGAAAGCATAGAGGGGACAATGGCCGCCGTGGAAACCGGTGACCGCTTCAGGCCATGCATGCCATGCCATGCCAGACACGATGCTCACTGAGGGAGGACAGGGATAAGCTCGGGTTTGGGAGAAGGCAGTCACCGTCAGGCTGCCTTCCCTCCAAACGCCACATAACGCTGCAGTGCGAGCAGGCTCAGGAAGCAGCCCAGGCGTGTGCCTGTAGAGCTAAACAGTGACCATGGGGCTGTGCACCCCGCATCCAGAAAACAGGGCTGCAGTGAAGACCACTAGCCGTTTGGTTCGGGGATCCCCTCAACCAGCCAAGCTACACAGCAAGCACAGCGGTCGCTTATCAGACTGATTGGAAAAGAGCCCCGGTACTAACAGCTCGGGAGTCGTTTACAAGAAGCGGGTGAAATAAAGCATCTGAACTTTGAAAACTGGGGAGGATGAACGTCAGTAGCACACGAAATGCAAGGTGCAGCTCTGGGGATCATCTTGCAGGTGACTCTTCCGGTGCACCGCAGACTGCGGTCTTAAAGTGGGTAATTATGTCAGAAGGAAGCCTGAAAGCCAACATGAGGTTTCTTTGAAGGAGTCTAACACGCACAAAGCGCTTCCGATGTATCTGTGTAAAAGCAGATCAACTCATCCGTGGGTTACACGGACGGCTGAAAGAGTCTTTCTAGTGTGATATCACAAAGGGCACGAGGAGCCCTGCAGCTACGTGCTCCTTCGAGCTTTGGGCAGGCTGCACTGACAGAGACCGTGAGCGCAGTCTTCCTACAGTCACCCGTCCTCCGACTCTGCAACTGCACGATGACCATCATCTACGGAAAATGACTTATCGTGAGCATATCGAAATGGGCAAGGCAAATCTAACATTTGCAAAGTCAACCGAGGCTCGGAAGAAAGTCCCAACTACTGAATTTAGGCTGGCCGAAACCTGAGAGAACTACCTCAACAGTACTACCGGCAGGCAATAAAATTGCAGGGATCCGCATCTCGACGCTATGGAACGTGACACTATGGCTTCTCGGTGTAACTGAAATACAGGAACAAACAGACACAACAGCCACAAAGATTTACAGGATGCCATGAGGATAGATCCCTTATATATGAAACAAAGTGCATTGTCCTTAAAAATATTCCCATTGCTCTTGCTAGAGAATGAACAAGACTCACACTATGCCCAAGTCATCTCTTTACCTGTGTCAGGAGCAATGGGAAGACATTTTACCAGTGCAGACACCATTCAGCTCAAGTCAGTCCAATACACAAAATTAGGAAAACACGCAAAAATTCTGATACGTACCTGATCTACTAACCCTGTCAATTCTGTCTGTGCTAGAAGAAGAGATTTTAATTCGAGGGCTGCTCTGATTAGAGGATTCAGAGCCTCCATCAGCGAAAGAGTCTTCGAACGCAAAGAGTATTTCTTTGACACACTTGTGACAGACATTGTGCTGGCAAGGAAGGATCAGCGGGTGGGTAAATAACTCCTCGCACGCCGGGCAGATGAGCTCTCTTTCGATACCCTTAATGGCAACCTTCATGACAGAAAGAGGGAAAAACAAGCATCAGCGTAGAAAGCGCGAGCCAGCGAGGCTTGCTTGCAGCTGTGTGTCACCGGACCCCAGCCCTGTGGAATGACGGCTGCGCGCAGTTGTAGCTGGCTGGAGGCAGTCCCCAAACACATCTCAAATTAACATTTACGAACGCACCGGCGGCGTTCGTCTCTCCGCTGAAACGAACACCGCCACCGGGCAAACCCAGTTCATCTTCAGGTCACGCCTGCATTGCAGGGGAGGAAAGGACGGGAGGGGACCAGCTCTGATTCCCCTCCAGGACCCAGCGCAACAAAAGCCACCCTGCTCCGCACAATGGGCACCCACGCGTTTCACCCGGCTCGCTCGCTCGCTTTCCAAGCAGGGGAGGATTTGGGGGGGGGGAAGAAGAAAAAAAGAGAGAGAAACCAGGTGTGAGACCGGTGAGACAACAGGCTCCCCCGCCACGCAGTTCACACCCAGGGACTGAAGCTGGCCCGGCTCTGCCGGAGGCACGCAGCGCAGCCCCGGCGCCCGCCCGCGGCTCCCCGCCCGCCCCCACCCAG
>Ga0065711_1041522_pt1 | contig 16082 bp, 12 predicted proteins | sample Hoacrofraction12_FD_59098 | JGI IMG/M metagenome (GOLD analysis project Ga0065711, IMG submission 59098) | Hoatzin crop microbial communities from Cojedes, Venezuela - Epithelial fraction 12 v2 (version 2) | ecosystem: Host-associated > Birds > Digestive system > Esophagus > Crop | place...
GGCCTGTAACTAGTGGTGTCCCTCAGGGATCAGTACTGGGCCCAGTCTTGTTCAACTTCTTCATCAATGACCTAGATGAAGGGACAGAGTGTACCCTCAGCAAGTTTGCTGATGACACAAAACTGGGAGGAGTGGCTGATATGCTGGAAGGCTGTGCTGCCATTCAGCGTGACCTGCACAGGCTGGAAAGTTTGGCAGAGAGGAACCTGATGAATTTCAACAAGGGCAAGTGCACCTGGGGAGGAACAACCCCATGCATCAGTACAGGCTTGGGGTGGACCTGCTGAAGAGCAGCTCTGCGGAGAGGGACCTGGATGTCCTGGTGGACGACTGGTTAACCATGAGCCAGCAGTGTGCCCTGACTGCCAAGGCAGCCAACGGGATCCTGGGATGCATCAAGAGGAGTGTGGCCAGTAGGTCAGGGGAGGTTCTCCTCCCCCTCTACTCTGTCCTAGTGAGGCCCCATCTGGAGTACTGTGTCCAGTTCTGGGCTCCCCAGTTCAAGAAAGACGAAGAGCTACTGGAAAGAGTCCAGAGGAGGGCTATGAAGATGATGAGGGGACTGGAGCATCTCTCCTATGAGGAAAGGCTGAGGGAGCTGGGCTTGTTCAGCCTGAAGAAGAGAAGGCTGAGAGGGGACCTTATAAATATGTTGCAGGTGGGTGTGAAGAGGATGGGGCCAGACTATTTTCAGTGATGCCCAGCGACAGGACAAGGGGCAATGGGCACAAACGGAAGCACAGGAAGTTCCAGCTGAACATGAGGAAGAAGTTCTTTACCTTAAGGGTGACAGAGTACTGGAGCAGGCTGCCCAGAGGGGTGGTGGATTCTTCTTCTCTGGAGATATTCAAGACCCACCTGGACAAGGTCCTGCGCAGTCTGCTCTAGGTGACCCTGCTTCGGCAGGGGGGCTGGATCAGATGATCCACAGAGGTCCCTTCCAATCCCTACCATTCTGTGATTCTGTGACCAGCACATTATATTATTTTTTCATGCTCTAGGGACATGAATTTTGCATCCTGTACTGCAGCGACAGCCTGAAAAAGATAAGCTAGAGCTGCTGCTTATTGCAGCCTAACCTTAGAGGGTACTCCTATGGAGTAATAAGGATTTAGTTCCTCACAAGGTGAAGGTAGCACACAACCCAGATCTCAGGCAAATTACCTAAATGCCTTTCTAAGCAGCAACACATTAACATATCCAATAGCAGCTTGTCAATCATGTTTTAGACTAAAAAAAAGGACTTATATCTGAGAAAACTGGTATAATTGTCCATCTTGCAGACAGACTCAGGCATTGGTTCAGAGTAGATGCATGCAGACCTACTGGCAACTCTGGCTCAGATGCCTCAGTTCTCACAGGAACAAATCTCTCAAATCTCACAGGACAATTCAAAACAGTAGCAAAACAGAAGTACTTAGATTCCAGCATTCAAGTTTTAAACTGCCTGATATCAGAAAGCAGGAAATATTTTTTATTTCTCATTGAAAGGCCATCAATTTGCTTACTTTTGAGACTGTTCATATCTTACCTTTCCTAGAAAGGCCATGGCATGTGAATTGCCAGCATTAGCTGCTTGATTGAAGTACTCAAATGCTCTCTGTAGAGAAGAAAACAAGTATTTTAGTCACCACAACTATGATTTGAGTACCTTTTTTTCAAATGGAGCAGAGGCAAGTAGGTTGTTTGCCAAGTTACCAGGTACTCCTGGGGAAAAGCGATATCAATCCTACCTAATTTAATATGTGTAACAGGGTTCCCCACTCATAATCGGAATATTGAGCAGCAATCCCTCTCAGTGTATTCCAAAAAGCAGAGGAAAAAAAACCAAAACTACAACTGCTACTAGGCACTAGCTACACAGGTAAATCTTACTTCCTTATTGTACCTCCAAACCCTGTTTAGAAGAGGAGAGATCTGCCAGTTCCTATTCCAGTTTTACACAAAGCTTGGTTATACTGATTCTGACCACTTGATATAATTTCTGAACCCTTATAGAGCAATCATTTTAACGTATTTTAAATGTGATGACCATTAAATACTTTCTGGTTGGTAGCCAAGCCTGAAATAATCCTCAGGACTGCACGTCCTCAGCTCTCCATTTTTTCAGTACTTACTTTAAGAAGAGGTTAGCTATTTTAACTTCTAAAGCAGTAGCTAGGTTGGCTTACATCAGCAGAAGTTTTATTTTCTATGCACACTTAATATCCTTAATACTGAAAGTTGCACTGTTTTGTCTACAGAAGCAAAATGTTCTTGCAAGCCACATGAACTAGACTATGATCACTAATGCACACACAGTGTGTCACAGAGATTCTACTACATGTAGAAAAGCTCAGCCAGTTTTGAGTACTACTTAATGAAAACCTGGTCTTTGTTTTTGACTTCTTCATTTCTAAGATAATTAGTCTTAAACTAATTGTGTAAGAAAGTCAGCTCCATGTACCAGTCACATAAAGATTAAGTTTTATTGAACAAGACTACTGAAGTCATTAAATACCTTGCGGTCGTATTTAAATACTTTTGCTTCACTGTGGTCTCAGGTATACTTTCTCCCCCTCTGTCAAGTGTAATACACATCAGAGATATACAAAATGGGTACCTGATGATTTTGTTCTACTCCTCTTCCTCCATGCAAGTGCAACTGTCCAAGGCCGACCTAAAAATAAATTTTACACTGAAAATAAGCCACTTTCCTCTAGGGACTTTCTTTTTCTAGTAATACAGATACCAGTGAGCTAATTACATGCACAAAAACAGACCATATCAGCGTTAAAGATGCCACAAAGTCTGAAGGCACAGATTTGCTTCAATAACTACAGTAGAGTCCTAATTTTTACATTAGTATAAGCAGAAATTTATAGAATCATAGAATCACTGGGGTTTGGAGGGACATTTTAAGTTTATCTAGTCCAAACCCCTTGCAGTGAGCAGGAACTCAATTGGACCAGGTTGCTCAGAGCTCCATCCAACCTGACCTTGAATGTTTTCAGGGATGGAGCATCTACCACCTCTCTGGGCAACCCGTGCCAGTGTTTCACCACCCTCACTGTAAAAAATTTCTTCCTTATATCCAGTCTAAATCTACCCTCTTTCAGACTGAAGCCACCACCCCTTGTCCTATCACAACAGGCTCTGCTAAAAAGCCTGTCCCCATCTTTCTTATAAGCTTCCTTTAAGCACTGGAAGGCAGCAATAAGGTCTCCTTCAAAGCCTTCTCCAGGCTGAATAACCCCAACTCTCTCAGCCTTTCCTCACAGGAGAGGTGTTCCAGCCCTCGGATCATTTTTGTGCCCCTCCTCTGGACCTGCTCCAACAGGTCCATGTCTTTCCTGTGCATAGGGCTCCAGAGCTGGATGCAGGACTCCAAGTGGGGTCTCACCAGAGCAGAGTAGAGTGGCAGAATTGCCTCCCTTGACCTGCTGGCTTTTATCCTAGATAAAAGTGACATGACTGTCCTAGATACAAAACAATAACTGTTCATTTGAATTCTGCCTGCCTAACTCTTAATTCATATAACCAAGTTGAATTGTGACAATTTGCCTATATTAGTGTACGCCCCTCCTGCACTGGGTGTGTGAAGAGGTCCAGCCTGCAGCATGCAGAAGTCATGCAGGAGCAGAAGCAGCAAGAAACTGAGGTCCCCTATCAGAGTCAGTTCTTTTGATCAAGGCTTCCTCCACAACATCTAAAGTTATCCTTAAACTAGTCTGGCTGGTTTCTAGTGAAAGTCAAGATCCTCTTTCCTAAGATGCTGAAGTTGTAATGTTTTGGACTTCTTTTCCACAAAATTTTTTATTTTCTTTCCAAGTTCTACCTTAAATGCACCAAAATAGAAGCCTCTTCTCATAAAAACTAAACCAAGAAATAGTAACCAATTAGATTTAGGAGGAAGAGAAAACTAAAGCCCCAGTGTCTTTCCATATTTCATAAAGCTGTTCCTGTAATTCTTGAAAAACTCTGCATGCCATCAGATGAACTTAAATCTTACCTGGGCTTGTACATCTCCTTTCTCTGCTAAAAACTGATAATACTGAATCAAGTCTTCTTCTAGCATCCCACTTGCCATTCCTGGATTTTCTACTTCATCTGCTAAGCGAATTCGCTGAACCACTGTGCCACCAGTTAAAGAAATGTCACTAGCAACTGGAAAACAGATAAGACAAGTTTTCAGAAAATTTTGTTCAACACAAATATTACAACACTGCAACTTAGTAAGAACAGATCTCTACAGAGCTTCAAGCTGTTACTCAGAGAGAATGAATCACTTTGACACTCACTAAGAATTAAAGACATTTCACTAGTTAAGAGACAAAAATAGCGTATCACGTTTCAGAGCCAAACAGATAACTTGTTTAATAGCAGGAAATCTCTATTTTCACACTATTAGTGTTAATAGTACTTCTAGTATCTTCTAGGTGAATGATCTAGAAATACATAGAAAGTCAAGAACATTAGCCTAGTAAAAAGTTTTTACCATGATTAGCTACAAGTCGGTAGTGAATGAGAGCAGATTCACAACTTTGAAGGACTCCTATCCCAGCCCAGTACCGGTAACCCTAGAGAGGAAAATATAAAAATATGGGACTATAGGTTATTTGACAACATACTGCTTGCCAGGTTACAGACTTTTTTCACTTTACTGGAGCAAGATTTGATGAGACAATAGGCAAAACAAAGGCCACAAGTCCTTTGTGCCTGCACTAAAAGCACTGATAAAATTGCATGAAAAGACTGATACCATTAAAGGTTAAGTGTAGCCAATGTACTTCAGGTATTACTCAGGAAAAAGCAAATAAGCAGAGTGATACTTATGGGTGAAAATCTAAAGCCTTTTATTTACACATGCTGCATTGTATTTGTCTTAAATCTCATAATACTGATGAAAACGGCATCTTCTGCCAAGATCTCTGGCTTTTACAGTTCTCAATAGCCTATAAAAATTAGAAGTCTGACACTTCTGCTTTAAGTCAAGAGATATAAACATGGTCCGTCTAAATTCATAGTGGTACACAGCTTACAATGACCACACTTTTTCCTTAGATTAACAAGGAATAAATGGGAAATTACTATTGCCCACCCAGCGCACGCATGATGATCTACTATTTGGACAGTCTATTCACATGAATGCAAATCTTACATTAAATATTTAAGAGTACAAAAAAGTTCTCGCATGTGTAAAGTCGTTAACTATCTTACTTACCAAGATCATATGGGCAATCAGATTTCCTCCTAAAGCTCCGAAAGTGTAATATACCAGGGCCTTAAAACAAAATCATTGGTTATTTAACATCTGCCTCCAAGACAAAAGTCAAGAGCACACATTGAAGATTTCTAAGTTACCTTAGCTTGACTAGAATTGACTCCTAGACCAGATGCATATAGAAATCCAAGAGCCTAGAAATAAAATAAAGTTTGTCAGCATATCCTTTGAAAAATCCAGCATAAGTTTTCCTGGAATACGTAAGTATAAAGAAGTCAAACAACAATTCAAAGCTGCAAAGAGTATGCCAAGCTCTACCTTCACTTTGGTACCTCCTATATCTAGGCACTTCCCTGCCCCTTTTAAAGCGTGCAGTTTCTACATTATTCAGTTGCCTACGACACTAACATAAATACATCTCACCAGAATTCGGTCTAGTGAATTGAATGCAAGGAAGAAATTACCACTTCCCTGAATGCCAAGTGTAGATCCAAAGGTCCTGAACAGTAAAAGCATCCCAGTTAAAAGACCCTCAAGTGAAGATGAGCAGAATCTGTCAGGTTACTCATGTACCCTATTTGTCTCATACACCAGAGCAAACATACATGAACGATGACCCTCTCTAGAAGAGCCTTACTGTTTGATTTGCTGTCTGACAAATCCTATGAATTTATTACCTTGCATCTGTTCTGCCATGGGTTAGTTGCATTTATGACTGTAACTATAAGCAGTCAGAATGCACAGAGCTGTTTGGCTGAGGTTTTTCAAAAGTTATTTTTATTCTTAAAATTTACGTAATTACTGCTCTATCTATAACACCTGTTACAGCTGCATGGCTCAGAGGAGAAACTAGTAGCACAGAAGGCAACAGTATGTATATCTATATATATGGAGGTGTCTGTATTTCACAGTGTTCTAAGACTATTCTAGGCAATTCTGAAAGCATAACAACAACAAAAAAATCACCTCATCTAGACAGTGTTGAATTCTAGACCAATAAAAGTCCAGGTCTTCATTGAGATATAAAGTCTCTAGAGAAAACATGGTCCTGCTTTCTATAGTAAATCAGCACTGCCAACATTAAACGGGGAATAGCATGAGACCTGGTAGCTGAAGAGCTAAAACTAGCTAATTGCTAGAGAAGCTGACACTTTCAAAACAAGAGAGAGAACAATAAGAATACGCAGACATTGAGACATTAAAATTGATAACACTCACATTTTATGACATTACATGTGATCAGTAACATATGAACAATTCTATTATGTTCAAAGGCACATGAATAAGGTGAGTCGCATTCCACTAAACAGCTTTCGAGATTCCTAGAAGTTTGTAACTTCCTAGATTATAAACTTTTGTGTGTGTATATCTACCTATCTCAAAGATAAAACTGCAGATGAAAAGCCACACTATCCCACACAAACCTCCAGAAAAAGGTAACAGAGAGAAGATTTGTTGGCTGGAGTCACCTGTAATTACCGATTTTTTGATGTATACAACCAGTCAGTCATACAACAGACAAGAAACTGAACAAAAAGACCACCCCATACTATATTACTGTTAGTCTGATGCTGAATTTTTTAAACTTAAAGAGAAAACCTGTTTCCATGTGTTTACCGCGAGGGTGCAGGTGTCATTTGTCACTGCACCCTCAGTAATGCTAGCAGCACGCAGAAGCCAGGCAAAGACGACGCATTTGGGGGACAAAACCAATGCAAGGCACTGGTGAAATTTTAAAAGGTAAAGGCAATGAGTAGTCAGGATTAGGAAATGCTTAGGCAAGCATTAATAAAATACATTTCCTGAATCAAAGCCTGAACCGAACGTTTTACATCAAGTTTTCAAACAATTTAAAAAAGCAGCACTCTGCTGTCTTTTTTAACCAGGCAACAGATACCACTTACTGTTCTCATTCTACTCTGAATGCAAGAACAATCTATAAAACAATTTGTAAACCTATAAAAACTTCTGTAGAATCTAAGCACATACATACCATTTGTCCTTTAGGAGAACCTTCTTCTGTCAGTTTTTCAAACAGTTCTTTCGATGACTGGATGTTCTGCTTCAGATAATCCCCAAACAACAAAGCATAAGACACCTTCTCCATTGCCTTGGTATGATTCATGTCAGCTGCTTTCAGAAGATACTGATACGCTCTTAAAAGAAAACAATTTCTTAGTCACCTTGAGGCCATAAGCAGATTCCATTCATAAACCTGAAGATTCTGGGGAGGTGTTTTGTTCCTCTGTTTTAGCCTGTATCTTCTATAAATGCATCTACCTACAGACATTTGTTCCAGCTCCAAGTCATCCATCTATGCAACAACTCATATGATTTAGCTAATAGACAAACTGGATTTTAATGCTCACTCTACTCCATATGCAAAGCAGTATGCATTTCCTCCCTGTAAGATACATGAAAAGTTTAAGGTCAAATGATCACATTTTTGTAGCAACAATTTTACATCCTGTACTAGGTATCTAGCAGGACCACTACTCTGACAGCTTCATAGATCATGACAGGAAAAAAAAAGTCCGACAAAGGCTGTGGAGTCCTTGATTTGTTGGAATACAAAATGATTCCAATTAAAACAGTAAGTGCTGGGTCCAAGACAACCTCATACATGATCAATTTTGTGATGAAACAGTCATGCTAACAGTGAGAAAGCTCTCTGCAAACTCCTCTTTCTATTTCAGCCCCAGAAATTACAGTAGTCCTCCAAAGTAATTTCACAGCAACTGGTTTCACAGCAATATAAAAGATTGTAACCTTATATGTCATAACACAGTACTATCAAGTATGCTTCAGCTTGCTTTCTTAGGGACCTCTGATAGCATTCCAAGTTTTTTTTTTTTACCTCTTCTCCTTTCTATTCTCAGACTTGTTGGTTGTGGGTTTTTTTTTTTTTTCCTCTTTCTGACAGGCTGAGGCACACCTGGTTCCTCACATAATTTCATCTTCCAAGAAAACGTAAGGCGTTCAAGAGAACCAAGATCTAACATTGTTTTACAATTCCTACACTATTTTACACAAAAGAATACTAGTCAGAGTCTAACAGATACTGTCTCCTTTTGTCTTTGCCAAGGTGTGATAGAGAACCTCCAGCTCGGCTTCAGTTTCCCTGATCCTGAAAGTAGAAATTTGCTCCCTTATCTCAACAAATAAATTTAACATGGTAATACTGCTCACAAAATACTCAGCAGCCTGAAGTCACCACTTACTGACGAATTTGTCAACAGGACTACCATGGAGATCTAAATTAACATAGCTGTTCTTAATTATAGTGGTAAGCTGACAACTATTTCATCAGTAATTGTATATATACAGAGTAGAAAGTAACCAGATCAGAATGAAAGGAACACTCATTTCATTCTTTTTTTTGTTTTGTTTTGTCTACAAGCATTACCCTTTTCTCTCTATTAGAGTTTTAAAAATTTGTTAAGATTAAGTTTAATACTATTTTTATGGTGACTGAAAACATGAAAAAGCAGGAACAAAAACAGAGCAGGACAAGAAATGCTGATTTTTCCCACGTAATATTTGAGGCAGAATGAGAATCAGACTGTAAAAAACATTTGAAAAAGAACAATTATCTTGTATTACAGTCTCACTTCTTTTCAGGCAGTTGTCACATATGAATTGTAGCGACAGAACTGCAGCATCTTCTTGTTAATGCTTTGATGACATCCACCCTTCAGAAATTAATCTTATACTATTATTAGTGGATTCAGAGGAAAGCAGGCACAAAAATACCCTGAAATTACTATTTATTTTCAGTAATATCATTGCACGGTTTGATGCTAAGTCAAATAAAGTACAAAGTCCCAGGGCAACTCATTTAAGTTACTTTTCAGTTAAGCCAGAGCAACCAGCCATGTCATCCTTCTCTTGTCGGGGCAGAGGGGGTCGACTTACTCTTTCTTCTGAGCTTTGTTACTGCTTTCATTAAGCATTTTCATTCCAGTCTGATAAACATCTTCGGCTTCTTGCATCTGCCTTCTCTTATTAGACTGCTCTTCAGCTAAAAAAAAGAAAAGAGTACATTATGAGCTCCAATGACACAGCTAAAGACCATTCTCTCAAAACTCCTATTGGTTCTAAAGGGAAAATACAACCAGAAATATATTTCTGAAGACCAATAAACAACTCAAGTGATTACAAAAAGCTGTCTAAAGGAGGTGCTGGATATCTTGGTAAACAGTTTCTTCTCATGTCATGTCTCTAATGTAAGAGTTTGGTGTTAAAATATTCTTTCCATTGGTCCAAAGCAAGCTGCGCAAGCAAGAAAGGCTGCTGCTTCAGGAGGACGTTTGATAGAGAAGGGTTGCCTTTGCACAACAAATCAGCGAGCATAATGTGAAACACTGTCAAACCCCTGTACTCCTACAGTCTCAGAAACCAAGTTTTACAGATGCCTCCACTGCAAGATTCCCCAAATAGCTTCGGGAAGTGGCATTTGCATTACAATCTTTTCCATCATGAGAACTTTGCCTTTATAATTACTTGTATATCACACTACAAAGTGGCCATTAATATATGACAGGGACTTCTAGACCCTGAAATAAAGGGCATTAAGAGGACTGAAAACACTAGCTTAAGAAAGCATTCCTTGGACAAGAACAAGACATGAGGTTACTTACTTTCACAGAAGCCCCACTTTTGATCTTTCTTGTAATCATAGGTTGTTGCACACCAAAGCCTTCCATCTTCCCTCCCATCTGCAGTGCACTCTGCATACTCCTTCTCCATAAACAAAAAGGGGAAGTGGCAAGGTTCACCATCTGCAGTGCCTCCAATAGCTGTCAAAACTGAAAATATATACCCAGGAATTAGACTGCTTTCCTTTATTTCACAAACTAAAGTTATCTACTACATTCAGGAAAGCACGCCTATGTTGGTTTTAATTCCTATGAACTGCATTAATCAAGTTTTCCGTAAAATTCCTAATTTAAAAAGCCTGAAAAAGGAATTATTTTTCTAAATGGCACTTTAAAAAAATATTATTCTTGTTTTTAATTAGGAAATGAAACAGAAGGTATGTGGTTTCTTATATTCCTTAGTTCTAAGCAAAAAAAAATATTTATTTAGGTTGGAGAAGGCAAGTCTTTGTTACATTTTTATTGCTTACCAAAATAAACAGCCCTTCCTTTCACTTTATCTTCTCTGCACTCCATTACTCATGCAAAAGACTACCCTCAAAATGCATTCCAGTGCATATACTCATTTTAGCCCCAGGGTTAGACGTAATCGTGACAGAACCACTCACATCGCCAAATGTGATACTGAAAGTACCTGAATATCAGCAGGGAGCACACTTCAAGCATAAAACTGTAAAAGCGACTTTAATGAAATCACTAAGAGTCTAGTAATTTTCTGTTGTTGCGTACACTTACATTGAAAACTTTATTTCACTTTACCAATAAAGTTGCATTTAAAATTACTTTGAACTGCATGATTTATCATTTCTCATGCACTAGAACTTCAAAGGTTACCGATTCCAATATTGCAGTATTTTTAAATAAAATCAATCTTCTATGAAGACCAAGAACTCTCTTTGTTTTTTGAAAATGAAATTATTTCAATTAGCTTTTTATAAAGGTTTTTCTCTTTCACTAAGCTAAATCCAGCAGTTGGGTTCAGCTTCATCTGAAGACATTTGCAAAGTCATGCAATTGAGAATGTCAATTATACAGTGTTTTTTAAAGTTAAGTTCATAATTCTTGTGTTTATAGAGAAAGTGAGTTCTTTTTTTTTAGGGTCCATAATTGTAAGGCCTAGAAACCATACTAATTTAAAAATTTAATGTTTAATGCTGAAGCATAAGGAATTCTCCAGGATTAGCCTGTTCAAATTGCTCTTCTTAATTTGATTCCTTGGCAGAAATTCCACCACATCAAGTTAATGATCCCATAACACACAGGGAAAAAATTCTATTTTCGGAAATTGCATTCAAAAATAATGTGTCCAGATGCAATTAGCCTGGAATAATTTTAGACATCTGCTAAGCACAGAGTAATGCACAAACTCATGCTATGGGTACACGTAACTACAACTGACGGGACCTCCTATCACCGTCATCTGAACAAAGTCCAGGATATTAACACTACCTGAGAATTTGAAGTTTTATTTGTATTGTTGAGTACCTCATCTCCTGTATTGAAAGCAATTGGACATGAACCATTTACACAGTGCTCTGCATGAGAGTTAGCTGTACACTAAAGCTATGAAATTACTCTACCCCAGTCCTCCCCCTTGCCTCTTTTTTTAATTCTTAATTCAACCACAATGCTCTTTTTCTCCCCAGATAGTAACAAATACTAACCCCTAAAGCAACACAGCAGTGTGACCACAGGATAAAATGCTCAGTACGATTATTTTATCATGTACTTAAAGAATGATAAATACAAACTGAGACAAATAATTTACACAGAGAATAAACTACTTTTCGTCAAACTTACTGTGCAAGTAGCAAGTTACCTGTTTTCCTACGTCTGAATAAAGTATATGGTGTTTTATCATTATATTTTGTCTTTATTTACTCGTGTCTCATCTCATACTTTATGCTACAGGAAACCCAAACATAGATTACTTGTAAGTATTGGTTACATTACTGTAAGATTCCTCCAAACAGGAAAACAAATGCAGCAGGAATTGCCAGCTCCATATAAACTTGTGGACAGTTTTCAGCAAAAACTGTTAGTATGGAACGTGATTGTTACAAAAACGTACAACATAAAAGATAAATACCTAAAAAATACCATTTTCTGTACACACATGACCTCCTCGCTAATCAGAATAGATAGCTTCCTTCTTAGAAGGTTACAAGCCTTAATAGTACTAATTCTAAATTACTGAAGATGAAATTTTTTTGTGCTCAGTATCCTGAAAAATACACACGGAAACTCGAAGAATATTTTTTTATCCATGCAATCTCATGACCATACACGAGCCAAACTGTATTTAGAAAAGCATTAATGCCCCTTAATGCAGTCTTGTCACCAGTAGCTCATTCAAGAGATGTAATGTCTGTACCTGAGGTAGATTCTTGTCCTGCTCAGTTAAAAAGCTTGCCAGTAAAGCTGTTCTTCAGCAGTTTTTTTTCCTGCCGTAACACAAATACTCTTCCTTCAGAACTGCTTTTTAGATAAAACCAGGAATCCTCCCTTTCGCATCGTTTATTTACTTCCTAAGAGGTTCCAAAAACTGCGCAAGACTTAAATGTATGGTTTTTGAAAGTCGCCTGCAGTACTTTGACAGGTATAGTTAAAAACCTTAGTTGCCAGGGAGCAAGCAATCTGGTTACACCTTTCTGATGTGAGATTAAAAGTATCTTAAAGTTTACTTTTGAAATAGACAGCACTCACTAAGTATGATGCTTGGCTCACTGTTTTGTGACAGCAAGTTATTTAGTGGATTTTACATACCTTTTTCCTGTATAGCACCACACCTATCAACAGCAATATTTAATCCTATTACTGAGTTTTTACAAACTCTATACTAGTTCTGCAACAACAAGGAAGGTTTATTAAAAAACACTGAAAGTTACTATATAATGGAGCTAATGTCATAACTCCTGCTTTCTTTTGATATTCAAATCTGAGTTGAGAAGAGAGACAAATACCACTATTCCCATATAACTATATTTTTTCAGTAAAGTTCAAGATTTACTTTTTATGGACAAGTGAAAAGGAAAAGTCTTTGCTGCATAGGCTAGGTTACTCAACTGTGCCATCTAGTTATCATCCACTACTAACTGCAAGTCAAAAAATTGTATTAAATTTGTATTTTTATTAGTAGTAAAAAAGAAATACTAGAATTTCCTGGGAATTCAGGCACAAGGACACAAGGTTTTACCTACATTTAAAAACTTACTGAAGTTTACATGCAATTTAGGTGTAGCTCTAAAGCTCCCAATGCCATTGTAAGAAGCTTGTCTTTGCATCACTACTTGCTCCTTCTCTGTCAACCAATTCTCCAGGCAAACAGCCAGCAGGCTGAAACACTGATGCAACTGTGGTGAACGGAGTTCAATCCAGCTGGCGGCCGGTCACGAGTGGTGTTCCCCAGGGCTCAGTTTTGGGTCTGGTCTGGTTTAACATCTTTATCAATGATTTGGATGAAGGGATTGAGTGCACTCCCAGTAAGTTTGCAGATGACCCCAAACTGGGCGGGAGTGTCGATCTGCTTGAGGGTAGGAAGGCTCTGCAGATGGATCTGGACAGACTGGATTGACCGGCTGAGGCCAACTGTATGAGGTTCAGCAAGGATAAGTGCTGGGTCCTGCACTTCGGTCACAACAACCCCATGCAATGCTACAGGCTTGGGGGAGAGTGGCTGGAAAGCTGCCCAGCGGAAAAGGACCTGGGGGTGTGGGTCGACAGCCACTGAACATGAGCCAGCAGTGTGCCCAGGTGGCCAAGAAGACCAATGGCATCCTGGCTTGTATCAGGAATAGTGTGGCCAGCAGGAGTAGGGAGGTGATCGTACCCCTGTACTTGGCACTGGTGAGGCCGCCCCTTGAGTACTGTGTTCGGTTTTGGGCCCCTCACTACAAGAAGAACACTGAGGTGCTGGAGCGTGTCCAGAGAAGGGCTATAAGGCTGGTGAGGGGTCTAGAGAACAAGTCTTATGAGGAGTGGCTGAGGGATCTGGGGCTGTTTAGTCTGGAGCAGAGGAGGCAGAGGGGGGACCTTACTGCTCTCTACAACTACCTGAAAGGAGGTTGTAGTGAGGCAGGTATCAGTCTCTTCTCCCAAGTAACTAGAGATAGGACAAGAGGCAATGGCCTTAAGTTGCATCAGGGGAGGTTTAGATTGGACATTAGGAAAAATTTCGTCACCGAAAGGGTTATCAAGCATTGGAACAGGCTGCCCAGTGAAGTGGTTGAGGCACCATTCCTGGAGGTATTTAAAAGATGTTTAGACGTGGCACTTAAGGACTTGGTTTAGTAGGCATGATGGTGATGGGCTGATGATTGGACTTCATGATCTTAGAGGTCTTTTCCTACCTTAACGATTCTATGATTCTCCTTCTATGGTTGGTATACATACACACAGCATAGTATGTGTACCTGAGTCCTATCTGAAGAAATCACACCTTTCTCCATTTGATAGTTAAAGCTTTCCAAGAAGACAGAAACAACAAGAACTATGGAAAACCCTTTCAAATGCATCTAAAAATAACCACTCCGATTTCAACCACAATACAAGTGTAAAGTTTTTGATGTTACTTTCTCATGGAAATGGCAGCAGTTATCATTCCATTCCAGAAAGCTTAAGACATTAGTTATTTCATATGTTCAAAATTACTATTTGTGTTCATTCATATGCCAGAGTTACTCAGATGCATCTTACTTGCTATTTGTTCAAAAGTCTGTGAGCAGTTACCTGGACTTTGTATTTCTGCTTCTTCCAAATCCTTATTTAATAGATTTGACATTTCTAGAGAGTTCAACTCTTCCAGCGAATTCTCTTTTTCCTCCTCTTGACTGAGAAAGTTCTCTTCATCCTCCAACTGAGAGTCCGATTTCCCTGATTCAACGAAGATCTGACCTGCCACCACTCGAGTTCCCGTGGAATGGTCCTTTACCTGGTCCTCTGCAGATAAAGTCTGAAGGAAAGCAACCACATAATTCAGAAGATTAGAAACTGAACAGCAGCAGCTAGCAAAACAGCCTATGGCTTTTTAAAGACATGATTAACACACTAAGTTTAAACAGTAGCATCAAAAGTAAGCTGAGCTACCTCTATCAGCTCTCATTGACTATCTCATTCAGTTCTTCGAAAAAACTCTTTTTGAAAGATATAACACAACATTAATTCTTCTGATACACAGAAGAAATTAACGAGACAGCAAGAGCTACTGAACAGTTTAAAACAGGAATCGAATCATAGTTCTGAATTTCAGACCTTTGCTCTCACTCTACAAGAAAAACAGAATGACTACAAACTTATTTCCTCACCTTTGACTCCAGTGATTCATCTTGATTTCCCTCTTCATCTAGAAGAGATGTTATAAGTCAGTAAAAAGCTTCTCCATGAGTAATTTTCTCAAAAATAAAAATAAGTTTAGCTATAGGATTATACCATGGTTCTGAATATTCTGGTGTACTATGCTGACTAACACACTTCAGAAAAACCTTGTCAGTGCTGTCAAGAAGAATCAAATGTTTCACAGGTGATCCTCCTCCTCTTTAAATTATGCCAACACAACTGTGTGTCCAATACTGGAAAAAATTGGATTTTTTTTTTTTTAAACCCAAATCAATCCTCTAGATTACTACACAGTCTGAATTGTTCCAGTCCAACTGAACTACTTAAAAAGGTATGCATCAAGTGAAAAGGGCCTATGGAACCTAAAGTTTTTAGTCATCAGACCAGTTCTAGTACAAATAGCTTCAACAGCAACCAGAAACTTGCACTAATACCACCCTACTTATAATTAAACATTTTTCTTTACACAATGACTGGCATGCTGTCATAGATGGCTACAGACTCTTTAGGAAAGACAGACCAACAAGGAGAGGTGGGGGAGTTGCTCTATATATGAGGGAGCAAGTAGAATGCATTGAGCTTGGCCTGGGGGCAAATGAGGAACAAGTTGAGAGTTTGTGGGTTAGAATTAAGGGACAGGCTCACACAGGTGACATTACTGTGGGTGTGTACTACAGGCCACCTGACCAGGAGGAGGAGGTTCATGAGGCCTTCTACAGGCAGCTGCAAGCAGCCTCACAGTCACAGGCCCTGGTTGTCATGGGGGACTTCAACCACCCTGACATCAGCTGGGAAGACCATACAGCTAGGCAGGCGCAATCCAGGAGGTTCCTACAGAGCATCGATGATAACTTTCTGATGCAAGTGGTGGAGGAACCAACAAGGAA
>Ga0065711_1009313_pt1 | contig 16081 bp, 13 predicted proteins | sample Hoacrofraction12_FD_59098 | JGI IMG/M metagenome (GOLD analysis project Ga0065711, IMG submission 59098) | Hoatzin crop microbial communities from Cojedes, Venezuela - Epithelial fraction 12 v2 (version 2) | ecosystem: Host-associated > Birds > Digestive system > Esophagus > Crop | place...
AAAAAAAAAAAAAAAAAAAAAAAAAAAGGAAAAAAAAGTGGGAAGGAATGAAAGCCTGCAAATAATTGATGGGTGTAAATGAGGAATTGAAAAGAAATGATCTAAGGAGTGTATTTTCCTGATGAGGTAGATTATGGAAAGGAGAATTTAGCCCGAGTACTACAAAAACAAGCTACCAAAGAGAAGAGACACATCTGAGACCGGGACTTCTGAGGAAAGTGGTAGCAGGCCCATTAACGCATTTATCACTGGGCTGGCCAAAGCCCTAGCAAACCTGCTGTAAGGCTCTGCGGAGCACTGGCTCCGGGGAGGAGGCGTGAATCTGATCTAACCTGCCTCTTCCCCCTCTGATGCCGGGATTTCCAGCGGCTCTTCATCCACGCTCACTCCGCAGCAGGGCTGTCCAAACTTTCTTTCCTTGGGCACATCAGCAGCACCGACAGCAGCAGCAGCAGCTCCTGGCCGGGCACATGCAAGACTCGGCATCGGCTGCTCCGTGTCTCAGAATAACTCGGGTACCCCTAGCAGGACACAAGTCGTAGTTTGCAAATCCCTTTTCCAGCCAGAACCTCATCTGCGTCATCAAAGACAGCAAACAAAACCTGAAGACAGTATGTTCACATCATTCCTGCTACCTGGAGTTTGTCTCCCTTTCTTCCAACAGTATCAGGGATACGGCTCGCACCTACCAGCACCCATGAACATCACTGCTATGCTACAAGGTCAGAGACTACTGTGTAGAGCTCTAGTTCAGTTAGTCAAGACACACTACTTTAATTCTCTTTTGTGACTTACTCCATGTATTTATTGTCAATGCAAAGTGCTGCACTAACAAACTTGGAAAGAGAAAGCATTTCTATTGTAAAATTCATCTTTATGTAAAGTAAAAGCATCAGAAATCCCCTGCACCACCCAAATCCTCCTATCAAATTCTCAGGCTGCAGCAATATCTCAGTATTTGCACAGATGTCAAGCTTTGCACAGACCTCATAGCCAAAAAAGAGGCAGAGATCTGTGTCTACAAGGAACACCTGGGCACCCCACCGTGCACCCTGAATCCCTGATCCCTTCAGCAGAAGCATCTCTGCAGGTGCTCAAGCAGCTGCCTGGACAGACCAGTGCCCAGCCCCGCTGTGGACAGACCATTGCCCAGCCCCATGGCTGGTGGCAGCTTCGGGGCAGACCCTCCGGACGCACCACCGGGCAGATGCTGCTCCACGGACGGGCTGCTCCGTGCTGCGCTGGGGCTGGGAGGGAGGAGAGGGGCTCCGCACACCCCAGCACCAGCTTGCAGGTGGCAATTTGCAGCGGTGCCCAGAGAAGCAAAACAACGTCAGGTCTTCTTTTTGTCCATCACTTGCTGTTTTAAAGGTTTTGCTTACCCTTCTGTCCAAGCAAACAAAGGCTGAACGCATTGGCAGCCCCTGAGAAGTCCGGACCCCACCTCCTCTGAAGCAGAAACCCCCGACCACACGCTTCTTGTCAGGAGCCAGACTGCTATTGCACACAGCTGACCGGGTAATTGTAGCTATCTGGAGAGTGCCAGGAGATGACAGCATTTCTGAAGGACCGTCTGGAGCAACGTCTGCAGGAGCAGCAGCCCAGCACCCAGCGCTGCCCGGCTAACGGGACAGAGCAGAGGCAGCACCACCCAGGTGCGTTGCTGTGTACCCCTGAACTACAACCCCACCAGGCACAGAGAGCGCTTAGAAAGACTCCTTACAAATAGAACTGTCATGAATGCAGACATTTCTTACCCCGCAGCTTTATTTTTTAAACTGCAGTGCAACGCTGCTGTAAGAAATTGAATACTTGAGCATGAAGTATGTGTTACAGTGCTGCCTTATACAGCGGCAAAGTGATTAATTAAAATTTACAAGAGTAATCCAAATGCCTAAACTTGTTTCTTGGCGGTAACTCCTACAGCCCACTGCCAATAACATCTCAAAGTAACGACAACCCCGAAGTCAACCTTTGGGAGCCATGAAGAGTCTCTCTGAACTAAGCCAATTGGTAATGGGAGAAGAACGAAGAGACACTCAACTCTTCAGCAGCAACAAAGCACGTGAATACAGTGATGTCTGGGATGTCTGGCTCGCACTGGGAATAGCCCCATCCCAAGTCACAAATACTGGCCAAAGCCGAGTTTCGTTCAGTATTACGCCACGGCATTGAAAGTGCTGTATAAAACAGCGAAAGAGCCAAGTCCACATCCAGCTCTGCGATCCGTGAGATGCTGAGCACTTCCAGCTAATGCTGAGCCATGCCAAACACTTCACAAAATCAGAGGCTAAATCATTCCTGGGAGGATTTATCCATAAAACTCCAGAGGACACAGATATTGATCACTCTTCTTCCCCGCTCCCCCCAGATCCGCTCGCAGAACATAATCCAATAACTTGATACTTTGGGTAACCTTTGAAAACCTAAAATTGAAATTTCCCAGGGGCAATACTCCAGACTAAATTAGAGCCGAGGGGGTAAAACTGGGGTTTAAAGCTGTTGATTTAAGCGGAAAAAAGATTCAGGAAAACATCACCGTCGACTCTGGCAGGTTTACAGAGGGGTAAGCAGTGGGGGCCGGGCCGGTCGCTGGAAGCTGGGTGCATAAATCCAAGGAATGGGAGGGGAGAGACTCTCTAAAGGCTGATCTTGCTGTGCTGTTCTCTTAACAACACATTCCTCTTGCAATGTGTAAATAAATGCAAAACTTTTAGTGCGCTGAACTAAACTATACTACCTCTTAGAGAAACTCCTTGTGTTTAATTATCATCGCTAGACGATTTCAGTGCTTTTCAAAGCAGGTAAGGATTTCACTGCCATGAAATAAACTCTGCAAGGATGAATGGGAATCTTACTCATGGAAACACAGCTCATTTATAACTTTATTTGAGACACTTAAATTAGTAAGGATCAACTCAGTCCTACTGGAATAATTATTTTAGCAGCAGAGTCAAAAAGCAAATGAAAAGTAAAACGCCTTACCCCAAGTAAAAATAATTGTGTTGTCCAAACTGTGCTCCAAAGAGCCCTCTCCGCTCCCTCCTCCAACTGGAAATCTGTCATGGCAGAAGTCCTGGATTCGGGAAGGGGATCTTCACAGCTCCCATGAAAACCCACTCCATTCCGCCAAGTTACACACACCTGAAAAGCGTCCCCTGCGCTTGCTCGGGGCTCAAGTCTCCAGTCCCTCCTTGTCCCAGGCACCCTGCTCGGGGGAGGCACAGCAATCGTGCCCCGCTTCCAGGAGACGCAACAGCCCCTTAAGGGAGGAGCGCGGGGCTGCAGGAGCACAATTCCATGTGCCCCAGTCCCAGCTCCTCTAGCGACAGACGATAATGCCGTGATTTCCATCGGCTCGAATATTGAGCAACATCTCCTAGCGATCTTAAGAGCCAGGCAAACATGATTCAAAACTCATACAAATAAGATAGCAGAGAAGTTGCATAAGATCAGCTCTGGCACAGCTGGGAACAGACTCCAGGACTCTGATCAAATCTGGCAAATCTCATCCTACCTATCGCAGGAGCCAGGTTTGCTTGTGCTGCCTCTTGCTGCTAGACCACCTCCCCGTAAGCAGTCCTGGTCTTCACCCGGGCTGTGCCACGCGGTAAAAAGCGGTTTAAGCCAATTAGCGAAATTGAGCTGCGTACCCCCAATAAACCAGTCCCAGAAAGACCAGCTCGCACAGAGGGGACGACTCACTGGTGCAACCAGTTCCTCGCACAGCAGCGGCCAGGCAGCGTGCTCCGCAAACAGAAGCGGGAAGGTTCCCTGTCCCGCAGCCAACGCAGCGCTGCCTCTGCTTTTTCTAAAAATCATTGGAAGTGAGAGATGAGCTTTAATTAAAGAACGTTTATTTCCAAAGTTGAGAAATGCCAAAATTGTGGCAGGCTCCAAAAGCTTAATTTGTTCCACTATGCGCACGAACCAGCTTTTACATACATGAAAAGGTATTATTTTTTTCTTTTTGTGTAAGCTTTATGCGACTTCTGCCTTGTTCTGCTCCTGGATAGCCCGTAAACAAGGTGGAGCAAGCCAAGAAACCAAGGCTAGTGCTATGTCATATCAGACAAGGCTGACCTATTATCTAGAATATCTTAATGATTTTTTAATGTTGTTTTTATGCAATTGCACTTAAATTGTCAGATAATCTAATTCAAATGGGAATATTTCTCCGCCTAGGAAATAGTTCATTGTCCTTAAAAGCTCCAAGCCCAGGGTCTGCTCAGCAGAGAGGAATGCCAATGACTGACAGTCAGGCGGTTACATGGTCTGCAGACAAGCTCTGGCCTTCTGTCCCCAGGCTGTTAACCCTTTAACTGCAGGGACTGACCACTGCGTTGAAATCCAGTCTGGCCACTGATGTAGCGCAGTCGTTCCCTGCCCTGAGCTCAGCTGCGCCCGCAGCCTCTGCAGCTCAGAGCAGCCAGTCTGTGCTGCGATGGGACCGAGTGCATGACACAAGTCCTATTCCTTGGGGGTCAGCACTGGCAGAATTGGTCTATCTATAGCTGCGAAGTCACATCTGATGTTGTGAAGCGTCTGTACACCTAAACGTCTGGCAGTCTTCGCTGCATTTTCGTGCACTCTTTCTTGAAAGGAGAAAAGCAGTGGCACGTGGGATTGCACACCCAAACAGGACTAGCCTTAAGTACCAAGGGAGACAAGACAGTGAATGAAAAGTAACCTCACAAAGATCTGGGCAAGGAAACCTAGGTGAGGGTAAAGAACCACAGGAGTTGAAAATAACAGACGCATTCATCTCTAATCAGTTAAGTATTTTTTATTCCACACTAATGTTCAGCATGGTCCATAAATGTTCACTTATAAAATGTTCACTTTAAAAGGTGGCTTTCTCCCCAAGGATGCTGGAGTGTTTTACAGACTTACACTAAAATACCCTCCCCCTCTGTCCTGCTCCATGTCAAACCTCATCTTTCTGTGCTCAGTTACTGTGTTTTAGCCCCACATTCTCAACATAGCAATTTTAGTTCACCACAATCATGATTTTCCTTGCCTCGGTGTTTAGAAGCTTGGTCTTTCCACACCCCTCAAAAGCCTCCAGTCCCTTCCCATGACCCCTCGGCTCCCAGGAGGAGACCCACTCTCCTCTGCACCAGCAGCCCTGGGCAGGGCTGCGCAGCGGTCCCTGCAGCCAGGGCAGCCGGGGGACGCCGCCTGCCCTTCCCGAGGCACCTACAGGTAGGAGTGGTGGGGTTGGTATTTATCACTCCCTTACTGTTACAAGGGTACTGTGTCAGGAGACCCACTGAAGCTCTGTTATAACTCCTGTTGACTGACAGGCAGAGAGTAATGAGTGTCATTGCCTGGGGAAGGCCAGACGGAAAGGAAGCTCTAAATAGACCTGTCAGAGAGATGCTAAAGAGACTAATACATCAACTAAATCGACACCCAACACATAAAAATCTTTTAATCTACCAGTCTTTCAATTTTAAATGTTTACCAAGGCCCAGTATCTATAATGCTGTATAGGTAATATGCTTTTTCTTTATAAATAATTGTAATGACCCTTCTAAGTATACGCCTGGATTTCTTTTCATGAAAAACAAGAAAAAAAGGAGGAGAAAAGAAGCAGCAGGCTGCCAGGGATCCGAACGCTTCAGTAGCAGACATAAGACAAGAGAATTTGGGCTGATTTTCTTTTTTTTTTAAAAAAAAAGCAGCTTCGGAATGATGAATTCACAAGTTGTTATGGGAACTAGCAGCACAGATGATGCCCCAAAGGAGCACTGAAGAATGTCTATAGGATCTGGAGGGATAATAAAGTAACGCAGACATCTGTAATATGCATGGGTTTCACCAAAACTCTATGACTATTTGTAACCTCATACTCGCAGCGCACGGTCCGCGTGCCAGGACGAAGCCATAGCCCCTGCAGCACAGCAGACCAAAACCAGGCGGCAGGCATGCTTGATGGCGCGGCTCTGGCCCTCGCCCAGCCCTCCCGGGCCATCAGGAGAGTATCCCTCCTTGTTTGTTTATTTACTTTAACAACACATTAATTTTCTCTCACACCACCTCACATTTTCCAGGACCTCTGCACTCGCGAACTACCATACTCGGAGCACAGGCGTGTGCCGGGGAGGGAGGAGAGGGGGAGCCGGCATCCGCGCCAGCAGCAGTTGGAGATGCTGGCAGCGAGGAGGAGACGAGGGGCAGGTTTTATTGCCGTGGAAGGTAACCAAGGCCATCACCTCTGCGCAGACGATACGTGCACCTCTCTTTCCCAGCCTCCTTTCGCGTGGTAGGAGGGGATGTGAAGTTTGGAGGAGGACTGAGCCCCTCCGCCCATGCAGCTACGAACACCAAGAGCATCGTGTGCCCGGCTGTGCGTCCATCCCCGTGGCGGACGAGGCTTTCTGCAGCTCCTGTTCCAGGCTCTGCTCGAGCACATGTGTGCTGCAGTGTTGGGCAGGCTGAGGGTTTTCCCAGCACTGAGACAGCTAAAGCCTGTGGGTTGTTTTCTAAACAGAAAGATTTCATTTACAAACACCTTCATGATCTTTTGGCTTTTAAAGGAGAGTTACAACGCAGGCTGCACGGAAGAGCAAAACTCGTACTACAGGGGTCATATCTAAACCTAGGGCTTCCATGTATGTAAGGTGCACTGGACCTGTGGGTGATACATAACGCTTGAAGTACAGCAATTATGGAGACAAGAGCTGATTTACAGCAATTACACACCAGTCTCAGCCTCCGGTGTCATTTGTAGGACAGACCAGCATATACTACAGGCCAGACCAGGAATCTACTCCGGTGACCCACACTGTCTGAACAGCTTGGTCAAAGCACCACAGCAATGGAATGTCCTTGGGACAACCTGGTCTGGGACCAGACCATGGACAGGCCACGGTAACCAGGGGCTTCCAGCCCAGAAGGGACACACGCACAGATTGAAAAGAGCTCGGTGTGCAAACCATTGCCATGGCAGATGCAGAATCCCAGATGCAACGCTGAAATGTTACTGAGCTCTGTCAAAAGCACTCCAAGAAATCCTCCCAGAGCTTAGACCCACCTGCCAGTATAGCCCCTAAGCTTGTCCCCATGCTTTGTCACTACAGCCTGTAGAGATATCCTGAGCCTATGGGAAAACGCTAAAACAGGATTTCAGAAGAAGAGTAGGGCAAAGTCCCACATCACTGCAGCCCATGATTTGCTCAGTATTGACGCCTGTGAGATGAGAATCAGCTCAGCAACAGGGCTCGGTTTGCAGGTCTCCGTGGGGGCTGTGGTCTGGAGATAAGAGCAAACCTCACCGTGCTTCCCCCAGAGCTGCTGCTCACATTTGGAAGGAAGTCCAGTAAAGCTGTAAAGGTGCCTCTTCATCTGCCTTCCAAAAACCTCTTTCAAAATGTACTTTGCTGAGCTGTTTATGCAAATTCTTGCAAGTCAGCATGACAGCACGCAAGTCGACCATCAACCGTGCAAACCAGCGTTCCCTCGTCCCCCCTGCGCTGCCCGTGCTCGGTCGGGCAGCGGCAGCCCGGAGGGAAGCCACAAGCCCAACACACTTTCCATGCTGCACACCTGCAACGTGGGCCTACCCAGAATACACTCTCCAGATCTATGCCTAGGGTGTATTTATATATGGGTTATAAATAAAGTGTGTGGCTTGCCATTCAGTCCTATTCAGTGTTCCAGCCTTCGTTTCACCTGCCCATCGGAGCCCGCGGTGGTTTTCCAGCTGTCCTTTCAGGCTGTGCCAGGAGAGGGCTCTTGGTCACCTTCCCCTTTGTCACCTTCAGCACATGAAAAACTATGGACTGCATCAAACGAGCATGAAAAGAAACCTCTCCTGCACCAAGAGCTTGCAGAAGCCCCAGTAGGGAGCCCCATTACTTGTACAGAGGATAGACTCGTTTGTCTTATTTTTTTTCTCCTGCACTAAAAGACTTTTTCTGGGAAAACCAGAGAACTGAGGGTTTTTAACGCAGTACCTGCAGTTTGCATTTACCTAGTGATTTTCTGGAACTTCTTGCCAAATGTCTGGCTGTGTGCTCTTCCAGAAGGTAATAAAACGCCTGCACCATGCTTTCTCTGCAGAACTACTTAATGGGGTTAGGAGATTTGTTCTCAATTTCATATTCACTCTAAGTAAGAAAGATGCATATCTCAGTATTTGCTCTGCTTTCCACTTTATCGAAGCTACCGAGCCCTGCTCTGCCCTCCACCAGCAGACCCAGCTCTCCCTGTGAGTCTCCTGCAGTGCCTGTGGTCAGGTGCGCTTTAGGTTGTCCTCCTCCCCAGCTCTCTCTGCTGAAGCTCTGCCTCCCATCCAGCCAACTTGGCCAAAGTGCCCCAGCCTGACCTCTCCATCACGATCTGTCTGGCTCATCAGTCTACTGCCCTCAGACACACGCTCTCCACCACTTCTACTCCAATCCCTCAGAAAGACAGGAAGGGGGAAAGAAAAGGCCCTTTCCAGATGGGGTTCACAGATGTCATAAATTGTCCACGTTCCCATCTTCGACAAAAGCTTGAGAAAACTTGGCAAAACCCAGGTATCATCACCTATAAGCTACGGTCTGTGGACTAGGAACCATCCCAGACTGGGAGGCTTCCTCAAATCACATGAAGTCATCGTGCTCACACTCATTTGCCTGGCCTGGGGCACTCTAGGGAGAGCTCAGTGGGTCACGCTTCAGGTCAGCCAGCTCTTCCCTCCTCCGTGATGGTTTTCTGACTTCCTGAGACAAGCAAGTCAGGAAAGAAGGAGTCGCTGTGCAGCACGACAACCCTTGCTGCTCTGGTTGATGCTGGACTTGAACCAGTCACAACTACTTTGCAGACCTCTCTCCAAGCCAACTCACCTAGACAGGTTTTCCAACAGACCTATCCTCCTCGTGTGGGAAAACAATCTCTTTCCATGATTTGCACCTTTTACTCCTGCCTGAACTCCAGAGCTCCCCATGAGAGCCATCAGTCATAAAGGTTATAAAATCGGAAATGTTATCCCATCAACATCACTCCACCGCAGCTCCACGGGACTGTGTTGGACGTGCTCCCTGCACCAACATTTCTCAGGACCTGGATCAATTCACTCCATAGTCCTCAGGCCTCAGGCTGAAGGGAAAGGGCGAGCTAAAAAATAAAGATAATGCTTGCTGGCTTATTGGAAACCCGAAGTTCAGACAACTTCCTTACCAAAATTTGTTCTGTGTACGAATGGGTTCACCACAGTAGTCTGTTGCTGTGGCCCTTGGATGTGTTAGATGTAAACGGACACGAGGAAGCACTGCCCCAAGGTAAGGAACGGAAGCAGGTCATTGCCACCCATGCAATGGAAATCTCAAGGTTACCAAGATACTGTTTCATCCTTAGACAAGAGGGTTCATCCAAGCATGTCAGGTTTTTTTAAGAGGGCAATTTGTCACTAGAGACGGTACTTAGTGAAAGAGTATTAAGCTACTTACAGAGGAAAAATACAACAGTCTTCTTTAGAAAGACGCATGGCCCTTGAGAATAAAGGCACTAATATGGGATTTAAATGCTTCCTCTTGAGCATACTTCATGCTGTTATAAACAGGACAGTGAAGTGTCAGTTTGGGCAAAGACCCTCCCTTAACTATACCTGCTGCACGATATAGGTAATAAAATAAAAAGAATGGAGAGGCAGCTAATAAATCACTTCCCTTCTCACTACAGGAAACACACATGCAAAGTGCTGAAAGAAAAACCAACGAGCGGAGATCCTGTGTCCGAGATAAAATTGCACTGATCAACCCCCCACTAATCTGAAGTGAAACTTGGACTTTCCCTTGGAACCACTCACTGAGCAAACACCGCTCACGCGCGTTTCCTGCCCTCCAGTTCATCCCAGCCTGTGCAAAAAGCCAAACCAGCCGCTCCCCGTAGCACGGCAGTGCCCCTTCCATCTGCAAAGCGGGCTTGTATTTCTTCCAAAAAAACAAACACAAAGCAGGACAGACAGGCTTCCATCTGACTTTTATCAAAGCCTGGATGAAGGAAGACTTTCAACGCTGCCTTCCAAGCAGCCCTTTGTAAAGATGGGAGGATGGGTAAAAATAACTTGTAATTAGAGTCTAATGAATCAGCACCAGTTGTCTAGCCAACAGAGCCTCAGCTCCCATGTGCTCGTTAATCGCTTGGCATTCTTTTCATCATGCGAGAGCAGCACGTGGGCAAATTTATGCTCGCTGTCCTCACCAATGTTTTTTCCTTACACTTGTAGCGCGGATTCAAACTCCGTTTCACCCCCCGAGAGAAGCAGGACACGACTTTACCAGACAAGGAAGCCCAAGAAACCAGCAAACTTGCACAGCTCCCAGGGCTGATGCACCTGGAAGTGCATTAAAGCGGTGGCAACTCACCCTGTTTTACCCATTTGGGGAGCTTTGTTGCGGCCAAGAACCAAGCCTCGTAAGCAAGGCCGAGCGTTCTCCGTGGCACAGTGGGAATCAATTCAAACCACCCCAGAATTCCATGGCAAAAAGCCCTAGACTTCACGGCAGGATGAATTCAGCGCATTTCCATGAAATACTTCTCATTCCCACTCCTCCTTCCAACGTACGTGCAGATCTTGGTCCCGTTGTCTTGCAGGACGTGGTTCTGCGGGGAAGGAAAAGGCTGTGGCATGCTCCGCAGCGGAGGGGGTAAGCAAATACCCGGGCTCTGCTTCGGAAGCTCCCATGGGCTCAGAAGAGCACTGCAACTCGGGAACGTGTCTGCCAGCTCCAACGGCAGGGACGGGCACTGCCGTTCAGTGGAAGGGACGTGCAGATGAGATGCTTCTTCCAACAGATAAAATAATGAGTGCTCCATGATATGGGAATAAAATCCCTTTGCTGATGACTGCAGAGGAAATCTGCAAAGTTTGCAAGGAATAAAGATTTTTTTTTGTTCTGACTGCATATTCCTCCTGAGATATGAAAATGAAGCTAGATTTTTTTCCTTCTTGCATCTTAATAGAATTCCTATTAAAGACCATTTCTAAATCTTTACTTTAGCTTGTGGTTTCAACTAGGCCAGAGGACAAAGCTGAATTTCAATTTAGAGCACAATCAATAATAAAATGAAGTCCAGGTTCAGTTAAGAAAGATCAGAAAAGGTTGTCAAAAGCGTAGTTTGCTTTACTTTCATTTCACTTTATAAAGGACATCCAATAATCAGAAGTTGTTTTTGTTAGAGATGTGTGTGGAGCTGCTGAGATCTGGACTGAGTGTTTTCAATCCAAAGAACAGGACCATGCTCAACACCAAAGATGATTTTTCTGTTAAATTCTTTGATCATCTTTCCAACTAAACTGTTATCAAGCAAATACAAACAAAATGTATTCAGATCTAGGCAGGCTGAGCAAAAGATTTGGCTGCTTATTTTATTCGGTTTTGCGTTTCCTGTCCTCTAGAGAATCTGACAAGGGAAAACAGCGTGAATAATTCCCGTAATTCCCCTGTAAAAATATGCAATACAAGAACCGCAAGCATGTGCACGCACACACCCCGACGCTAAGCCTGCAGCCGTTCACTCACACGTCAAACAGCAAGTCCACCCAGAACACTGCTGCATTCCCATTTGCTTTTGCACAGTTTCGATGTTTCAACACATAAAAAGAAGCTCCTTCCATGACCACAGCCCAAACTCATGTTCTTACTTGATTTCAGCTCCATCCCTTCAGTCCTAGGTGCAGGGTAGGTCATTGGCAGTGACGCGCCTTGGGCTTAGGGACCTGAGATCCCAAGAGGGATTTTGTGAAGGATGTTGAAACACCTCATCCCATCACACAGGACAGAAAACTGCCTCGACGATGCTGAGGAGGTTTTCCTGATGCCCCACATATCATGGTGAGGTTCGGTGTGTTTAATTTCCACTATCAGAACTCAAGTGAGAATCAGGCTCCTTCATTTTCTGAACATTTTATCTCCTTTATCAACTAAAAGTCTGAGATAACAGCTGTCTCCTACAGCATGTTGCTCAATGTACTCCGACTGGACACACAATACCCATGCCTGTTACTGGGGGTTTGGGTTTTTTCTGGTCTGACTGGGTAAGATATACCAAAGAGGACCCACAGAGTGGTTTATATACACATTAACCATTCATTATACTGCTACAAAGCATGAGGTCAAAAGAAGGAAGTGTAAAATAAGCATGAGGGTTGGTTTCCTAGTTTCAAGCTTGTTATTTTTGGCTAAATTTCCCACCTTTCTTTTAGAGTAAAGACCGGTTCAGAAGCTACATCCCAATGGAGCCGAGTGTTTTCCTTTTCTCTTCTCTTGTCTTTTGATCCTCCCTTGCTCTGCAGCAAGAAAACCATGAGTTATTTCCATGGAAAAGATGGAGGTGGATTCAATACAGTGCTGGCTTTTGTTCTGCAGAGAACAGCACTGATGTCCAATAAGGGAGCGAGAAATGTCAGGAGCTGCTGCAGGAAAGACAAGAGCAAAGCCAAGTATGGCTATAGGAAACTGGGCTACGGCACCCAGGCTGGGAGGTGGCAAGCTCTAGCTCAAAGGACCCAGACAAGACATGGAAGAAATGTCAAGTTTTGTTGAGTTTTAAGCGAGATTTAAACTTGTTCACTTTCTCCCCCAGAAAACCTGAGCACAACTTCCAGCATGAGGAACACACCTGATGTGCTCTGCTGTCTTCTGCCATTGCATCCGCTCTAGAAATGTAGCACCCAGGGTTAGAAACCAGCCTGCCTACCTCTCTCTTGCCAGTGACCGTGCAAAGCACGCCTCTATCTGATGTCTGTTAGCATAAGGGAGAGAGGGGCATGTCTGTATGCATGTCTGGGTGACCCATGTACAAGGTATAAGGAGGGATTGACCTGCTCAGGCTATTTCATTCCCTTCTCTGGACGGAAGGTGTGGTAGCTTCTCAAAGCACATGCAACTGGTTATTAAATTTCCAGTAGTTAACTTCTTAGTAAAGAAATAAATATATATTTATTTTATTTATGAACTATATTGACTAACTTCACACATGCACATTTCTTAGAACCTCAGAAATTTCCAAGCCACTCCAGCTTTTATCACACAGGCTGCAATCTCCAGGGCTAGAACTGGCTCAAGAAAAAACCTAAACCAGGTAAACTGCCAGCATGACTGGGACTTGTAGATGAAAAATGACCTCTTATCCACCCCTTGGCTAAATGTGCTCTGCTATTTCTCTTTGCACTTGAGCTCTGCAATTTTCAACGGCAGCACAGGCAGCATCTAACCCAAGGTCAGACAGGAACATCACAGTCCGGAGACTCGCATGACCGATCAAGCCCTTGACTCTAGAAGTAACTGAAAGACCAACAGGCTAAAATTCCAGATTTTGAGTTTGATGTGCATAACCTCAGGCCAAATAAAAGCAGCTGTTGGGAAATCTTGAGAAAAACAGAAAATAAAAGTATGCAATGGTGAGCCCATTTTCAGGCCAAGTTGTGACATCACGTCTCACAGGTCTCCTCATGGAATAAGATGTTCCTTTCCTGGTCTAACAGTAAGGAATAACAGCCCTGAACAGAGAAGTAATAATGTGGGAAAATACTTGCAATGCCCACATCATGCCAACATGTGGGGTCCGTGCCTGTCTGACTGCATCCCCACGCCTTGAAGGACACAGTGATGGGGCTGTTAGAGCACCACGCAGTAAAGATAAAAAACAACACAGGGAAAGCAGACAGTATCTGGCCTCAAAGGAGTTAAGATCACAAGGGGTAGCTTCCCCCCAGGCTCCCCCCAAAAGCTATGTGGAAAGGCAGGCAGATGTGGACAGGACACTCATCCTGGAAAAAGGAGAGTTAGCCTGGCAGGCAAGAAGGACAGGGAGACAGTGGAGATGGGATCTATGCATGCCAAGAGAGGAGTACAGCAGGTTAACCTCTTTGTGTTATTTGCACTGTGTTGTAAATGCTTTACATCTTTGAGAAAAGAATAGAACTTGTTTGACTTGAGAGCCACCTTCCCCAGTCCCTGTCCCAGGCTCCTGGCAGGACCCAGCCCTGCTTGCATGTGGTGAATCCAGCCCCAGCTGCCCCGGGAGGCTGTAACCCTGCTAGCAGCGTGCGAGCAGAGGGGTGGAGAAATGCCACCCTGCACGCAGTGAAAACTTGGCACCTGGCAGGGACCACCTGGAAAATCCCAGGGAGAGAGCTTGGGCACAGCAAGAAACGAGGGGATTGGTGTGAATCACTGATCCAACACTAATTTTTATCTTTTCCGGGAGTATACCCACAAGCACAGGATTTTTCCTATGTTCATGGATATAACAGCAAACAAAATTGGAGGAAGGTATACAATGATCATAATAGCAGCAGCTTTCTCTATGCATTTATTAAAGTAACATAAGGCCAAGATCCTACTTCCTTCAAGAGTTCTGACAACGCCTTAGTCACCAGTAATATATTGATGTAGCATTACTTTCTCTCTAAGCCCCCTAATTTGCTCTCAATTCTTTGTTCATGGGATTAAGCCCTTTTTTTTTTTAATGAAAACACAAGAAAAGCTCAGTGACAGGAGGCTGAAGGAAGTCTGTGCTATTCACCAGCCGCCCAGCCACCCACACGCTATCTTAATTCATCCGCAGACAAAGCCAGTGCTTTGTCTTTGCAGCTCCCTCCCTGCCATTCGCTCACGGTGAGATATCGCTCCCAGTAATCAGAGCCCGCCTGTATGGAGGGGGGACACACACACGGACAAAAACCATCTCATCAGGCCTCAGACTTAGCCCCATTGTCACAAAGACGGCTCCATTTTTAAAAACAATGTATATATGGCAATAGGTCTCCATTAAGCACGCTTTCCACACCGAGTTAGATGGTCACTTACGTAACAGGCGGCCGACGTTAGCTTTTTCCTCATTTACAAGACTTTTTGCCACTAATAACAAATCAGCTGAGCATCGAGGGAAAATAATACTAATAATTCCCTATGAATTATGAAGAAAGAATACCCATAGTTTACGGTTGCTTTAACCTTTGTATCTTCAAATACTTTGCTTTTCAGTGCTTAATGAACTACATCTGTGATTTGCAACTGTTAAGGGGTTAATCTCTAACCATTGTTTTAATTGGATCAACAATTGGCCTGCCGCCACTTCCTTTGGAAGATTATTCCACGATCTAATAGAAATCAGTGCCAGAAAGTATTTTCCTGAGAATACGTGCCAGAGGAAACACTATGGGAATAGATAACGACCCAAGTTTCACAAGGATCAGATATTGCAGTTATTGTCATCCTCAGCCAGAGCCGTGACAGCTACGACTGCACGTGGCCACGCTTCCAAAACTGCAACATCTTGGGAATGAGGAGCTAATGGAAGAACTTACAAAAAATCCTGCCGCTTGTACAAATGAAGAAGAAGGAACAACAAAAAGCAATACCCAATTCTGGGTTGTGCCATATTGCTTAACAGTGGTACAAGCAAAGGCAATGTCCAGATCCCACTTGCTTCTACATTTTCTTTGTGAACAAGATTAAGAATGGCTGAGCAGCTGAGATGTCTTTTCTGCCTGTTCCTCAAAAGTAGCCCCTGAAACTTGCATGACTCCACGTGAATCACCTCAAATCCATACCAAACCAGTAAGAAAAGCACTTTCCATGTTTTGCTTTTGGCTAGCACTTTTTAAACAACAAAAAAATCCTATCAGGATAAAGTATCTTGTGTAAGTTTAACTGTAACAGAAGTGTCGCTCCCCCAGATCCAGGCCACCACGCTCTCCTCTGCCTGCAGGTGCAGCCCCAGAACCGCACGCTTGTGCAGCTCACCTGGTGCCTCCGTGGGGTGGAACACGTGCTGCTTGTCACAGACAGCTCACATGCTGGTGGCAGGAACTTGTCTCAGAAAAAGACATTCTTTTGGCTAAATTTCCTTGACCTTTAGTTTAGCCCATAGGCATTGGGAGGGGGGATGTTATCAGCAGCGAAAATGCCTTTGAGACATATTTTTGCAGCATTTTTTTTAAGCTCTCACCATACAGACATCATTACGACCTACGAGGAGAGGCTGAGGGAGCTGGGCTTGTTCAGCCTGGAGAAGAGAAGGCTGAGAGGGGACCTAATATATACTTACAAGTATCTGCAGGGTGGGTGTCAGGAGGATGGGC
>Ga0065711_1041518_pt1 | contig 16081 bp, 15 predicted proteins | sample Hoacrofraction12_FD_59098 | JGI IMG/M metagenome (GOLD analysis project Ga0065711, IMG submission 59098) | Hoatzin crop microbial communities from Cojedes, Venezuela - Epithelial fraction 12 v2 (version 2) | ecosystem: Host-associated > Birds > Digestive system > Esophagus > Crop | place...
TGCCTATGAAGCTGATTGGGCCAAATGATGGTGCTCTATTTTTTGTCCAGTGGGGTGGGAGAGTTGCAACCCGGTAGAGGTAGATGATGTTGCTCTTAAAGTTGAGCTTTTTTAGCCCCCTGCTCATGATGGTTGTATTAATGGATGGGTAACCAGGTAGTTTGCAGCTGTATGTGTCTATCACCCAACTTACTAGATATTAGTCCAGAATTTTGCCTGTGTGTTAGTCATATTTAAATATGGGCCGTATGTTCAATACTCTGACAGGCTGATCCATATTTCATTCAACTGTTTAGTAAACTTTCTGTCTTCTGTCCATGTACTCAAGCTCCCAAGCTATGGCAGCGCACACAACTAGGCGTTTAGAAGACCAAACAGAATCCTTATTGTGTATCCAGCGATGTTTTTGTGCTATGAAATAGCTAGGACCAAGACCTGTAGGCAGCATACAAATACAGAGCAAAGAGTGGCCCCCTCCAGAGAATTTACATCCAGATGGCTGAGGCATGTAAAGATATTTTCTCAGGGTAACAAGTTGCTTCATGTCAGTTGACAGGAATATGCATTCTCAGCAAACACGGAGTAATTCAAGCTTATTTAGCCTTTTCTCCTGCGATAACTTTTAAACCCAGCGACAGGAGACAACAGGTGGATGGGAGCAGATGGGGAAGCACGAGGAGTGAATAAGAAGGTCGGCTGCATAGGTAGTGGACTCAATATTGCAGCAGCACAGCCATTGTCAAGCTTTTTTTCTGGCATCAGAGTTAAGAGGAGGCTTGAGAGGGGATTTGAAGGAGGATAACGAGGCAGCTTTGTGGACATGAACAAGGAGCTCTACCCAAGCATGGGGGCAGCAGGGGAGAAAGCACAAAGATCCTTGCTTGAAAAGGTAACAAATGGGTGATGGAGCCTACTGTCAGGGGCTGACTGGAGGTGGGAGCTCTCCCCTCTGGAATAAATGAATGAGAATAGGTTGGGAGGGGATTAGGCTGAGAATGCTTTGAAAGAAAACGCAAGTAGATTATGTTTATATAACAGAAAAGGGGAAACCACAGCAAAGAGGAGTAACAATGGTCAAAGTGATGAGCAAAGAAAATGCCAGTATCAAAAATATTCTTCAAGCTTTTCCAAAGCTGCTCTTTCAATAAGCGGAAGGAAGAAGTGCATTGTAATGATGGCTTTGTACGCATCCTCATCATAACCAACTGCTCACAGTTGCTGTCTGAAACTAAGGAATTATCACTAGAAATTTTCTAAGCCTGGCATCTGCCTTTGAGGTGAACAGCTATATTGCCTGAGCCAGAAGAATTTTCTTGGTCTTTTTTATAAGGGAATAGGACAAAATCCTGCTGGGAAAAAAAAAAGTCACTGGTCTCTTCATTTGCGTTTTTTAATATTATTACAAGAATGGACTCATTGCTTTGTTGATTTGTCATGATCATTTACAATTCAGCTTTACAGATTTGTAAGTCTATTAAAAACACTGTTTTCATTATGTCCTCAGATGTGCAGTTTTTATTATTTGCTTCTGAAAAAAATTACTGGGTTTTTTAAAAGGGTGTTTACTACCAGGCAGTCTTATAGCAAAGCACATATCTGTCCTTAGGCAACCATATTCCTCAAAATCTGAAAAAGAACATAACTTCTTGCCATGCTGAGGATATACTGTATTCTTATACGAACCATCTGTTGTTGATGGAAAGGCAAGAACAGATGAGCTGAACTGGCCTGTTAGTACAATAGTAGTGTAATTCCGTCCTGGGTTGGAGACCCAGGATTTAGCTTGACCTCACCACTTCTGTGCTCTGTGCCACTGGAGACCAGTGGGGTACACTGGTGCATCCATCCTTCTTGGGAAGAGCCCAGCCAGCATTACTGCTCGTGTGGCCATTGCCGACTCATATCCATATTGCTATGCTGAAGGTCAGTCTTTAAGCCTTTTGTTTTAGCCTCCTGCACAAAAGACACATCTGCAATTTATTAGGGATTGAAAATAGAAAAGGCTGGTGTAATGCCGCTGAATGGATGAATTTAACAGTGAATAGTAAGCTGTGTCTGACTGTTTCGGTGTCAGGGTGGCCTTATTGCTGTACATGCTTACAGAGGATTTTATAACCATTTGCAAAGCTGTATGATGGTTTTGACGTGTGACATATATACGAGGGTGCACTAATCACTAATTTAATATAATACTTAGCCCTGTTGTGAACGCTGTCATTTGTTGAGTGCACAAATCATATTAAACCAACCACCAGCTATAATTTTGGAAATTGGTGGAATATTCCAATAAAGAAGCACAAAAGATTGTGAAGATTGAATAAGTTCATTGTCTTAGTGGGCAGTTGGGGAGGGGGAGGCTGTCCTCTTTAATTTTTTTGTCTTTTAAAAATACTTTGTGGTTAGCAGCACAGACACTGCATATCTTTGTGTCCCCATACAGTCACCATGTTAATAGCTGTTTGCTAGCTGTGGTCAGTTAATTTAAAAAAGCTGGCACACTGGTATTATAAGTCGCAATAGATTATTCTTGAATCAAATGTAGTATTGTTGCTTCAAACCAAACCCTCAGCCATGACAAAATTCATTCTGGGTCTTTAATTTATAATAGTGTTTGAAAGGATGAACCTGAGATGATATGAAAGGAGATTCAGTTTCTTAAAATTTTCTCCAACCATGCATCATCCTGTTCCTGCTTTGCTCTTGCTACATGTGTAGACTCAGTAAAGGGTTGGTTTGGGAATCTAGCACTTCTTTGTTTTGTTGCAAATACGAAAATAGATTATAAAATGTTCACTGACATGATGAACATGAGTGCGGTCCTAGAATAAATTTCTCCTCTGAGTGTGTTATATACATTTCTATTACACACATAAATTACACACATAAAACAATCTGAGATATGTTTTATTCAATGTATTGTGGTGGCACAAAAGATGCAGGCCCATCCTCAACTCAGTCAGTCACTGGAGCCTGTCAATGTATTGGGAGGTAACTGGACTCCCAAAACTCCCTTGCCCTGCAGTAGCCATCATACTCCAGATGTTGGCTGATATGCCAAGTGGCATTGCTTTCTGACAAGAGCCACAACTATTATTTTCAGGCTGGAATGGAGAGTTTGGGGGGAGCTCAAAAGCTTAAGAGGCAATATCTAGCTGCTAGAATAAAAAGCTGAGTTAGGACACTTCAGTGTCCCACATCAGTGGCTGGGAAATGTTCTGGCTTTCAGTCTGCTGAGAACACTGTGTTTGAGGGATGATATGCACCATCTTCAGTTCTCATTTTTGAAAAGTCCTGAGTCTTTTGGGTGCTGTCTGATACACTCATGTGCACAGATGAGCAACCATACAACACTGTTGTTGGGCCCTTTCCTACTGCATTTGACAAAGATAGAGTTTCTGGTCAAAAGGAGAGAGAAGAGATATGTGCAGACCTAGTGTCGATTGCCCTTTTCTCATCCATCCAAACAGTCGTATGGCTGTGTCTAGGGGAGCTGTGGGGGGTGGATCCAAATATCTGCTGCTATCAATAACTTCAATTTGGAAATGAGTAATTACAACAGGAGACACCTTCCCTGGAAGAGTCAGTAGATAGAAAATTCAGCTGATGTGTGAAATGCGAGTCTTCAGTCTGAATTAGGTAACAGGATCTTGATCTTTCAGATCGCAGGGGAGCACGATAATTATGGTGCTGTTGCCTTTTCTGAAGTGGGATGAGTGTGTACCCATTTCTTCTCTGGTTTATCGTATAAAAATAGTTGGTTTGCAAGCTGATGTGGGCTTGGAAAATATTTGTAGAATGGGAAAATGGATTCCCACTCATTGCCATGTCTGAACTCCAGAAAGTGACCCTGTGCACCTCTGCACGTAACATTGTTTGCCACACACCTGAAAGCCAGCACATACCTTCCCTTTTCAACACATTAGACAATGGAGACATAGTCCTTTCACAGGACTTCAGCATCTGTAAGGGATGCCAAAGTATAATGTATACTATTTTAACTCTGCATGTTTGAATTTTGCACACACATAACTGGCAAGTATTATGAAAAGGAAAAATATCAGTTCTTCAGGCCAGTGAGAAAATTCTCTAATGGTGAAGATTTCTAAAAACAAATGGATTGCTTCCATGCAGAATTTAGAATGAAAAATGTGATAAGTTATAGTCAGTCATTAACATTTGTTGAACATTCTACTTATTATTAGTGTTTCGTATACTTCTGGTTCAAACATTTCATGGAAAAAGAGTGGAATAAATGGGGTAACACTAACCAGATGGTCTTGTATGTGGAATTTCTAAAGCTTTTTGTGTACTTTATGTTGAAGATAACAAATCACACAGGTCAACAGCTAGTGTCAGCTAGTGAGAAATGATTGTACATTTTGAGGAAGAAAAGCTCTTGAGGTCTTAGTTGCATTGGTGTCAGGGACTCAATTTTGTGATTTTCACGTGGAAATAAAGATGCTTCCAAGAGAGGCACACTGCAGAAGAAATGTTTAAAGAGAGGTTTGTTTAGATTCCAAAAACTAGGTTATCTTAGACACATTTAGGTTCAGGACATCTCCTCCTTGCTTTTTGTTTAATTATGTTTCTATTTTATCTTTGGCATCTGCAGAGGATAAAATATAGGAATAATTAGGAACAGAGCTAGCTGGTGAAAAATTAGGACTGCAATATTGTTTCTTTATATGCTGTTCTTAAAGTTGAGAAAAATCAGAAAGAAAATCTGCTGTATGTTTTGCTTTTTGATAAGTAGCTTCATATGTTTTAAGATTTTGAGAGTCATACACTTGCTAAGAATATCTGTCTGATCTGTGGCATATCTAAGTCATCCATCCCTGTAGTATCTTGCCAGGTCACTGTAGTCCTGCTGAAATATTTTAATACAGAATTTCATCCAAATAAATAAATAGTGTGTGATGGTGCCATCTATAGCCTAGACAGCTCAAGGGATTAGTAATTAGTTATACACCCTTTTGCTTAGGGATCGTTACTTAAGATCGGGCTCAGAATGTCACTTCTAGCCATGGGCTTGGCAAGTTGAAACAGGGGTTTCCTTCTGATCCTTGTCAGTGAGGTATTGTCTAAGTCATGTAGGGCAAAGTAGAAGTAGAATCTGAATTATAATTTCATTTCTAGAATGGATATCTCAAACTCATTTTTATGTAAAGGCAACAGAGCAACTTTATAACTACTGTCTACCTGTTCCATGAGTACAAATAAAATGAACTTCCAGATACATTAGCCAGAAAACTTTCATTGGCTTTGCATCCACTAAAGGAGACAAGTGTGACATTGTTTCACGTCTATATGCCAAAGGTTGCATCACAGAGAATTGCAGCAGTTCAGAGCTAATGATCTCTCTTTCATAAGATCATAAGATCAGCTCCTTCCTATAGCTCAATTGATACATCTAGATAAGGATCCAGGAGCTACAAAAATGGAATTTTCCTTAAAACTGAATTGTTTACCTATGGCCAGGTTCTAGATAGACTTCAGAGAAATGAACCATTCTGGAGATGCAGCCTTACGTGACTGCAGCAGTGGTCTTAACATTTTGGTGTAAAGTTAAAACCTCAGCTATAAAAAATGTAGTTTTGGTAGAGTTCCTTTCTCTTGATTAAATCAATCTTGAGATTAGAAATGAGTGTATTGCTGCGAAGAACAATTTAAATTTTCTGCTAAGGGTAGACCTTTTTAAACACAGACAGGATTTACCCTTTGAATAACTCCTCAGGCTAGGATTGTTTCTTCTAGAAGACACTTGCTGTTAGTGGCAGAAGAAATTTCTCTTTTGGCACACGTACAGTGAAGTAAGGCAGAGGTTTATTCAGCATGGCATCTTCCATAGATGAAGCATCCCTAAGCATTTTCCAAAGTGGTGCCATTTACTAGAACCAGAGGTGGAGAACAGTGTAAGAGCTGTAGGCAAAGGAGGGAAGATGAGCTTCCCATTGAAAGTAAAATTAGATTCTTATGCACCAAACTGTGTTTTATTAATCATGCTAGCACCAGCGACTGTGATGCAGGGTGGATGGAGAAGTGTGGGAGGATGGTGTTGTGTGTGTTGTGTTATTTGTAATGTGGTGAATGGTATTTCTTTGCTATCTATTTCCATTGTCATGAAATGACCACATACAAAGCGTTTATGGGTTCCCATCGGATTAACTGTACTCATCATACCTTACTTGCTGAACATAAAATGAAAGCATTGCTTCCTAGTAGGTGGTAGTGCACTCTCATAGAGGCAGAGGGCCTACATAATATTTGTGAAGACAGGGATCAGCAGACCTACCGGGGTGACACTGTCTTTCAATTTTGTGAGAAGTTATACAATGCAAAGGGATTTTCTGAAACTGTTTGAAAGATAAACTCAAAACAACTTTTCCCTTGTATTGCTTTAGGTTTGTGCATCATATTTTACTAATAATTTTAGACTATTGATAAAGATTTAATCGAGAAGTGACACGTTCTCTTCTCCATTATGTAAGGTGATGGATAATACCTCCTGTTGCATACTTGCATCTATTTATGCTTTGGTTTAAGAGTGTGCACGCTTGTGCAAAGGTTTATCTCTAAAGGTGTTTAATTTTTGCTTATGGTGTTAGATGTGCAGTTCTGTCTATTGTTACATCCTTTTTTGTGATATTTCCTTGAAATATGTATAAAATTAGGGCAAGAGAGACCCTATTTTATCCTGTCACATTTACCTAGTGTTATATTTAGACTGGAGCTGAACAAATCACTAAAACAGGTACCCGAAAGCTCCTGAAAGTGATTTAACATGAGAGCTGATGCAGAGCCAGCGGCTCTGTTATCGCTTCCTGCTCACTGACTAATGCGCCGAGCTCCTCTGACGTGTGACCCGTTGACGTTGGCAGCTCATCTCTTCTTGGGCTATTGCAGCTCTGGCCTCTCCTCCCTAATTATCACAGCCTGCGCCCTCCACGCACAACACGCGCACACACGTTCCACTCAGCCTCGCCCAGGCTCAGTGCCATCCCTCGCAGCTTCCTCCAGTGTTTTCTCCTGGTGGGAAATCCCATCAGTCCATGGGAAGAGGACTCGGGCACCAGGTCTGCATCTTGCAGGTCTGGCTGGGAAGCTGTAGCAGTCAAAAACACAAGAAGAAGGTGCAAGTCGAGCTCTGAACTGCTGGAGTCCAACAACAGCAACGCATCTGTGCACTTGGAGAGGGTAGAATTGTACACAGGGAGCAAGTTTGGTGTATAGTTAAAAGTAAAAGGATAATTTTCTTTAGTTCAGCAACTCGATTTAGGTGATTTTACAAAATGTTATAAAGTTTAGAGGTACTGCAGTCAAGGATCAGACAGCAGATGCAGTATTAAACGATTATTTGCCAGGTATTTGTTTGTTTGCATTTTCTAGGGGCAGCCCACAGCCTAAAGGCTGTGCACAGACCTAGGAGTAGGGCCATCCTCTGTCCTGAAGAGCTAACCTTCTCAGCTCTGTTTCCAGTTGTAGAAGCCCAGTAATCTTGACTGAAGGTCCTTTTGTTGTTCAATAGTAGAAATGGAGATTGGGATGTTTGCAGTGTGAGATCTCTGGCTGATTTGAGCCCTGATCTTGTGAACACTTACCATGGTGCTTATTGTCGTGTAGATGCAGACTCCCACGGAGTACTCCAAGTTGTATACATAAATGTTTTCATAAGTCTTAGAGACTTGGTAAGTGCAGACACAACGTGTGTAATGCACAATCTCAGCTGCTTCTGAGACCCCGAATCTCTGCCTGGAGACAGATACAGCAAGCTTTAATATGAAACCTCTCTAGATTAAATTTTTAGTGTTATAAGCTTGATTTATGTGTGGCAGTAACAGTTGGTTGCGATACACTGGAAGAAAATGTATCTCATCCATTAGCAAAGAATGCAATAATTAGAAAGGAAAGACACCTGACTCAGAACGTGTGATGTGACTCGGAATTGTGTCCTCGAGTCATTATGCAGACAAAAAGCCCCACCACTCGCTTCAGTGCAAGTTTTGCATGTGTAACAGCTGTCACAGTCAGACCATTAATCAGCTGAGCCACCACACAGGTGGAGGATGAGAAACCACCTTCTGTGCTAGAGGTTGAACATAAAAATTATTTTTCATGGGTCCATCAGTCTGTGCTGCTGTGGCTGCAGCAGTGCAATGCTCTAGCGTAGATCTCTTTCTTCACTGACATAAGAAGTTTTTGTACAATTTCCTCTTTCAAGCATAGAGGAAAAAGTATAGATTGTAGTTAAATGCTAAAGAGACCGTGATTTTGCTCTAAGCTCTGTTTCTCCTGCTAAAACTATTACAACAGAAGACACACATTTTATTTTCCTTGATATATTAGTGTACTATGAACTCATATCAATTGCATACAGTTAGTTAGACAAATAAACAGCTTACTTTAGATTGTGCATGTTAAAATACCCCAGGTTATGTCACTAAATGATGTCATTTATCATTCCCTGCTGTGTATAATGACTATTTGTGAAAAATAGAGGGTTTTCTTTTTCTCTCCTGTCCACCCTCAAACAAACCAACAAACCAGTCAAATCAGAATAGCACATCCCTTGAACTTTCCACCTCCTCTCAGTTTGCATCATATGATATGGCAAGACAGTGAATAATACAAAGATATGTAATGTGACAATAAATGAAAGATAAATTAGAAGAATGTTTTTTGGATAGACTGTTCCTTATTCAATTTGGATGATAAGAATTTAGTCTTAATTTCTGACATACTCATTTTATCAGCTAAATTTCATAATTTGTATTATTACAGATAATTACCAACACATTTTTATTCTTAAAACTGTATTTTTTCAATTAGAAGGTAGATTTCAGCCTTTATCTTTGTAGGTAGCTGATCCAAGACAGTTTTATGTAAATGGCTTAATTAATTGGTACCCTTCAGTTGAAATAGCAACTTACAAAGGAAGTAATCCTTTTCGAGTGGCATAAGCTGTTTAAAAAAGGCAAAAAAACCCACAATACTTTTCTCAGGCACCTTGGCACACAATTATAAGTTATTTGACAGAAGTAAATGTAATAAACTGCAAGGCTTCTTCCCAAATTATGTCTTTTCTGTGTAATTAAAATAGCATCAACCATAAGTGCAGTGGCTCTGTAGTCTTCAAATCTACGTTTTTAAGAGACTTAATTATGCAGAATTACAAAACTTTCTTATTAATGGTTCAACATGTTGGTGGTAAAGATGTTATCTCTGTGGCCTACTTACTAAGCATACTATCTCTCTCAAGCAATCAGTTGTTTCCAAGTGTTTGGTGTGTTGCTCTCCCTTTCAGGCTATCCTTGGCAACTTCTGCCATGCAAAGCTGTTAGAGGATGTGGTGACAGGACTTCTTCTTTATGGCCATCTGATAACAGCACCAATCACTCCAGGTGACCGTCCACCACTGGCACTGTTGTTGCCACACCTGGGCTTGCTTAGTTTTCAACTACAAACTGGTGTCCTGACATACAGGCTAGAAAGGAGGAGAGGGAGTTTCAGGTATTCTCTTTCTTCCTGTCGTGCACCAAGGTCCATCTGTCATAGAAGCCAAGCCTTCAAGCAGTGTTTTCCCCAGTTGCATACTAGTCTACAAAAGTAAGGGGCGTTCCATAGTGGAATTAATATGTAAAACCCAAAAGAGGGTGGTTGAGACCTCATAAGTGATGGTAAATCTCTGCCATTCCTGAGCAGATCCAAAACGGCCTTGATTGTGAATGTTTGCATGGCAAAGTGTGGACCTCAGTCTTAGCTTCATAAGAATGGTGGGAGGTAATAACATATGATCCTTTAAAAAGCAACCAATTCTTCATGTTGTTAATAAGGGAAATAAATTAATACACGCTGCACCCACTTATCTTCTCTGCTGCTTGCTGTTATACTTGTTTCTGAACTTCATATCAAACTGGTGATCCTGGGGGAGGTGGGGAGGGATGAGTGGGTGAATGAATACGTGTCTAGAAATGTGGCAACGTTTCAGTAGAGATGCTCCAATGCTGTCCTCATTATTGTCCCATTTTATTTGGCAGAGTGATTCTTTTCCCCTTAAATGTGCAAGGGTTTAATTAATACATTCCAGTTGTCAAACCCAGTTCAGCTTGATGAGCAGGAGAGTGTAGAAGAGCTAGATTATTTGTTTGCATCACTAGGCAATGGGGAAATACCTCCTCCATTGGTTTTCTTTGCAAGTAGTGACAGCAGCATTCTGACAGGGACAAAGGGATAAAAAATACGCTGGAAGAACTAGACGAATTAATTTGTAATAGATAATTGGATCTGTATGGCAATGATACAAGTTTGGAGGAAACTCAAGCGGAATAGCTCTCTAGGTTTTTAGGTTTCACTCTCTTGTCAAAATAGAGTCTGCATGCCTTGTGTGTTTTAAAGTTTAAATAAGAATATACATATCTCACTTCCTTATTTATCTGCCCCATCTATTGACTGACCAACGTCTGGATGTTCTTATTTCTGTTATTAATTAAAATTCAAGAAATAAATTTTGCTGTTTGCTGGGAAAGTGGTATGGTATTGCTGTTACTTTCCTCTCTTGCAAAAGTTAATTCTGCTCTTGCACCAGCCTCTGAGACAACTGTCTTTTGAGTTTTGCAAGCCTCATCTTTGTTGCTGACGGATCCTACAGCAGATCGTCAGAGAAGGGCGTAGTTCAGTGTTACAAGAGATTGTCTCATTCAATGGAAGCATGGGTCCATCCTGTGAAGGGTATTAATTGTCAGGATTGAGACGTTACTTGAGTTCAGATCCGTAGAGAGCCAGTGACGAAAGCAGAGTACCATGGGGATGTACTCCCAACGCCTCCAGCTGCTAAGGCGGGCTGGTGGTGTCTGTACCACTTGCAGATTTTTCAGAGTTTGCAGATTTGTCCCTAAATATAGCTGGGTGCAGTAATCAAGCCTAGAGGTCATAAGTGTAGATCACCATAGCTGGTAACAGAGCAACTAACAAATGACAACAGTGCATTACTTTAAAAAAAACCAGAAACAAAAGCGCGTTTTATTGGAGGATGATCAACATTATTCCCCTCCTTTTAAGAAGATGTTATGGGAGATCCCTGAAATTATAAACCTGGGAGGCACCTCAGTATAAAGAAATATGGTTGAGAGAATGATTAAAGATCAAGTTATAAAGGACTTAGATGAGGATAATGTGATGGGGACAAATCAGCACGATTTCTATAGCTTGTCAGATTTCTTTGAAATAGTTAACAAATAATGGATAAAGGAGAACCAGTGGATATAATTTATTTAAACTTTCAAAAGGCTTGGATAAAGTCTTTTAAAGGAGGCAATTAAGGAATCTTGCTAACAATGGGGTAGGATGTAAAGTCTTGTCATGGATTTAAAACTGATTTAAAGAATGAAAGTTAAAAGTAAGATTAAATGCCTGTTTCTTGCTGCTGGAAGGATACAATAATGGGTGTTCAGGGCTGGAGCTAGGAATGGTAGACTTCAGGTTTTTTAACGTATATATTTTATTAAAATGCTATTGTGCATAGAATATAATTAGGTAGTATTCCCTAGGAAATACTGTAGGTTAGTATTAAGGATCTGTGTTATACAGATTGCTCTAGTGCTGTTGTGCTTTATTGAAAAGAAACGGGAAAATAGAATGAACAATAATGAACAAATGCTTCCCCCAGAAGATGCTTCTCCACTGAAAAAGCATCATCTGCTTGTTTCACCACCTGATCTTAACCAGTGCAATTCAAGAAACACAGACAAGCCCCAATCCAAGAAAAAAAAATCAAATTTCAGTCTAAAATGTCGAGGGAAGTTTTGTTCAGCCTTTGGTGAACTTGCTATATCTGTCCATTTGCTGCGGTCAGTCTCTGCTGCAGTGGGCCTGGGATCTCTGCTGGTGCTGGCATCGAGGCACTCCACGGCTGAGACAGCTCTCTCCTAAGGCAGGACTAGAGCAGAGAGTAGAAGTTGTAGAATAACTCTTCAAAACTAGACTAGTTCAGACAACATGGTTTTGAATAAGATTTGTCACAGAAAAGGTAAAAAAAATATATGCCACAGAAATAAGCATACAGTTAGTTTGAATTTGTAAGCCCTGAATCTGTCATAACTCATCAGGCAAGTGACACTGGTGCCATCCCACTCAGGTCCGTGAGGACACCTCCAAGTGCAGTAACAGAGAGAGAGATGTGAAGCTTGCTCCATGCTGGGTGTGTCCTTATCTTCAAGAGATTGTCTAGCCCAGATAACAGCTGTCCTCCCCCACCATCTAGTGAAAATGGAAGAATTTTCAGAACAATTAGAGATGTTGGGTAGGAAATTCTGGATAAGAAAAGGTTAAAACCTGTGGTTATTTAATACGGGGAGGAGAAGGGTGATCAATTGCATAATAAGTACCATAACAAAGGCTGATCAGAAGCTTGCACTTACTGTCCCGAAAGTCAAAAGTTGCCTGTATTTAATGGATGTGTGGAAGGAGAGGGGGTGGAGAACACTTCTCTCCCCTGGTAATAGGAATCTCTTGGCACAGGGTGTTGCTGCAGACAGCCAGTTCTTAAATCTTGTAGCAGGGTGCATTATCATAAAGAGTATCATGTAACAGAGTAAGCTAAGGTCTGCCTGGTACTGCATAACACCAAATAAAGTCACTCATGTTAGTCACTCTACCCCCAAATTTCTGCACCTTGAATTCAGTGTGCTCCTGATGAATGAGGCTATCAGCAATGAAACCGAGTGCAGTGGACTATATTTGAGCACAGTAGCAGAATGACATTTTGATGGTTAATTTCTCTGATCTTCTCTTGAATTTAAATTTGCCTACAGTGGTTTCCCAGTTTCAATTAGTACACAAAACAAACTTTGCGTATTTTCTGAGATTATGTTCTTCATTATACGTTGCTGTAGTTTTATGTGTTGTTGCCAAGAAATCTGCTTTTGACAAATTGCACAGGAGGCATTTTGAGATTGTGATGGAGTTGATTGAGTTTTGGCCAAATCCTGTACACTTTTATCACTGAAGACTGAAATACAGATGCTTGTTACACTCAAATATATAGAATTTGCTTTGGCCCTGAAAATCTGTGTCACATTTTAAAATAACCAATTTGGGTACAATTTGAGTTAAGTGGCAAGTAAACAATGCAAATGAAACTGTTTTGTTAGCTAGAAAGTAATTGAAAATCTGCAACTAATTATAAATTGGCAATATACAAGTCTCCAGGAAGCTGAAAGGAATACTTCGCTGATATATTGTTTAGTTATATTCAAAATTAACTTACCCTGCACAGTTTGCGCAAGAGATTTTGTTGCTTATTGTAACTTTACTTTCAAAAAATGAAACAACTTGGATTTCATAAGAAAAAAAGTGTAATTTTTAATCAAAGATAACTCTTCTTATGTTATATGATTTTTTTATTTCACATGGGCCTTGAGCTTCAGCTTTTGTATGTAGGTTTGAATTTCTTCAGTGTTTGTCAGTATTCTAAGTTTTGATTGGCACCTTCATTGTGTTTTTCAACTCATCACCTCGATACATTTCTTGTGCATTAATGCAGCTATACAATACCTTTGAGAAACAAGAATGTGTTGTCACATACGAGAAGAAATTCTTTGCTTGTATTTGGTTGAAAAAAGTATGGGATTGGCTGCAAAGCATCCATTGTCAATGCCACCTACATCTGTAACACTAGGAGCTAGTTAAAACCCCCAGATAATTGTCATGTGGATTTGTGCTGCCAGAATGTGTGCCATGGGCGGACGTCAGGTTTTGGTGAATATCAGCTTTTGTTGTTGAAGAATTATTATCTAATAGGACTGTGTAAGTACAGAAGTTTTTTTAAAAAAGGATAAATCAGGGTGTTTACTACCACTCAGTTTAGCAAACCCTTGATGTATATAACATCTATCAAAAAGCACTTCACAGAATTTGGGGTGGGGGGGAAACACTGGTCTTAGAATGCTCTGAAATATCCTTTATGCCAGAGCAGCAGGCCATGCTGCAAAGCTCAATCGGTCTCTATTTTGGTCTTGCCACCAAAAGCCCCAGGAGTCTCCGGCACAGGTAGGGACCCCAACTTTGTCCTCCTGCTAGAAATAAACATTTTCAAGCTCATCCAAACTCAGAGTTGTTCAGGTAAGCTGCAGAAGATGCAAAGTAAGACTGGCAAGTTTTGAGGGGGGAAGCTAACACTGCAGTTATTGTTGTATTATGCTGTATTATGCAAATGGACAAGCAAAAGGTTATAATGATTAAAAATTACTTCCTTGATTCAGATAGAGTATTAACGAGAAGAGCCACGGGGAGAACTCCTGACTTACAGTTACAGTTACAGTGTCAGGCTATCATCATTAAGTCGTATTCACCCACTTGGCAATTGCCTTCTCTGTATAAAGTGTTTCGCTGATACATGCTCTGCTTTAACAGTCCTTGACTCAAGAAATTTCAGACTTGAATTTTTTACAGCCCGGTGCTGTTTCTCCATAAACCAGTGTTGATTAAGTGAATTGTACATTCTTCCGATGGTAAATTTTTAACATAAAGTCTTGTAGTCAACAGCTAGTAGAGATATGTTTTGAAACTTCTGAAATACCATGTAGAAATGGACCAGCACCGTCCACTGGTAGTGTCGGCTCAGATATGATGCTTGAAAAGCTGTGTAGGGCCCAAACAAGCTGGGGCGGTTTTCCTAGTGAGTCCTGTGCCGAGATCTGGGCAGTCTGTCGTTACAAGGAAAACACTTCATCCAAGGAGCAGGAATAAACCTCTTTTCTTTCTGCAGTAAACATTTCCAGACAGGCCAGCCTCACAGTGCCTGTGGAAGTAGCTCCATTCATGTCATTTGGGACTCCAACCTGTGAGTACAGGTTGCGGGGTGAAATCCATAAATACTAGGCTTAAAAAAGCGAATCTGTATCCAGAGCATTTTAATAAAAAGTTAGCTTGGTTCATGGGGAAGGAAGGGATAAAGCACTGAGGGAATGGAGAATATGAGTCATGGCATCCAGACTGAAACAAATCATAGAGCACGAATCACAATATAAAATTTTAAGGGCTTGATCCTGCCTTTGGCTATGCTGGTATGTATTGTTACATATCCTGTAAAATCAGCTACTGTTACATGTTACGTGGTACTGTGCACCCACATAACTAAGCTCTGAGCGCTAGGTTTTTATAGTCTTGATTTTTTAAATCCTATAAATGCTGCTGGAGTTGGCTTTTTAGAATGTTGAACAGATGCAGCAAGATTGTCCTACACTTCCTACCCACTTACAACCCCAAATAATTAGTGGATGTGTTGCGTCTTTCAGTAAAGACTTCTTAGAGGCCTCTTTGGTGAATAAGGTCACACAGAATGTTGCATTGTTGCTGCTGCAGGTTTTGAGTTTATTTGTATATTATGGGTACTGTATCCCACATAATAATGAAAAGCTATGTGCTCCGGTCTGCTGGTTCACTACACAGTCTGTGTGATTACAAATTGTTTGAATAACAGTGGACTATTGAAACTCTATCCAGATGTGCATGTTGCTAATTATGGGAATACCCACAAAGGCAGATTATCTCTTTTGTTACCATTTCCAACACATTTAAAAACAGGAAAGTGAAAACCATGTAGGCAACAAATAAGAACTAGCTGTACATGTTGGAGACTTTTCATAGCAGTGTGTCCAGGTGACCAAGAAGGCCAACGGCATCCTGACTTTTGTCAGGAACAGTGTGGCCAGCGGAAGTAGGGAGGTGATCGTGCCCCTGTACTCGGCACTGCTGAGGCCGCACCTCGAGTACTGTCTTCAGTTGTGGGCCCCTCACTACAAGAATCACAGAATCACAGAATGTTAGGGGTTGGAAGGGACCTCTGTGGGTCATCTAGTCCAACTCCTCTGCCAAAGCAGGGTCACCTACAGCAGGCTGCACAGGACCTTGTCTAGGCAGGTCTTGAATAACTCCAGAGGAGGAGAATCCACAACCTCCCTGGGCAACCTGTTCCAGTGCTCCGTCACCCTCAGAGGGAAGAAGTTCTTCCTCATGTTCAGATGGAACTTCCTGTGCCTCAGTTTGTGCCCGTTGCCCCTTGTCCTGTCGCTGCGCACCACTGAAA
>Ga0065711_1041523_pt1 | contig 16081 bp, 3 predicted proteins | sample Hoacrofraction12_FD_59098 | JGI IMG/M metagenome (GOLD analysis project Ga0065711, IMG submission 59098) | Hoatzin crop microbial communities from Cojedes, Venezuela - Epithelial fraction 12 v2 (version 2) | ecosystem: Host-associated > Birds > Digestive system > Esophagus > Crop | place...
GCGCACCGAGCGCCGCCGCCTCCCCGCCCGCCATGCCCCGAGAGGAGCCCTCGGCCGGGCCGCCAGGGGGCGCCCCGCCCCGCGTCCCTCAGGAAGGCGCGCGGCGGAGAGCAGGGGGCCCGCACACGGGAACACCCTTCCGAAAGGGACGGGGGTTTTATTTTAAAATAAACTGGGCGAGGAAAGATCCCCCGCGGGAGCACCATCTCATCTCACACACAAACACCGCCTCCGTCTCGGCGCTGCGTCCTGCTGCCTGTCTGGAGCCGAGGCAGGCAGCAGAAACACCGAGCGTCTTCTGATCGGCTGCACCTTTCCCGTCAGCAAACCCTCCGCAGGGGAAGAACCAGAGGTTGTGGAAGCAACACGAAAGTCGGAGAATAACCACAAAGCCAGGGCATACCCACTGCTGCCTTTCTCCTCCAGGCAGCGTTGCTGGGGTCTCATTCAGAAGAGAGGAACAAACACAAGGTGAAACTGTAGAGACCAAACAACGGGCTTTTCCAAAGTGACCATTCACATCCCAACAGACACCGACAGAGAAAGATCTCACTTCACACCCACCTCTACAGAAAGAGGAGGAAGCTGTGCTTTAGCAGATGCTTCTGTACAGCCAGATGAACGGTTTAAAGCCTGCTATGAAAACAGGATGCCTCCCTCTAGTGGGTTCTCTTTTTGTGACCATGTTTTAAATGGAGAAATTGCTTCATACAGCCGACCAAAAGCACAGCATTAAGCAGCACCACATATACTTAACCTAACAGCCCAAATCCATGCAGCCAGATCGCCAAGCACTAGGGAGCTTGTTAGTGTGCCACATCAAGTGAGATCAAGCCAGGGCAGCTGTGCAGCTAGCACCCATTACAAGATGCAAGCTCCAACCTTGTAGCCACAGTAGCACTCGTCATGAAGAGCTCAGGGTACGAGAACCACAGTTAACATCTCATTTTTCCTTTCAATGCTCGTGTCTTACCTTTATTAGAGGTGTTACAGAACAACAGCCAGAGCATGCTAGTCTGCTAGCAGAGAGGGTTAACAGTGGTAGAGAATGAAAGCAGATAAGCAACTTGTTTACAAACAGTTAAGTTGTTCTCTGTTCTTTTTTTCTCTGTTGGAACAGTGATGTCAACTTAAGAGTGAGAGAAACTGCCTCTGGAGGACACCAAAAATACATTTCTTCTGCCAGTGATCCCAAGCTCATGCTTCAAACACTCTCAAAAACTGTCTGGAAAATGAACGTATCACTGTCACTCCAAGAACCTCCTTCCTTTTTGCACAGCTGTCCACAGCAGTTTTCCACAGCTTATGGAGATCTTTTACCAAACATCAGTAAGACTTTTCACAGCAGCATCACAAAAACCTGTATCTTGCTCAAATGCATCAAACCATGCAACCTGAACAGTCTACAGTCGTAGATCTGATTCTCTGAACACATTCCAGTTTCCAGCTTACAGCAGAACCAGTCCAAAAAGACAGAAGTTAGTTTACTTGGCTTCAGAGGACCTTCCAGTCAGTGAGGCAAGTGTTATTAGGTCTTCACTTCAAAGAGATTGAGGAAGTTTTACTCATCCATCATACCTTTTATTTTCTAACATCAGTATGTAATCATCTTTAAGGAGAGTTGAGGGATAAGATCTGAGGAACATACCAGCTGCACTTTACAGATTAACAGCCACAAAAATAGAAAGCAACTATACAATCTCTGTTTCACAAAACTAGTTTTCATTTGTAACACCTGACGCAACAAGATGAACCGTAACAAGTGAAGAAGCTACATCTGTAAAGTGCTATTTTGTTAGAAGTAGCTAAAAAAGCACAACTACAACAGATTTGGGTACTCGGTGGTTAGATTGTCGATGTCCTCCAAATCTTTCCTTTCAGGCTCTGTGTTTTTTGATGAAATTGATGAGCCCATTTGTTGAGCTATCATGAGATGTTACTGGAGCATCTGACTCCAGTTCAGGCTCAATTTTCTTGGCAAGCTGTTTTCCAAGCTCAACTCTACATTTCCAGAAGTAGGAGAAAAAAAAAGAGGAAAAAACAACATTAGTGCTAACAACTTGCAGTATTTACTATAAGCCACTGACATCAAAAATATGTGCCAGTAAAAAGTAACTTGACAGTGAACAGACAGATGTTTTTCCCTTCATAAATTACTGATGAGGTTAATATTATTCAACTCTGCCATTCATGAACAACTGGAGCTCTCACAGCTGCTTAGCAAGCAGACAGCTCTCAAATTACACGATGTCTAAAGAAAGTTTCGTTAAGGAGAGTCTTTTCCCCTTCAGTACTCATACATGCTGCGCAGCCTGCCCCAACACAGAATGCACTCGGCTAGCTGCTGCTCACTGCTGAACATGGCATCACTCCAAACACTCCATTTGTAGCACCAGGACAATAAACAAGAGCCAAGTGGCAGGCCTGGAAACCTTTCCCAGCAGTACAGCACACTATCCAGGAGTCACAGCCACAGACAGGCCAAGAGCTTCCGACACTCCAACAGCTGCAAGAAACTAGGCTGGTTCTACAGCATCCCCATATTCCGTTAGTTTTGGATGCCACTGTAGATTTCAGTATGCTGCAGTAAAAGCTGTACTTACTCCTGTCCCAACTCCTGATTTCAGTGTTTATAGCAGACAAGCTTCTATTAGACAGTTTTCCATTTCCAATTTCTACTACAATATTTTACTTAAAGAACTTGCTGTGGTAGTACAGCTCTAAGAAAATATATATAGAGACCTATCTCCTCCAGCCTTTAAGAGAGCTCAGTGTAAACTGCTATTCTAGGCCTGCAGAGCAAGCCTCCCCTTCCAAATAACTCCTCACAGCACAGGCAGGTTTCACCTGAAAAATCTTACTAATTTCCCAGTCTTTCTCCTATGTAAGTCTTCATACTGTATGTTGTACAGTTAATATCACTACAGATTAAAAAGCATCTGATTAGCTCCTGATTAAGTCTTCCCTTTTTTGAAAGTGACAAAGTGAAAAACTCCCTGTAAAGCTGCTGTTCTCCACATGGAGCTCCACCATGAACCTCGGTCACAGGTGCAGCCTTGCACTAGACCCAGGGCTCCTACACATGAAGACATTTGCCAAGAATGTTCTTGTATCTCCAGTACAGGAAAAGAAAAAAAAAAAAAAAAAATCAAGAGATGCTCAGTCTTTTGCTTAACAGATGCCATTCAAACTGCCTACTAAATGTTTTTAGAAGTAAAATAATTATTTTTTCCCTTCCACATGGGAAATTATTTTCCCTTTCTTATTCTCAAGAGCATGTATTGAGCCTGCTTGACTATTTTACTCATTATTACTGCCTCTTTTCATTGTATTTTTTAAGTCAAACTAAACAAAGGTCCTTACCTAAAGTTGTATCTACAAAGGTCATTATGCATGGCTGAACAAGGATACATGGTGACTTGTCCCCAGAAAATCTGTTTTCATTTCAAACTACCCTGTAATAATTTGCTCTAACACTTTCTCCCCCCATTGTCTTTTCTCTAAATCATGACAGATTAAAAAAATACCACAGTCAATAAGTATATAAGAAACAGATCAAGGAGACTTACCCCCACTGGTCATAACTGTTAATATCCCAGACAATTCCTTGCACAAAAATCTTGTGCTCATACATGGCTATAAGCAGAAAAAGATTTATCAGTAAACTTTACCAGAAAGTCTTAATAAGCACTCACTGATGATGTGATAGATGAAAGATCTATTTACTTACCAATGATGGCTCCAAGAGTGAATGGGTTGAGTTTTGTAAACATGATGGAATTGGTTGGTCGATTTCCCTCAAAGACCTGTCAACATAAGAGTTACACTGTTGTCTAACATGTCATAACACTTATAACAGAAACTTGCAGTTTCTTTTTTCCTTATAGCCCACACTGGATTATTTGTATTAGCAGCCAATACAAAACCCTGAAATCTTTAAAGGCTAACACCCTCAAGTACAAAATTGTATCATTTTGATGTTGTATTAGAAACACAATGGCAGACTGTTATCCCCAAAGCACCACTGCTGGCTACTGTGGGCTGCAGAGAGAAGCCAAATACAAGCCAGTATCAGTGCTGAGATAGTTCACCTCAGCCTCAGAAGACTTCCAGACCAGCAAGCTTTGGCAGGAGTGCCACTCACAGACTGCTCCACTAGACTCAACTGGGTACAGCCTGCACACAGCCCCCACAGCCGTCAGGACATCAGCACTGAGCAGCCACAGAGGACACTGCCCATCAGCAAGCAACAGCGAGCAGTCGACCTGCACAACACCCGCACCACCGCAGCATCCGACTACGGGAAAGCTGCCAAGCACCAACACATAGTCACCTTATGGGGAAGAAGCTTCTCCAGAGCATCTCCACTCAGTCCTGCTGCTTGAAGTTCCTTACGAGCTTCATCAGCAGTCTTCCCTTTCATCAAGGCCTCAGTCTGAGCAAGGAAGTTGGCCAAAAGGATCTAGCAGGTAGAAATAAAAACATGAATTCCAGCAACTGTTTCCTTAGCCAGAATAGTGATACCAAGTGCTTGAATCTAGACAGAGGCTTAGTCTAGAGTTACAGCTCTTGGCTTTAGCACTATGGCAATACATGTGCAGTAGTTTTAAACTGTATAATGGCCACTATCACTTGTGGCCTCCAAGTGCCAGGAGACTCGATTACTATTTTAATAGTGCCCGTATCCAAAGACAAGCAGGACTCTTCTGCAGAACTCTACCCCTGCTGAAGCCAACAGCAAGGCTCCCAGTGAGAGCAACAGAGCCAGGATTTCACACCCCCTCTGCAACTGGTAGAGTCTCTTATCCCATTCTACACTGTATGCATGGAAACCAGGTGCAACAATTAGTTGAAGGTAACCAAGATATACTTGCTCTCTATGAATGAAAATCCCCACAGCATACCACATACCAACCCCTACCAATACAGTAGGAGTCTTTAGTTTACTGTTCTCTGCCTAGTGTTTGCAGGACAAAGCCACATGTGGCTTTGTCCTACCAGTTGCACTGAAGAGAAACTCTTAACAGCCAAATGAAACATTTTCTCCCCTTCTTTTGCAGAGTCATCTTCTACAGGTTTCCCCTGTACTTGGTGTTACTCAACAAAAACTATTACACAATTTAAATAGCACTTGCAGTCTGAAATCATGACAAGATTGAAATTTAGTGAGGAAAGATGCTTTTTCTGAAATATGCAGCAAGTAGTCCTGGACACGTCTCCACCTATAGAACTTAAAATTGTTAGACGTTGTTCACTGAAAATTCCTTAGTTGGATGATACATTAAACTACAAAAAAATTGGACTGGTTAAATATCTGCATGTAGAAGGCTATCACCCTAGCTGTGCTAGTATACTCATTAAATTTTGTCCTAGAGTTTAAGACTTGCAACAGCATCTCCAAGGAAGCTTTCATCAGCTCTGAGAATTTGCTTCTTCCTACTCTGCAAGAGTTACACTCCTTACAACTCCTACAAGGAATTTTCTCTCCAAATACTCAATTGCTCAACTCTTTCCAGCCTCAGTAAGCCAATAGGCCACACCACTGATCTGCCTCAAGAACTGCAGTTGCAACTTCAGGAACAAAAATACCACTGTATTACAAATACTACATGTAATACGTAATTATAATTTAGGTATCTTCAAACCTATTGTGAATGTTCATAGAGCCTGTGTGAATAGTTTCAAAGGGACATCTAGAAATCTCACACAGCAATACTGAATAAGCTTCAATACCTTCAACCACAAGAAAACACTGGTGCCCTGACAAAGATCTTGTTACCTTGTGATGCAAGCCATTTCTGACTGGATGCTGGGTCTGGACTGGGATCAGGAAGTCACAGGGAATCATGCGGGTTCCTGTAAGAAAAGCCGTGTTAACAACCCTGCAACAGGAAAGTCTTAGAAAGTCATCAATTCCCAGCCCATTGTCAGAGCTACTGGAAGACTCAGCCACTTTACAAAGCTTGCTTTTTCTTAACAGCAGGGAGAAGTGACAACACAGCTCAGTAGTTTCAGCTCTAGTTGGACCCTCCTTATTGCAGAGGTAAAACCTGCATCTTGTAGCCTTCTAAAGTCATTAACTAAGAGCACCACAGCAATCTAATGCTAGGTTAGATGAGAGCCCAACCTCTAAACCAGTGTCAATTCTGCAGACTCTTCCAGCTTTGTAGCCTTTCAGAATTTAATTCCAAAACCAGGTATTGAAGAGTTTCAGCTTACCTTGATGAATGAGCTGGTAAAAAGCATGCTGCCCATTGGTGCCAGGCTCTCCCCACACAATAGGGCCGGTACTGTAGTCCACACGAGAGCCCTTCTTGGTAATGTACTTGCCATTAGATTCCATATCACCCTAAGTGGGAAGCGCAGTATTACTTTTCTTGCAGAACCACACAGTACAGTGCAAGCTTCCACACATACTTCAACCATAATTAGTGCTGCTTGTCTACAGAAATTTCATAAGTATCAGGGATACACCTGCTTAATTTACAGACACCAAGACAATGGAGGTGTGAGGGGGAAAAAAAAAATCTGAATTAACTGAGCAAATAGGCTGATAGCAGTCTTGGCGCCAGTCTCTTTAGGCCCTTGATTACATGATTTAAGTGGCTGCAATTTTAACCTAGAAACACGCATTCAGGTTCTAGAACCAGGACAGAAGCACATCTACGTATTTGCCTCTTGAAACCTTTACCCCGTCTGAGCCTTACCTGCTGGAAGTAGGCAGCAAAGCGGTGCATGTATTGGTCATAGGGCAGCAGGGCATGGGTTTCACATCCGTAGCAGTTTATATACCAGATCCCTAGCATGGCCAACAGAACAGGCATGTTCTTCTCCAGCGGGGCAGTGTGGAAGTGGTTATCCTATGTGACAAAGAGAAAGACTTACACTTTCTACTAAGCAAACAGTCATCCCTCCCAGCTCTTAAATTACTTTTATTCTTGTTTCGATCCAGGGAGAGCTTCCCAAGCACAGTCATTTCAGAAGCACTGAGAGGACAGGCGGAGCTGAACTTTAGAAGCCAACCTGCCTTCAGTTATCTAACAACTCTGTTAAGAGGAAAATCTGAAATGGGCACCCCACACTCACCATCCAGTGGGCTCCTGCAAGCAGGCTCTCAAAGTTGTCAAAACCTAATAATGGAAAAAGTCAGTTTGCATTTACTATTACAACTCAAACTTGATTTTTTTTTTTTTTCTTGCAGAGACAATCTTAAAACAGTTGAGATTCCTTGTATGCAGCAAGGCTCACAACTACTAATTGAGTTTAAAATTGCCGGTGGACCACTCCTGAAATTTGCATCCCATACACCAGATATATTTAGTTATGATTAAAGCCTGGACTTCAGAGCAAGTCCATGAAACACACTTCAAAAGCCTTTGCCTAAAATCCCCATTCAGGCACAATGAGCAACTGGAAGGAAAACAGAGGCATTAAAACCAGGCTCTGTGTTAAAGGCTATGCAGTTTTCAGCAAGTTTGAACACTTAGTCATTTCACAGCCACAGTGGGACACATCCCAAAAACCAGGGCAAGGCTAGCACAGCAGGGATTTCTGTGTTGGTCCAAGGAGAAACAACTGTAATAAGGTCTTCTCAAAAGGAAAACGTTCCCCCCCTTCCCTGTTCTTTAACAATTCACCTGAATTAATTTTGCTCTATAGTTAGGGTATTGAAATCACCATTCGTTTTCACTAATGAGCAGTTTTAGCCAATAGCATCATTTCCTGCAAAGCCAGAAATCCTGATTCTTATACGGGAAAAAAAAAGTGGGGAAGTGTTCAGCAATCAAAGCAGCAGCTCTACCTATGGTCAGAAGCCAGCTTTGGGAGATGAAGGATGCAAGAGCAAGAAGTGCAGATAGACTGGCATGTCAGCAATCAGCACCAAGTCTTTCTGACAGCAGAGATGAACAGTTCTTTGCAGACAAAACACTAAGTGCCTGACTGAAGTTTATCTTGCTGTTCACACCAGTTTTTCTACACATGACAACTCTTGTTCATCTCATTCCCAAAACACCAAACCCAATGCTTTTCTTCTAACCTCAGCCAAAGGGAATTTCAGTTTTTATTTAGAAAAATAAATGACATCATGGTTTCAGATTTTAAATATCTGAAAGAAGTGATAAGGGAACAAATGCAAGGCTGCCAAACAGCCTGCTCACCGAGAAACAGCAGTTCTTAGAGCTCTGACCTTCACTGCACTCTCCACCTGCATTTGAGATCTGCATCAGCAATGTCAATGCTAGCCCATAGCAATAGCACAAGTAGGTGGGGATCAATTCAGAGGGTCTATGTTTGCTCCACCATCAACTGCAGATAGAAACAGCATTCCTGTTCTACGCTATAGGGCCTGATGATACAACAAGTACTGGGGACAACAAGCTCGTATGCAGAACTGGAGACATAGGATTTTGATGTTTAGTGTGTATGTACTCACAGAAACTAGATAACCTACTCTTAAATAGTTTAGTAATGTCAGTTGCAAGGTCTATTTTTCAACACTGTCACAGATTTACATAAATCAGGCACTTTTGGCTGTGCAAGTGACTAAAGAGATGCAACTTGACTATGTGTACCTAGGTATGGGTATTTTTCAAAACTACATTTACAGTATTATAATCTCAGAATTTCCATTGCATTAGAAACTGGTTTTAGTGCAAACATCCAACTACTCAGAGTACGTTGGGTAAAACAGTATTTGCCCCAAATCTGTCCCACAATTGAGTGTTGTTAACACACTCCAGAGTTCTATTCCTGAAGCAAACAGAGAAATTCTGGGCTTTGTCACATCACAGGAAGACCTACCGATATGCAGGGCAATGGAGAGACCAATGGCAGACCACAGCGAGTAGCGGCCACCAACCCACTGAAAATAAAAGATTGGTTTAGACAGGAGACATGCAAGGCTTTTTAATTCAAACTTGTTCAAACTATTAGGAAATAGCAGCATGCATTTAGACTATTTTCAGAAAAATCAGTATTCTTTCTGGGGATAATTTACTACATGTTATATTGCCTGGTCAGGGCAACTTGCACCGTACAGTAGCCCCCTAATGAATCCTTCAGTATGCATTTTTTGAGACTTCACTTGTCCAATTTATATAACATCTGTTGAAGCAGATCCCCTGATGATTCCAGTTCACTTCCAAATACTAAATTTGCAGCTTGTATTAACCAATTTTCTAATATCATTCCTCTATAGGTAAAGCCTGCTTCAGCAACATTATGACACTATCTAGGGAAAGGTAACGTGCTAGATAATTCCTACAGAGCAGCTGTAAGATCTAGCCTGTGAGGCATATAGTCCATGAGACAGAAACCTGTTTCTGATTAAGGGCCAAGACTAAGGGCAGTATACTTAAAACATGCATCTGCTATGAAATATCAAATCAGGCTCCTGTTTCTGATGTTTGACCTTTACAGGCCTAGGTTATATACAGCAGACCCCAACTGTCAAATGTCACAGCTTATAATAACTACTTACACAGATGAATAAGCCAAGACTTGTATCTCCTGTTACCCAACAGCTGATGAGACAGCCAAGAACATAGAAAGCTCCTCTTCAGACCTTTAACTGCAGGATTTTAATGGAGCGGCCACACAAGACTGTTTCACTTGCCTGACATGTTCTCAATTCGCCTTTAATTACGAGCGTTCAGATGTTTCAGTACAGAAAATACATCTACTATGATTTAGGGGTTTTGGCAATTTCCTGACACCTAGTTAACATTTTCTGAAGCAAGTTACATTATTCTAACAGTTAACATCTATCATACAACATTAGACATTTACTTACATCCCAAAACTCAAACATGTTCTCTGGGTCAATTCCAAAGTCTTTAACTTTAGGCTAGAATAAAAAAAACCACATGTAAGAGCACCATAAATAAACCCAACATTCTCAAAAAGCTTTATGTCTAGCAAACAGAAAACCACAAGTCAGGTACTTACTAAATACACAATCCCCCAATTCCATCCTCTATTTTAAAAAGACATAGCATCCATCAGAAAAAAGTGTACCTTCATTTCCTGGGATCACTATCACTATTCAGTAGTCTCAAATAAGATCAATAACATACACTCATTTTCTGCTCATTCTAAGTGGCAATATAGTTAGGAGTCGGACTGACATTCAGTTCACATTTAAGAGAACCAGAATGGAAGAAAGGAACTTCCAACCACAGTATCTGACAGCCTCTCAATTATTGCACAGTCTTTTTCTAATTACTATGGGTCTTTCTACTTCATACTTTTGCATGAAACACCATGTCAGGGTACATTATACTCATCACTTGCTACAGGTTATTCACACAAACTACCTGCATCACTTCAGCACTTACCTGAGGAGTCTAGGAGAGTAGTAGTTGTTCACATAACTGCATTCACACACACTTCAGCAATTATAGGTAACACTCATTAATAACAGAACAGTTATTTCAAGTGTAAGAGAACTTTATTTCAGATTTAAAGCTCTAGCAGAAAAAGCACAAATCTATAATGAAGGTCCAATCTTGCTACAGTTATTTACTCTGCAAATATTTCAGTTATTTTCAGTAGAAAAAATATGCTTCCCTTCAAGAGGAGGGCTAACTATTGGTATTCAAGTAATGGTGTCTTAAGACAGTCTCATTTTAAAATCAGTGAGGAAGTCTATCGTAAAGGTACATAGAAAAAAATAGAGTAGATTTGTTATACTTACACCATTGGTAGACAAGGCAACAAAATGCTTGGCCACAGCTGAAGCCTTAATAAAAATAAACCAAACGTTAGCTCTAGAATGCTAAATATATTGATTTCTAGTCATAGAGCTGATCTGCAACCACTTACATTTCAACAAAATATCATTGACTATCAGTTATTTTTGTGTTATCAACTTGAAATCATTCACATTCAGCATGGGATTTGGCAGCATGTCTGTCTGAAGATAATTTTCTGATAATATTCTCACAAAGCCTTCTGGAAGCAGTCACTACCTAGAGCAACATACTATTTCCTTACGAATAAGCTTATCAGTTTGGAACATCACTAACACCATGTTGGAGCAGACAGAATTTTTGTACATGTGCTACCCTTCCGGCTAGGGTCAAGATCAAGACAACTGGGATTACTGACAAATCACAAGCTCCACATTCAGACTTTGTTCTTTTAGTAAGTGTTCTGGTGAACAAAGATGAGTTGTCTGCAATAGTAGTGTAATGAGGAATTTCAAAGCCCAGCTTTTAATCTGAGTACAGCTACCCTGACTGGAACAGGTTAAAGATCATCTTCATTACCTGAGCAGGCAGTATCTGCTTTTTTCTTTTAAAGGTTAGAAACAGGAGAGAATGAGTCAAATACAATGTTTCTATTCATAGCACAGCCATCTGCCATAGAAGTGTCAGTATATCACTCCAACCATACCTTCATTTCTAGGTTTTCAAGATTTGCCAAGAATTGGAAAGTAATGCCACAAAACCACTCTATACTTGGATTTCCATGTCAGTGGTTCCACCAAATTATTAGCCAGCTCTAAGGTAAATGCTACACTATTACTTAACAGGGGAATAATGCATGACAACCGTCTATAATGATAAACTAGTGGTTTTATCACTTGGATCAGACGTAACAGCCTGTCACTAACCACGAAGCACTGAAACATTACATGTACAGCATTTGCTGAGCTACACAGCTTATGTTGGGGCAGCTATTGGCTCTGCTCCAAAAGGCACAAAACGACCAGGGAAAAACTGCACAACGAAAAGCTGTTGCCTTCTGTTACGCAACCTAAACGTATTAGACTTACATCATTAGCAGCACGCAAGAACCACTCTTTAGCCGTTTCTGCATTGGTGATAGTTTCTTGGGTGGTGAAAGTCTGCACATCAGAAAACAAGGAAGTATGTTAGACACAGTAAAGTTGAAACAACTCAGGCTACTAAGGCATCACATGTTCCAGATAATCAGAGCAGAGTGATTCTAGATATTCATAACAGACAGCTGCTGCCAGATTTCAGCAAAAAAGCAAGCTTATCAATCCAGCAAAGACTAGTGCTGCTAGATTTACCTATCTGGTTTTAAACCAGCATAGATCTGGAACTAGGATAATTCCCTCAAACTGTTATGCAAAACCCTGAAACTAAGATTTTCTATTTCTGTCTTTCACTAAATACAAAGTTTTACCATTCAACTAAAAAGGAACTAATTGAGCATGAAAACAGGATAACCTAGCTGGATTGTCCTCTTGTTCTTCAATTCCTACTTTTTCATGCAGAAACACTCGTTTCTGCTAAGACTCTTGCCATAATTTTGTTATGCTGATTAGAGGAAAACATTTTCCTGCTTCATGAAGTGTGCACAGAAGTTTAGTCATGCAGTTTTCCAAATATCTACAACCATTCTAATTTACTCAACCATCAAAATTTAGCTTTAAGGGTGAACACTAGATTCAACCTACTCTCATCCATCTCCAGAAACATTTCATTATGAAACACAAGCGTCTAACAGAAAACAAAATAGTGCCATTCATCCTCTTCCAAGTATATCCAATTATCTAACTACAGTCTGGCAAACAGAAATTGAAGTGTTACTCTTTCAATTTGGCAGTCTTCTAAGCCTTTGAACCGTGATCCTTGAACTCAATTATTCAAAGAGTCCATTAGTATAACTTTGTGAAATTTCCTTATTACTCCAGAAGTTGTTGCTCGGTTGCACCACTGCCAAGATAACATAATGAGCACCACCGCAGAGCACGGCCAGCATTACACACGTGTTCGTTTGTTGCAGATTCTGTTTTCAATAGCAAAAAGGTTCTACTGTGCTTTACAAATTAAGGTGACCCAAGTTACATAACTATGGAGTTTGTCTTCATCACTTTCCTTTACTAAGACAGAAGCATTCCTCCAAGGAAGATGGCAGCTAGCAGTTATGTTTACAGAGTAAGTTATTAGCAAGGCAAGACTTTAAGGCAGCTATTAAGTCTGTATTTAGAAATAAGTATCATTTTATAAACCACCACCAGACTATCTTTGGCTCTTTGTAAGTATAGAAGCTTAGTATTTATAAATGCTGAGTTCCTTGAGCACTAAGTTATTTAGGTGAAGATATTCTGTTACTACCCTAAAACAGAATGAAGATTCCCAAACTACATGCAATTCATTAGTGTAAGATATTAATGCAAAAAACAGAACACTGTCGAGAACTAACATTGTACTTAAGATAAAGGACCAAAAGTAACCTCAAAGAAAAAGGAAGAAAGGAAACAAGAAGATCTTGAATTTCAAAGAAATAACTACATAGGATCCTAAATTCCACCCACGGAGAAGTACAGTAAAATAAACTTTTTGTGAATAAAGCTTAAACCTGTGTTGACTGAGAAATACACCCTAGACAACATGAAATTGCTCATGTCTTACTTGTTCAGGTTAACCCATTTTCAGCACTTGACTTCTGGATCCCCAAGTATTTCAGTAGGAACACAGCTCATACTGCAAGTTTAGGATGAATCACAGCAGGCCTGTTCAGAAATAGTCCACACTAGAAGCCCCAGCCTAGATCTTGCTGCTGACAGATCTCTATTCTGACCAGATCCTTTACAGTTAGAGAAAGTCACACCTCTGACTGTATTAGACATACCTTTGAGGCAATGATGAAGAGCGTAGTTTCTGGTTTAAGCTCAGCCAGGGTTTTGGCTATATGAGTACCATCAATATTGGATACAAACCAAACACGAGGGCCTCCCTTGGAATATGGTTTCAGGGCTTCAGTTACCATCAAAGGGCCCTGGATAAAAGCAACAATTAGATTTTACCTTCATTGCAAGCATGTACAAACTCAAAAAGATGTGGAAGATGTACAAAAGTCAGGAGCTTACCAAGTCAGAGCCACCAATCCCAATATTGACCACATCAGTGATTGCCTTTCCAGTGTAGCCTTTCCATTCACCACTACGGACTCTCTGTGGCAAAAAAAAAAAAAGTATTGCAGTGACTACTTTATACCTACAGTAAAGTTAATGATTCTAACACTGTAAATATGCTGTGTTTTCAGGCATTGTTGTAGAAAGTCCACGAAGACAACTTCCAAGCTTTTAGACTTTGAAGTCCACACTCCAAGCTACCTTCTCAGCTAGACATTTGGTTATGTCTAAGATGTTTCACTAAGTGCTAGAAGACTAACGCACATATTTAAAAAACACACTGCAAGATCAAACTCCCCTTCTGGGTGGACTGCCATAGCATTTACAACAGTGTTGGCAAAGGCAAGAGAAATCAAGCTAAAAATGAAAAAATCTTGGGCATTAAACTATTTCGGACAAATATTTGAACTCAAAGGGGTTCTTTAAACATCTTTAATTAGAAGCAACTTTGCTAATTAAGCTGAAAGACATTAAAATATGAATAAAGCCATGGAGACAGAGATTTATTGGGAAACCAAACATTCAAAAAGCTTTTCTATTGCATATATGTTTTGCATTAAGATTCGTTTCTGGCCTTTACCTTAACAGCACGTAGTACAGGTTTCTGCTCTATTCTTGCTGTTTGAGCCGTTACTAAGTGTTCCCACAAAGTTACAATAATTAATTAGTATCAAAACACTGCACTGAATTTTGTCCATCGTGAATCACCTATGCACTGAATTTGTTCCAATCACGAAAGGAACCTTTCTAGCATCAGGCGTACTTTTACATACATTGGGCAATTCTGAAGCAGTTTTTCTACAACAAATCACCTGGTTATGTTGATAGTCACTCTCTTTCCCTACAGATGTTTCAGCTAAGCTTTTTGTTTTTCCAAACAGAAAATCCATTTTTAGTATACAGCATTCCTGTAGCCTGTAGACAATATTGCCAGTTTTAGAATCCTATCTGCCTAAGCAAGTCGGCTCAAACAAGCATCTCTGTTAATCCTTCCAAAGGAACACGATTTTTGTTTTGCAGAGAAGATACATCTCCACAGAACGCGATATTCACAGGCTCTAACAATTGAAACCACTAGCAATAGAGGGGGTAGCACCAGTGAAAGCTCTTGTTTTGCACTACCAAAACCTTCATCAGCTAAAAACCTCTACAGTGGAAAACAGACCACTGAATTTCTGTGGCCATTCAATTCTTACATTATCTGAAGAAACTACCAAGTTCAGACCAATTAGTGTCAGTTATTGTGGTTTTGGCATTTATCCATTAGGAACTGGAGGTAATCCAGGCTCATTTTGTATAGATTCACAAGTGTGAGTCCGCAGTGACACTGGCCGCTGCCAGCAGTATAAGATTCACAACAGCAACCAAGCAGATACAGTTCCTCACAGTCCTATCTAAAATGCACTAGAACTATTTGGTGAGCTTATACCAATTAGTTTTATCACACATAAATTTGACTTTGTCAGAGTGCTCCATGAAGTTCTTCAGAGCATTTCCTCAACTGATCTGACAGATGCCTACATTTCAAAGATGTACAGAATCAAAGAACAAACAATGATATTTGGAGATAATGAACTGCTGTATTTAACCAGAGAACAAAAAAACTTTCACGCTGCAAACGGAATAGAATCATACAGGAATCTGACCTAAAGAGTTTCTTAAGTATCATCTGGTTTTAAGTAGAGCATAATCAAACTGCAACTGAGCTGGGAGCTTCTGCCTCTCCTGATATTACACAAATTTTAAGAGGCAGTTTCTACTCAGAGTCAAGTAGCTGAAAAAACAGCAAGAAGATAAGGCAGTATTTGAATGATACTTAATGATTTACACGCCTTCTGAAGTAAATGTGAGGTTACTGCTAAAAAAGCAGTATCTCAAGAGCCCATTAAAGAAAAATCCAACTGGGAACAGAGAGAGAAAAGTGAATCATACTAAACTTCAGGCTTGTTCAGCCTGAAGAAGAGAAGGCTGAGAGGGGACCTAATAAATGCTTATAAATATCTGAAGGGTGGGTGTCAGGAGGATGGGGCCAAGCTCTTTTCAGTGGTGCCCAGCGACAGGACAAGGAGCAATGGGCACAAACTGAGGCACAGGAAGTTCCATCTGAACATGAGGAAGAACTTCTTCCCTCTGAGGGTGATGGAGCCCTGGAACAGGCTGCCCAGGGAGGTTGTGGAGTCTCCTTCTCTG
>Ga0065711_1041524_pt1 | contig 16080 bp, 13 predicted proteins | sample Hoacrofraction12_FD_59098 | JGI IMG/M metagenome (GOLD analysis project Ga0065711, IMG submission 59098) | Hoatzin crop microbial communities from Cojedes, Venezuela - Epithelial fraction 12 v2 (version 2) | ecosystem: Host-associated > Birds > Digestive system > Esophagus > Crop | place...
AAAAAAAAAAAAAAAAAAAAAAAAAACAATAAAACAAGGTAAACAAATAAGCTTCACTTTTCATACTGACCTGTTCAAGCGTCTTTCCCGCCCATCCAATGGCTTTCATCTTTCGCCTTACCTCCCACTGCTTCTGATAGGACAAAATGCGGTTCAGAGGCCACGGGTAAGGGGAGCCATACCTCGGGTGAGTAATCTTTGTTTCGAAACAGAAAGGCTCTGTGTTATCATATAAGAAAATACAGATACCTCTGTGCACAAAATAGCTAATACTCAAATATTTCTACCAGAAAGGGAGCTGTAAAACAGAAAGGGAGTTGTGTGATAGGCAGTAATTATTTGCGCAGAATTTATAGTTCGCAGCATAAGCTTTTGAACTATTACTTCAGAAACATACAAAACCTGTATCTGTTCTGCAGTCAGCTACCTCCAGTAATGACACGACTTCCCCAAAATCTATATGCAAGCAAAATTAAAGTGAAAAGACTGTACCATTAATGGTATAAACCTCAATGTTTCATTTATGAGTAGGGACTTGCAATTGTGAGCAAAAGTGTTTTCTCATTAAATTTTAATTAAGATAAATGCTGCAGAACCACTCACCTCCTCTACTGTAACATCATCACACCACTGGAGATAGAGCTAGAACAGAGAGAACACTTACTAAAACTTCCTAATAAAGGAGAATACAAAGACAATCATTTCTCACTTAGTAGAATTTTCTATATTAGATTAAATTTCCATTTCACTCCTTCTGTTAGACCTCTGAATGCAGAAAAGAAATTAAAACTGGAAGGCAAAAGCCCAGCTGCTAGTCCTCACTTCGCCCAGCCCAAGGTGAGACGAACAGCCCACCGCCCGCACTGCAGCCGGCTCGGCGCGCAGGTTACCAGCCCTCGGCCACCCACAGCTCTCCTGCGACACTTCCAGCATGGTTCCCACACCAGGACCGCGACGCGCTAGCCGGCCACGGACCGCAGGGACCACAGCCTCCCACCCGACACGCACGCTGCGGAAGGCGGCAGCGGGGCGCCCGGCCAGCCGCAGGGCCAGGTGGGATCCCAGCAACCACAGGCGTTTTCCAGTCGGTTCCTTCTGCAGCTACGTGACGCACGTCAGTTCGGTGAAGGGAATCACGCTCATGGCTTGTGTCTACAGGATCATTTCAGCAAGCAATCCACATAGGGTACAGAGAATTTATTCCTGCCCCTTTCACCTCAAAAGTTGACAACCTAATCTAAGAACAAGCAGTATTTCCAATGTAAGGAAAAATCCTAATGCTTTCTTGGCTATTGTCACTTATGTAAGTGTGTGGAGTTACTATGGTTTGCTGTACCTCTGCTGTCAAGAGCATATTATTGACTAATTCCATGTAGGCTTTCATCTCAGCTTTTTGGACTTCATCCAACCCATCACTGAGAGAATGGCCCTAATGGGAAAAAAATAAAAGCAAAAAAGAAAAAGGCACACATGTAAGAAAGGATATTGGAACATTCAGCAATGCCTGACCCAAGAACCTCTGAAGTCAATGAGCTTTGGCTCAGATCCTGATCTCTTACATAGTTCAGTAACAAATTGCATATGCAATTTTTACAGACAGTATCCTTTAGAATTAAGAAGAAATTATCGTAACATAGCTAATCTACAAGAAATACAGCCTATTGTCAGTTATAGATGAACACAGTTTGAGCACACAGCCTCCTGGTTCTCTCTGTGGCAAGAAGTAAACACACGTTTACATCTGTGATGCAGCTTTATCAACTGCTCAGTGAAAAGACAGGATTTTTTAAAATACAGGGGAGGGCTGGGAGTGGGGCATGGGGGAAGCAAAGGCAAACTGGAACAGTACCTGACACTTCAGGATTTAAACCAGTAAGTTCTAGGTTTAAGAGCTCTGAGACCCAGAGAAAGGGCAGGTAGAAAAACATTCTCAGAAACTGGCACTGGCATGCAGCTGTCCTGTATAGAATTTACTTCCAGAATTTGAGTAAATGACAAAGAAAAACATTTCCACCTCAACAAACTCCTATTCCAGGATATCTTTCTTTCAGATCAGCACTAGATTTCTACACCATTTTAACAAATTAAGTAACATTCCACCAAATCAGCGCAATGCTAAGCAGGATTAACGTGCTATTCACTCATTGATGAAAACAATGTACTATTACCTTGGCTTTTACAAACTGGACTATGGGCCCAAGTTCAGATACTACTTGATTTCCCACGTGAATAAAGGGTACTTTGCCTGTAAAATGAGAAATGTATTTTAGTACGAGCTTTTTATACCCGTAAAACATCATTTACAATTTTCAAAGCAAATAAATATTGCAGGTACACCTGAACATCAGTGGTTTTCTTCAAATGAGCACAGGTAAAGCTCCAACATACATAACTCACTCAGCAAACATCTGTAACAACAAACATCTTCCTCCTGAACCTCTTCCACACGCAATACTCGCAACTGTCCATTTCAAAGTTATCGACCTGTATTTCAGCAATGGATCTTGCTTTGCTGGGAAGACTTTGCTCAACGTTTCCCTGCTGCCCAGCTGGGAAACCCCAGGTGAGCAGACAGAGCCCTTGGCTAAGTTTAACAACACAAGGCGTTCCCACTGGTGGGGAAAGGGCTGCTGAAAGCATGACGGGAGATGGGGCACCGCGCCCAGGAAAGCAAGCAGGGGGGAGTACGAACACACACTCAGCAAGGCAGGGCCTCGCCTCTCCCTCCTCCACTCCTTCGGATTCCCAGTGACCGGGCCAGCCGGCTCCCGTGGACTGCCCCAGTGTGCACTCTCTAGTTGTGAGCTGGCATTTTCCAGCCCCCGTGGTCCCGGGGTCAGGAAGAGGTTCTCGGTACGAGACTTACAGCTTCACAATCTGGGAGTCTCGGAGGGCGAAGGAGCTACTTCATCATCATGGAAACAAAATGGAGTTAAAGCTTAATACTCGTCAGGCTCAGCAGTCAGCCTACGAAGCTGAGCCCTGAGGGTTCAGCATGGAGCAAGGCTAAAAACAGCTGGTCCTCAAAAGGAGACTGGGAAATGACTGTGTCACTGGTGGAACTTGTGGGGGTATGAAGGGCTCCTGAGTCTGTACGCACAACCTCCTCTGCTTGGTAACTGACACACAGAACTGAGCCAAAGCTTTCAGGGAGGCAGAGATATGAGAGGAAGCCCTGTTACACACAGCGAGCCGTAAAGCACGACAGAAGCTGCCTTGTGCCCCTTTTTCCCAGCTCTCAACGTGTGAAGCTGAGGGCTCCTGCTCCAGTCCACCCTAACCACATTTCTTGTCCTGCAAATCTTCATCTGAGTGCAACTGACAAACATCAACCTTGTATGCAAGATTAAATCTTTTAGCATTATTTACACGATTGAAATAATCCATAAAATGGAGATAAATGCTGGATGTTGTGTATTACTGAAAGCATCCTCAAGCCCAGAGGCAGTAAACGAGCCTGCGCAGCGCAGTGGGGCACAGCACCCTTGTACCTTGCCGCCTCTCGCTGTGGGCAAACCCCTCTCTCCGTGACAGACAGCCCAAAGAGCAAGGTCAGCACATGCCTAGCTCCAAATACGTTGTTAGCAATACATTCACTTTTTTCACTGAAACACAAAACCCTCCTGTTCGGCCCAGCTCAAACACAGTTCATACTAACGGCAGTCAGCCACAATTTTTATCATGAGCTTCACTTCCCACTGGCTCGATCAGCCCAAGGGTAATAAATGAAGTGCATCACACCAACAAAAGCTTCAACTGCAGCCACACGCTGCATGTTGTGGAAGGAAACACAGACCTCTCTGTGCTGCAGAATCCAGTGGTTTCAGTCAGACTGTACTTCACACACCAAGACAATCCTTTGGTATCACACTTTTGACTCCCTCGGAATGGGTTTTGTCATTACAATGACTATGAGATAAATAACCTTTCCCCCAAAACGATGATATGCAGATCTTTGCTGCTGCTGTGAGACAGAGGGTGGTGGGGTGGGAGAAGGGAACAAATGAAAACCTTGTCTGAATTATCATTAAATAACCAATATAAAGACGGGAAATCGGCCAAGTGAATAAAAATAATGAGGACTCCAAGAGTAAGGGCAAAAAGAATACATGTATTCCTACCTACATTTTGAAGCAGTATCATTTTCCCTCTTGTGCTCCTTGTTTTCAGCAGAAGAAGGAAGTGTTCAGACCCAAATTACAACATCAGATGTCAGCAAGTGCGGACATGGAGTGCGAGTGGCAGAGAAGCGAGAGCACGCCACTTCCACCAGTCCTATTCCTGCACATGCAAGATGCTCCTCTGTGCATGCATTCAGCATTTCAAAGCTAACTTTCTGTGCTAACAAATAATTTATATACCTTCATGTTTTGGGTCCCTCACTACAAGAAAGATATTGAGTTGCTGGAGCGTGTCTAGAGATGAGCAACGAGGCTGGTGAAGGGTCTAGAGAACAAGTCTTACAAGGAGAGGCTGAAGGAACTGGGGCTGTTTAGTCTGGAGAAGAGGAGGCTGAGGGGAGACCTTATTGCCCTCTACAACTAGCTGAAAGGAGGCTGTAGTGAGCTGGGTGTTGGTCTTGTCTCCCAACTAACTAGCGATAGGACAAGAGGCAACGGCCTCAAGTTGCATCAGGGGAAGTTTAGATTGGATATCAGGAAAAATTTTTTAGTGAAAGAGTGGTCCAGCATTGGAACAGGCTGCCCAGGGAAGTGGTGGAGTCACCATCCCTGGAGGTGTTCAAAAAACATGTAGATGTGGCACTTCGGGACATGGTTTAGCAGGCATGGTGGTGTTGGGATGACGGTTGGACTTGATGATCTTAGAGGTCTTTTCCAACCTTAATGATTCTATGTTTCTATGTCTTACTGGTTTTTTCACTGCTGCCAAGCAACTGTTTTTTTAAAAATAGCATAATTTTGGCTGCTTTGACCAAAGTATCAGTAGCAGCAGCAGAACCCACACAGCTGGCAGACATATACTCACAGGCGCTTCCGTGTGGCAGACATCAGCCAGAGCCAGGTAATCCGTAAGTAAGGGCCTCCCTACACAACAAAAATCTGGGACAGAGTGCAAGGATTACCAGACTTTTGCACCCTGCATTCAGCAATTCTCTCTGACTTTTAGGCAACCTCCTGAAGCCAGCCAGTGGACATTTTTGTGGGTTCTTAGGCAACCGGTCATCTCCAGCAAAAGGTGGGTTCTGTACCCTTCTAACACTTGATTTACTGTTGGTGGGTTTGGATTTTTCTTCCAGACACCTGTCACCCTTAACACTGACAACGCACCCTTCAGTCTTCTCCTGTATCAACATCCTGGCAACACTCTCCCAGACACGGTAACAAAAAAATTTTTCTCCAGTGTTGTCTCACCCCAGTAATGGGGAAGTGTAACAGCATTCACTGGAGTATTCCCTGGATGCAGAATAAAGCCATTTTTGCAAACGCACGTCTTCCTGCTTCAGGACACAACCACTCTCAGGCATCTGAGAGCAGGTTTCCACCAGGCATCTGAACTGTCTGAACGCTTTATATAGGTACTGCACTCACAGGCATGATTACACATTGTGCCAATGTTACTTTGCATCCCACTGCTTTAATTGTTTGCAGAGCAGAAACTGCACTGGAGAGGAGGGGGGAAGGCAACCCACACACGTAGCCCTGACCGACTGTTATCAGCAAGACAAGGCATAGTTGCCATGGTATCAAAATGGAGGCATAACGCAGTAATCTAAATGAAGGCCACACTTACCAGATGGGGACATGTACTCGGCATTTGCCCTGCAAACCACCCGGATTGGCAGATTGCACATTTTCAAAAAGGCCTGGAAACAGAGTCACATTTAAAAAGCATTAATACACCAGTGACAAACGTGTTCTTCTCAATACATTTGACTATGTTTTAGCTAGTTCTTAGCACATGCTTATGAAGTATAGCTCCTTGCATACTGCTTTCAGGTAGAAAGAAGGGTAAGTAAAAGAAAAACAAGGTTTCTTCGACAACTGTTTTATCATCCAGTCATTGACTGGAATTCTTCTAATGAAGTTTCATCTATTCTTACCGTTTTTTTCAAGATGAGCAAAGAAGCCATCTGACAGACACAATTAGTGCTGTGGCTGTACAAAACTAAGTGACGTTTTGCTGCTCCTGAAAAACACAGTACTTAATTCTTCTGGCTATAGCTGGCTAACCAAGTTCATGTTGTGTAACACAGCAAACACATGCAGCACCTTTCCACATTCTATTTACAATAGCTGCCAAAAGTTTTGCCCTATGATACTGTCAGAGCACAAGTCTGCTTTGGGAGGAAGTAATTATTATCTTTAATTTATGTGAATCATGGAGAGCTTAAGTGATCAATTTACTGTTTCTTTCTATCTGTAACCTTAAGATTCAAAGCATTCTCAGTAAGGTACCAATTTTTGTCAGCACCTGTCATCACCACAAAATCCTTCATATGTTTCTGTTGGATACCAAAATATCAAGAAAAATACTGGCAATTTGTACAGAACATGGCAAATAAGGAACCTTTTAACCCCTGAAGTCTCTGACAACTCAGCTACGTCCTAACACTCATTTTGTCTTTGCAATTAGACAGGTCACAATTCCAGATTCCAAAATTATACATATTTATCCACAGCGGCTTCAGGTGAAAAAAGCCTGCACCAAGAAGGCTACTACCATGAAGAAAAACACTACTGTAACATGGCATTTTCTACATGTGCCTCCTCCTAGCTCTTCAGATTGCAGGATCTGGCAGTAAACTGCACTCTCACAGCTTTAGATGCTCAGACCCTAATCACAGACATCAAAGTAACCCATACCTTGAGATTGCTCGCCTCTGCACTAAATGAGACCACAGGGCATGAACTAACACTGACACCAGCCCTGTTCCTAACTTTGTTGTTTCTGTAGTATCCATCATGTGAACAAAAATCACCGGAACAGTCCCTCTCCTCTCTCCTGCGCTCCTCAAGTCCTTTATTCCCAAACCCTAACCCAATCCAGGGAAAAAAAGCCAAAAGCTTTGTTATTTTTCCAACCAAATCCAAGAAATACACAGTCCATTACAGTCCATTTGGCTCCTGCCGGCTTAGATGACCTAACTCCAATCCAAATCCCAGTTTAAAGCAAGGAACTATGGTCACAAGCTGCTACACAAGACATTGATTACAGCTGACGAGCCCACCTCAGAACTGTGGAGGCTCTACAAAATCCACCAGAAACCTGGGTTTCTACACCTTTTGATTTCCTCAGCCTAACTCTTCAGTTAAAGCACTGCTTGAGAGCCAATTACTATAGACACACATGCAGACAGAGAGAGACAGAAAGATGCATAAAGGGAGGGTACTAGTCATGGTCAGCATAAGCCAAATACTGCAGGTCGTGCACTATTTAGCAATACACTGGTCTCTAGAGTGCTTCATCCCAACTAGAACCTCTAGCACTGCTTAAGGGTGCACCTATCACCCAAAGCAAATACAAGGCACTGGCCACATTTGACAGCACCCCACTTTCTAAGTGTGCATGCCCATCAGAGCCCACTAAAAATGGATGCTCTTGCTGTCTTAGCATCCCAAACTCCACACAAACAGTAAGAATACCCAAAGGACTCATTCTTAAACAGCAATTTAAGGCATTGGTCTGTCTCGGTCCTCGATCTCTGCCTGCTGGCTCTGCAGAACCTAGCAATGTCCAGGCTGTTCCAGCTACTGTTACACGCACTGTGTCTTCTGCCTAAACTGGGGCTTCATACACAGCCTCTCTGGAAACAGTTAAGAGACAAGAATGCAGAGACTGTGGTTTAGATTAAATACATGCTCTTATGCCATTGCTGGACACGACTGAATCCACCAAAAACACACACTCTAACTCGTTCTTCTGAAAGCTCTACCAGTAGCTAACAACATCATCTCAACAGTGACGTGCTGCAGTAGAACTGATGGCACCAAACAACAGCTCCACACAATTTCATCTTTGGGTGGGAGGAGTGAACTTCTACCATACTACTTAATCCTTAGCTGTTGAATTTCATCTGAAAAATACGTGAAAGTTCATTTGGCCTAGGCTTACCAAATTAATTTCTTTTGCAGTAAGGCACTAAATTAACTCTGTAATTCCGCATTAAGATAGACATGAATTTTGCAGCTGCCACATACTATTCTCACTGCACGTTCAGAAGGAAAAAAGTCTGAGCCGCACTGGAGTTAGGGCAACACATGAATAACTGAAAAGCTTGTAAGTGCGCATAGACACATATAAGCAAAAGGAGGTACATCAGTAATTATTTTTACTTTTTCATATCAGTTGTCAAAAATGAGACATGCTGGCATGGAACACTTAGGTCACATGAGTTGCTTCAGCAAATTATTGCCTAACGTACATTGTATTGTACATTGGCTCCTACATAATCCAAGGCTTCTACCAAAAACATAGTTTGTGACTGTGAAAAACAATCCTCAGCACAGAGGCTAAATTATAAATAAAATCTTTTCAGTGTAAAGAGTTGAGCCAAGTTTCCATCAAAAATCTGAATCTGACCTTTCTCCCTCTCCTTCTCCTCAGTAAAGATCCACAGACCAAGGAATATCAACCTTTATTATATCTGGCAGGAAAATTCTACCTGAGTCTCTGGCCTCGTGCAAAGGGGATTAAGAATACGTTGTCATTTTGGCATCTCGGAAATGCAAACACGCGGGGTCCACGTGCCTTTTCAGCACTTCATAAAGAAAAGAGAGGATGCTGAACTAGAACTGAGCTCCAACGTGGCAACAAACATTAACTAAATAAAAATGTTCGCTACTCTGCATCATAAAGCACAGATTCTAGTAAGCTTAGAAATAAGTCAGCCTACCCTCAGTGAGGTTAAAAATATTTTTAAAAGAGAATTTTAAAAGACCCTAAAGTAAATACCAAACCAAAAACCTGAGAAAACTTCATCAGAATAGCCATCTTCAGTTCTGACAAACATTTCATAAACGGGAGACCGGGACTGAGCTTGAGAAACTGAACAGTGATTCAAGATTAAAACTGGCCAAATCCATCGGGTTCTGCATCCACCCCAGCAGTCCTCCTGCGAGGTTCAGAAACACTGGAGCTGCTTCTCCAGCAGCCTTACACGGCCTGTTCCAGCGACCCCCTTCAGCATCCACATGCCAACACCTATTCTGCTTCAGTCTTTGCCTGTATTTAGGATTGGCTCTAAGACGAGTGCTGAAACAGTAATGAAACACAAAAACAAGAGAAAACAGAACATTGAAAGAGTTGAAGAAAAAAATCATTTAATGCCATACAATAAATCTAAAAATAAAAAAAAAATTAGAAACGGCTAAAATGATAGAAGTCCATGGAATTGAAAGACCAGCACGTTGAGCTGTAATTTGTATGCAAACCATGACCTATTCAAGTGCTCTGTAAATACTGTTCTGCAGGAAAATGAAGGAAAGCTCCACAATATGAGAGACGTTTAATCTTTCTTGGATTTACACTTCTGAACTAATCACGTAGAGAAGTAGGCCAGTATCCATTGGTTGATTCAGCTTAAACTAATGGTCCACTGGATAGCTTTCAAGCTGAGTGAAAAATACATGTCAACCGATGAAAGGAGACAGCACCATCCCAAACTATGAGGGCTCAGCCTAAGAAATAAGCCTTACAATTGGCATTGCTATGAGAGTACTTGCATTCTTTCATTGATGTAACTGACAGGCTTTGGAAATTGTTAGTATTAACAACACAGGTGGTTTTAACTTTTCAAGCACAGTGAATGCATTTCATATTTATGGAAATTATGGTTTCTTTTAGAAAAAGAGATGGACAAGGATCGTGACCATTGCATTCTTACAAAAAAAACACTGCCAGAAAACCTCAAAATTTTTTTCTGATGCATTCAACTAGATAAATTAGATTTTAGACAACAACTGATGTTAGACAGTAAGTGGTATGAACTATTACCAAAATAGCTGTAATTTGCACAGATCAAAGAAATCCTACAGACAGAATATAGGACAAATCAGTAATTTTTGTGAGTTTTGTGAATTTTATCTCATTTAACACTTTAGCCCAGTGATCAAGGTAGGATTTGTTCACCGTCTGACCACGCATGTAGAACTGTCAAGAACCAGCACACTTGGTGTGCAGATGGTATCAGATTGCAGTGGCTTCCAATTCTGATAAAAGATGCAGTGGAACACTGATTATTCCAGCTCAGAGCATCTCATTTCCCTTTGGGTACCTCACATATATAATTTGAGCAGGCAAGTAAACCCTTGCTTTTCTTGTGAGAGAAACCATCAGCAAATGAGAGTGCACTCAGCTCCTCTGGCTGCTTTTCGAGTGAAGGATGAGAGATTGACGGCTGAAACCACCCCAGTGCAGTTCTGCTGAGATTTACGAAGACATCAACACCCCTTAAAAGACAAGGCATCAAAAGCTGAGCAACCTGAAAGATCAAGGGCCCAGGCTTATTGTAGTACATCAGATTATTAACATCACAAATTTGGCTGATCAACTTAAAAAGGGACTGAAAGGGGCCAGCTGAATTCCAAGTGACACATAACCTAGTTAATCAAGGCCTTGTGAAAATTCACCTAAAAACAGCAAGTGAGACAGTTAACAGCGAAACTGAAACAAGACACTTAACTGAGCACAGCCTGTCATACCTTGCAAAGATGCTTGTAATTCCAAGAATAGCATTAAATGTCCTGCTCTTTTCTCCTCTGGAAAAAAATGTACTAGCACAGAATGAACAGAGTAACTATTGTAGGCCACAACCTGGATCTCCTCCAGCACCTACGATTCTAACACAATAATACTACAGAAGTTGCAGTTCTTCAGAAGAGGGAAGAAAAAATAGCTCTCATGTCTGTAGTAAAACTGGTACATGTTACTTCATCTAAAGTTTTCAAGTCCAAAGCAATTGTAAAGATGTTCACTGAAAATGTTTATTGATACTTTGAAAACAACTCTTCCAAACAAACTCTACACAGGAAAAGGAGAACTGAATTCCCACTGGAAAGGGTTTTGGGTTTTTTTTATGCTTAATATCTATCCAAAGAGTTAACTATTTGGATCAATTCACAAAGAGGAGGGATTAATATTCTTATTTCCCCTTGCCCATGTTACAGAAGATCAAGAGATGACTGCCCAATAGACTTTACACAAATAAAGGAAACAATTCCAGCATAAATATACAGAATTAACTACAACTGAAGGACTCAGTCAAAATGCTCAGGCTTTTAAAATGAATGAGTAATTTCATGGCTCATACTGGTTAACGCAGCATAAAACAAGGGTAATGAAATCTCAGATTGGGAAAAACTGAGTTTATTCCCCTGGCATCAGCAGGAGAGCCTCCTTTATCCGTATGTTCCACTGATTATTTACATTTCTGTAATTTTAAGAACAGGGCCTCAATTTCTTGTGCAGCATTGGTATTGGTCAATGACTGAAGCAGACGTCTGGAAAACTGTCCAGTTTAGTAACTTCTGTTCAATATAATGTCTGCTACAAACATTTTTCTCTAAGTTACTGCTGGAACAAAGTGTGTCCTTTCTTTGGAGGAGGTTAATGTGAGAAACAGATAAAGGTATTAAAAAATAAAGGTTTGGCTTAATAGGGTCTGTCAGCTTCTCTCCCACGCATGCTGTCTGCCTCTCTTCCCTGCAGGCTAACAGTCTTCCCTCTCATGCTCTTCCAGCCTCCCTACCTGTAGCATCACCTACTCTTCTGGCACCTGGGAAGGGAAGCGAGAAATGTGAACAACACACTTTTAGCAACGCTACCTCTCTTCATCCAGGCTGAAAGCACCAAGTCTACAAAGCTGCTGCTGCCTCTGTGTGCCTTGTTTTTAATGCCAGACCTTGCTGTAGGCAGGGAGGTGGAGAGTTGCTGCAAGCCCATGACGACAAAGGAGAGGGAGGAAAAAAGGTGCCACCAGGTGAATTATGTCTGTCCTTCCCTGCCCTCCCAGTATTTACTGTTACGGACTAGGGAAGCAAGAGTGTGGGAGCGAGGATGACAAACTAAAGAAAAAGCATGGGGAAGCCTCTCGGTGGCTTTCCTGCCCTGCCGCACGTTGATCCACAGAGGACCACGGCTTGCACTGCACTGCCTTCTCCTCCGAGAGCACTGCCTCAGCCACTCTGTTTTCAAAGTCAGCATGGAACAAGCCGGTTCATATTTCTGCTGCGAGAGAACAAACTATCAGCAGCTGTGTGAAAAGGGCTGATAGGAAGCTTTGAGGTGACACTCATTACAAAATTAATCAACAATCTTATGCCTATCATTCATTTCAGTCATGGCAGTGACACCTCCTGCCAGAATTACAGAGTACATTCACACTTAAAGGACACAGTCAACTTAAGGCTTGTTTTGTTTTCTTACAGCTTGCCCAATTTCAAATTCAAAATGTATGCAGTACATTGGATTTCAATTATCTAAAAGAATAATCCGAGCAATCACCTTTGTGCTGCTTTAGCAGTTCAAAAGCCCAGAGCCCAGAAACCACAGCCAGCCATGGGGCAACTCACCCCACCCTCCCCTTCCTCCTCGTTTCACACAGCTGACATCCTCATCTCCGGCACTGCTGCCGCCCCCTGAAACAATGCAAGCAAGGGAAGCCATTGTGTCCTCCGATGATGACAAGGATGGAAAACGACTGTGCATGAAACACAATGGGAAGGAATAAGAGAAGGGAGGGAGGAGTTTTGTATTTATTCCTATGGTTACTTGTTTTCGGTGCCATTTTTACTCTTGCTCTCCCTTCCTCTGCCCTCCCCATCTAAGGGAGGGCTGCTTGGACACCGGCAGTTGGAAACGTTAACACACACTGGGCAGCAAATCACATTGTCAGGTCTCCATCACAACGCTCTCCTCTTCCCCTCCTGTCCCCTCTCAGAACACTACATATAAGCAAACACATATACTCATTAAAAATGAGTTATAACTTGATGTAAATCATATCCAGATTGCAGTTTCTGAGATCAGAGGCAAGAATGAAATTACTTATGCCAAGACTCAAATAGTTCACAACTTATATGAGGAACACTATTTTCAGATGGCACACTCCAGGCTTCATTTGAAGAAGATATATTCATGATTAGTTTTTAATAAAGAGCAAGCTATTCCAAGCCATCTCTTATCCAGCAGCACTTCTAAAAGCACTCACACAATACTGCTGTGAAGAAAGAGTGAAAGGCATTTTCTGTTTTCATTTTTACATTATTTCATGAGCACACAAAGGACAATATGCGATGACAACTACAGAGTTATTCTCTACTTTATTGCAGGAACACATTTTAAAATTAAAAACCACGAACAAATCTACAGAACAATTCAGTTTTCATATCAAACAGCTGCAGACCCTGTAACTGAAATAGCGTGTCTATGGTTATAAATGAAAACTGTTCAGTATCATTCTTTGAGTGACAGATTAAATTCCTAATCCAGTTATGGTAATGGCCACATTTGTAGTTTAACATAAATTAAGAGCTTAATTATATTTGTGACTATTTTAAACAAAATAACAAATTCCTTTGTACCTGTGAACATAATTTATAGCAAAGCCACGTTCGTTCTCCAAAACAATCTATTTTACACTGCAGCACAACACTGCTCTAATGGTATAATGTAATTCTTGTTGTAGAATGCAGAAAGAGTAGATTCACTGGTAGCACAGAGGTTTTGAAGATAAATGAAGATGCTATTCATTCAGGGGTAATTTCATCTTAGAACTATATGAAAGATGTTTCACTCACAAACAGTACCTGTATAGCTTGGGGTTTAAGCATGTTTTCAGCTACAACACAATGCTGCTAGATTGATTATGTTGATACTGTATTTCTCATCATGAAGAATTCCAACTTTTATTCTCTTTAAAAAAAAAGATTGTCAGAGTTTCACTTCAGTACTAAGCCTTTGTTCAAGCCTCAGCAACAAGTTCAAATTTCTGCTAATGTTTTGTCTAGGGAAAAAACAAATCACAATTCATATACACAAACACAAAGAAAAAAAATCACAAATCTGTCGAGGGCAATTAATCATGCATGATTTACACATTTATTTGATTACTTGTTGAAGTAAATAAGCAGTTGGTCTATGTAACACAATTTTAAATTGCCCAAACATCCTCCTGTCATTCAGGACTAAGAACAGACAATTCTAAATGCACTTTCCTGGAATATATTAAGATCATTTACAAGGACATCAATTGCACAAGCAATTAATACATAACTTAACATAATGAGCTGCAGGCTCTATAACCTCAGGATAGCTATGAGAATTTCCACAATCTTGAACATTTTAGACAGCCTTTTAAGAAAGACTCTGAGACTACTTGCATGAAAATCTCAGAAGAACCTGTAGTAACAGAGGCAGTCCCAACATCCACATTCCTCCTCCCGACAAGTTGGAACAGTACGCAGAGATGCTCGAGCTGCCGTCTGAGGCCTGGCACAGCGCAGCTGTATTAACCCACTCCCTCCTACCCAGCCACACTACTTCCACCCAGGCTCTAAACAAAAAGGTTTTACCTGCACCGGGCTTCAGTAGAGAGATGGGGCCCGGACAGACTCTCTGCTTCAGACTGAAATGCACTCTCCTATGGTAATTCAGTTTTAAGCCACTTTTTCCCCTCCGTGAAGTTGTGGAGTTGTGTTATTATCGGAATACAGTTGTGTATTCACTTCTGGTTTTTGGTGGGTTTTTTTACTATGATAAGACTGATAAGTAGGAATGCTGTATAATAAAGTCATACAATAAGCAAGTGGGGAATGGTTTTAAGCACAAGCCACATTACCCAGAAGGTGTATGTGTTTTCATTAACTTTAATGGGAACAGAGCTGCACATCTCACAAGAGCCTTCATTTCATGTACAGCGTTCTCTTTTCTGTAGCTGGATAATCACCACTGATTAGCATTTTCCCTTGGTTTTAATTCATTTGCAGTGAAAATAAAACTTCATTCAATCATCAAGATTTTGCAGCCTAAGATGAAATGTGTTTCACTTTCAACAGGACTGTATAATACACTACTTCAGCTTAACAAAAGAGGAGTGCAAACACCAAGATGTACCAGAGATAATGCACTAGCTCATTTTGAGTTATGCTGTGTTTTCAGCAACTATAAAGAATCTGAACCCAGTAAAAGACAAAGGAATTGTTAATTTAGTCTGTTTCCAAGAACAATAATGGGCAGCGGAGGAATTAAAAAATAAACAACAACAACACCCTGCCAGAATCAGCAGAGAGGTTCCACAAGATGAGAGGGATTTTTTTGCTGTTGTTTGGTTTGCTTGGTTTTTAACTATGGAAGGCACCACCGCAAGTACTTAGCAATTCCCAGAAGACTCTGTCCTCCCCTCTCTTATCTGACATGCAGCTATGTCAGGAGTTCAGATTTGATTGTACAATGAAAAGTCGTTAGTCCAATCATTACAAACACTCAACCAACTTCCTATGTTCAGTTTGCAGCCCTCACTACTCATTAATTCAAACAAGATGCCTGCAACAGTCTGTTGCACCTACACTCAGGGTAACTTGCTCTGCTGTCTGCTTGATCTGCTTTGTTGACAAGAGCTGCACGAAATGCTATTTGTATTGCTGCGTCGTCAATTTTAAAACAGTCAACTTTTACTCTAATTATTTAACATGGCATTGGATTTTATTCTTTGTTATATATGTAGCCATCTGCATGTATGCCCTCTAAGAGCTATCCCAGAGCAGCTTTACAAAGAGGCGCTGCAAGGAGATTTTGAGAAATATCTGAAAGACCAGTTGCAGCACATTTAGAGTCGTGTTCCTTAAAGATCTGATGGCGGCTGACTCCACATGCTCTTTTGATCAGAGAGACTCAAAATTCTGATGCGTTTTCACTACCTGGAAGTTCAACAAGCCATGAACAAGCTATGTATCTGCTCTGGTGATATTCATGTGCCCCAAATCAGTTAACGGGGGAAAAGGAACAGCAATAGCAGCAGAAAAGGCCCAGGTACCAGCTCGTATTTCTCCTCCTGTCCTCCACTCTCTTTTTTTCCTCAGGAAAAGAATCCCCCCCCACCTCCTCCCCAAGGGAAGGGGGGGG
>Ga0065711_1041525_pt1 | contig 16080 bp, 16 predicted proteins | sample Hoacrofraction12_FD_59098 | JGI IMG/M metagenome (GOLD analysis project Ga0065711, IMG submission 59098) | Hoatzin crop microbial communities from Cojedes, Venezuela - Epithelial fraction 12 v2 (version 2) | ecosystem: Host-associated > Birds > Digestive system > Esophagus > Crop | place...
GGGACCTCTGTGGGTCATCTAGTCCAACTCCCCTGCCGAAGCAGGGTCACCTACAGCAGGCTGCACAGGACCTTGTCCAGGCGGGTCTTGAATATCTCCAGAGAAGTAGAATCCATAACCTCCCTGGGCAGCCTGTTCCAGTCCTCTGTCACCCTCAGAGTGAGGAAGTTCTTCCTTATGTTCAGATGGAACTTTCTATGCTTCAGTTTGTGCCCGTTGCCCCTTGTCCTGTTCCTGGGCACCACTGAAAAGAGTCTGGCCCCATCCTCTTGACACCTACCCTTAAGATATTTATAAGCATTTATAAGATTCTCCCTCAGCCTTCTCTTCTTCAGGCTGAACAAGCCCAGCTCCCTCAGCCTCTCCTCGTAGGAGAGATGCTCCATTCCCCTCATCATCCTCGTAGCCCTCTGCTGGACTCTCTCCAGTAGCTCCTCATCTGTCTTGAATCGGGGAGCCCGGAACTGGACAGAGTACTCCAGATAGGGCCTCAGTAGGGTAGAGTAGAGGGGGAGAAGAACCTCCCTCAACCTGCTGGCCACACTCTTCTTGATGCACCCCAGGAGACCATTGGCCTTCTTGGCAGCCAGGGCACACTGCTGACTCATGGTTAACCTGTCGTCCACCAGGACACCCAGGTCCGTCTCCACAGAGCTGCTCTCCAGCAGGTCCACCCCAAGCCTGCACTGGTGCATGGAGTCGTTCCTCCCCAGGTGCAGGACCCTGCACTTGCCCTTGTTGAAATTCATCAGGTTGAGTCAAGGACTATCTTCCAGTTTCTCATATTCAGCTAATGAGCAGATGTGCAGGAGCTGGGAGGGAGCGCAGCCAGGCAGATAGCCCACGCTGGCCCATGGAAATATTCCATAGCATAGATGTCATGCTCTTGTTTCCATGAGTTTGAATACTCTCTTGTCTGGGAGTTCAAACTTTTCTGTGAGTTTGATCTTTTTCAGGAGTTTTGCAAAATTCACAAAATCCCCAATTTGTGGGTTCCGTGATCACTGCTTGGGGACTGGCTGCGAAATCAGTTGTCAGGCAGTGAGAAAATTGTACTGTATATAGTTTGTTTTGCGTGTTCATTATTATCATTATTATTATAATAATTACTAGTAGTATGAGTGTTTTGTTTGTTGTCTTATTAAACAGTCTTTGTCTCAATGCAGGAGTTTCCCCTTTTGTCCATTTCTCCTCCCCATCCTGCTGGGGGGTGAAGGGAAGAGGTGAGTGAGCGGCTGTCTGGTGCTGAGTTGCCAGCTGCTGGATTAAACCACAATACATACCTATGGTTCTCTTCATTTGAACTGAAGAACACAGCAACTGGTTGAGGAGAAATTTGGTTTTTAAAAAACGTGTAGATGTGGCACTTCGGGATATAGTTTAGCAGGCATGGTGGTGTTGGGGCTGATTGTTAGACCTGATGATCTTAGAGGTCTTTTCCAGCCTATGATTCTGTGATTCACCTTCAAAGAGCCATTGACCAGCTCTGGCTGTTACCTTGTATACCTGGCATTCAGTCATACGTCTGTGCCAGACATCTACTTGAACAACTCAGGACACAGGAACACTCTAGAAATAGGGGTTTTATTCTTGTGGTTAACCTGACATAGTGGGTTGACCTTGACTGGCTGCCATGTGCCCACCAAGTCACTCTATCACTCCCCCTTCTCAACAGGACAGGGGCAGAAAATACAAAAAGCTCATAGGTAAAGACAAGGACAGGAAGATCACTCAACAATTACCATCATGGGCAAAACAGATTGACTTGGGGAAATTAATTTAATTTATTGCCAATCAATAACAGAGTGGGATAATGAGAAATAAGAACAAATCTAAAAACACTTTCCCTGGCCTCTCCATTCTTCCCAGGCTCAACTTTACTCTTGACTTCTCTACCTCCTACCCCCTGAACAGGTCAGGTGAACAGGGAATGGGGATTGCAGTCAGTTCATAACACTTTGTCACTGCTGCTCCTTCCTCCTCATGCTGTCCTTCACGATCCTCTCCAGTGTGGATCCTTTCCACGGGGTACAGTCTTTCAGGAACAGACTCCTCCATTTTGGGTCACCCACAGGGTCACAAGTCCTGCAAGCAAACCTGCTCCAGTGTGGGCCCCTCTTCACGGGCCACATTTCCTTCCAGGAACCTGCTCCAGTGTGGGCTCTCCATGGGGTCACAGCCTCCCTTGGGCACATCCACCTGCTTTGACATGGGTCCTGCACAGGCTGCAGGTGGATATGTGCTCCACCATGGTCCTCTATGGGCTACAGGGGGACAACCTGCTTCACCATGGTCTTCTCCAGGTGCTGTAGGGGAATCTCTGCTCTGGCACAGGCTGCACCTTCTGCCCCTCCTTCTTCACTGACCTTGGTGTCTGCAGCGTTGTTTCTTTCACATATTGTCACTCCTCTCTCCCAGCTGCTGTTGTACAGCTTTTTTACCCTTTCTTAGATATGTTGTCACAGAGGTGCTACCGCCATCACTGATTGTCTCAGCTTTGGCCAGCGGTTGATCTGTCTTGGAGCCAGCTGGAACTGGCTCTGTTTTACACAGGGGCAGGTTCTAGTTTCTTCTTACAGAAGCCACCTCTTCAGCCTGCGCGCTACCAAAACTTTGTCACATAAACCAAATATATGTTAGCTCTTATTCCATCTGTACTGATACTGTCCACGGTCTGTAGGAAAATACCTCTGAGAATTTCTGCTGGGTAGCAAGATATAACAAAACCAACATATTTTAACTGTTGTGTATGTGTAACATGCCATTATATAACAGCTGTGCTTAGTTTGTGTGCAAAAAGAAGTGTACTGCAAAAACGAATCTATTAGCATGCATGCTGTAATGAAACCAATAACGGTTTTTAAATTAAGAACACAATAAACCCAGCCAAAAACCAAGAAAACAAATAGAAAAAAAAATACCCACTGCAAAAAAACAACAGATAAGAGGAAGAGCAAAAGGAATTTTCTTTTACATTTCCAGGAGTTAGGGATAAATACGAACTCACTGCTGAGGTTAGTTCCTACTGTAGAGCTCACGTGAGTTTTGGTAATAAATAACAGATGTCACTACTTGGTAAGAATTCATTAACAGCACCTTCATGGCCAGGCACCCTTGGTGATGATCAAAAGTTATTTTTCTATACTGGGAGAAGATGCTGTTAAGATGGAGTAGCCATGGCCTAATAAGTCAAAGTATCAGGAGGGAAGGTGCCAAAGAAGTAATCGATTATGGATGGTCAGAGGTATATGCTATGATAGGAGCACAAAAAAGGGCGACGAGCTGCTTTGCATGGAGAGGATCAACAGGTAACTCCAGGAGTCATGTTCCTTCTTGACCCCAGGGGCACAGAGACTTTTTTGTCTGCAGGGGTAGACAAGCAAAGCCATAGGCCATTCTCGGGACTCCTGTTGTCTTATTTGATGTTCCTCAAAGGAGGCAAAGTTGCTGAAGATACCATGGAGCCTCCAACGGTTGACAATTATGATTGTCTTTCTTGATGCTAATACCATCTAAGAATGATGTTCGTGAAGGAAAATGAATTGACAGAGACTGGAAGATGTATAAGCTAAAGCATTTGTTTTGGTGTTGCATGTACAAAAAGCTCTGAGGGTTACCAGCGCAATTCAAATCAGTGCTGAGTTCTCCCACTGCTTCACGTGTCACATATCAGGTTCTTTTCTCAGATTTGCACCAAGCTTTTTGCTCCTGTTTGTATACCTGCATTAAGATTGTACACCACCTGGCTTTTAATAGGGAATGAAACGTAAAATGAGACTTTAAATGGATAAGAAATTGTTCAAAGTCTGGCATGTTTAAAAGAAATTCCCACCAGAGAGTTCAAAGTAGTACCTACTGGCTGCGTAGTGGCTGTCAATAATTCTTCACACATAGATTGCTTTTAGCTTAAAATTTCTGTTACTAAGAAAGTTAGTTTTACATAAACCCAGGACTTTTATATGTGCCATAACTAGAACAAAAACTACTGTATTAGTTAATCCTATTTGAATAGTAAACTAAAGAAGTCAGCAGAAAAGGGATAGAAACATTTTCTGGGTTTCTCCTGTCTCCAGGTGGGAGAGAATCTATTGGGCCACTTCATCATCTTATTCCTTTATAATGTACAGCCTGCACCTAAGTAAAACCATACACCTTACTTCTGGTATGTTTTTAATTAAAGGTTTGGATGGTCCGTATTCAAATGTGACTAAATGTATGTAAAGATTTAAAAACTACAACAGCTCTTCAAACTGAGAATTTTCTAGATACTAGGTTTTTCTGTGATAAGTATAAAGCAAGACTAGTCAGACATATTATTTCCCATCCAAATTGTCAAATCATATGGAAAAAGTTCATACCTGATAAGGAAGTAAGTAAAAAGGGCGTAATAATAAATGACAGACTACAGCTAATGCAATGTACCTACTTCTGCATATTTCTTTAGGCATAGCTCAGATCTACTCATCTTCCAGTAAGCATTGCTACAGATTGGTGTGTATTTATGAGCTTGATCAAATCCCTTCACATTAAAAAGGAAACACTCAATATGCTCCTTTAAACTAGTATAGGTCATCAGTTTTTGCTCTGTTTCTGAAAATCACTTACACAGAATTTAAAGAAGTCTCAATTTATTGGAAGTTGAATCTTCAAGCCGAAGAAGTTTTTTTTGCAATGAATCAATAATTTCTTAAGACATTGTTCAGAGTATATTTTTATTTATTTAGTGTAAGACACTAACAGCTCATGGAAGGAAAAGCTTTAAAGCTTGGAAAATAACCAATTAAAAGTAATTTACAGCTGAGCTCTGGAGTGCTGAAGTCCCACCTGATGCCACTTAATGACTTCTCTGAAGTTAACAGGTAGCAACCTCTGAGGGGTGGGTTGCACATAGTACCTGGCTGTTCTCTCTGAGAACATTGTGCAAGATTAAAGGGTTGGGACAGTAAACTTCATAGTTTCATCTGTTCATTTTGAATATGCAGATAGGTTTTCCCTAGAAAAGCTCACTGCATGAGGGGTTTCCTGCTAGGGAAAGTGATGCTTTTCAAGTACCCTCATCACCTATTCTGGACCTGTGTTCCCTTTTACACTATGACCTGTCTGGTGTTAACAGCTCTTGCTGTGAACATCTGGGTATATTTTATAGGGCTCCTCACCTGCCATATTCATATGATTAGATAAGAACCTCAGATTTAATAGTTTTGAAAGTACATGGCTAAGCTTTTAGAGACATTGTGGAAATGTGGACCATGTGAAATTTGTTATGGCACACAAAAAGTGATGATGATGGGTTTTGCTTTAACTCAGCACTTCTCTGAATTAAAATGCTAGTGTAGCAACTGCCTGTTTGCATCAGAAGGGGTCTTACAGCTGTCCTTCCACACTATACAGCAGTTAAGGGGAGAGGAAGCGCTGTAGATTTAAGTTAGAATCTGTGAGAATTGCTGTATCATGCTTTTTACATTCTTTGCAAACTGGGTGTACATTTTTATCATGGGACAGAGGCTATAAGGTGCCATGACCATAGGTCTGATTTGCTCCATGCTTTTCATCTTTAAAATATAAAGAGTCCCATAATCGAAGGTCCATCTGGACTGTCCTGTATTCTTCCATTTGTGACACTCGATGTTTTTTGTACTGTTGAACTGACAGTGGTACTTAGCAGCAATGTAGGACACTGAAGGTCTTGCTTAATGCTGACCCTTGCTTTCATCAGTCTCTCATCTTACACAGACCCTGGGACATGTCTTGTTCATATTCTCATGTTCTACTAGATATTTTTTAAGCATTAGCTAGGCAATTGCTATGATTATTGATAGATCTGACTTGATATTTAGATTGGGGAATGTAAACAATATATGCAGACTGTGAACTACAGAGAACATACTCAATTGCTTGAACCACAAACATGCCTGGTTCTTCCCCGGATCCCTGCAGTTCGTCATTTGGGACTGGCAGAGCAGTGCCCTGCAGTAACTTCAAGTAGCAAAATTTTATTTGCTATGGGTAGATGAAATCCTAAAAACCCACTTGATTATGCAATAGAAGGCTGGAGAAGGGAGAGTGACTGACTTAATGGCAAAAATTTTCTAAAAAAAGATGCCTCTGCTGTAATGACAATTTGTTCGATATCATGAGTTCTGAATTGCCCTCCACTAGTGTCCCAACAGTTAATGGTCTTATAAATGAAGTTTCAAAAGTGAAGCTGATTTTTTTTTTCTTTTCTGAACTAAGAAAGCCAAGAGCTGTTCTGTTAGATGGAATGATAACAGCGGACTTCCAGTGGGATGAGTGGTAGAGTCTAATGGCAGGAGTTAGTATTATCCCAACATTCTATATTTATTAGAGCTGAATCAGTTGTCTTTTCCATGTTACAGAGTGAAACTATGACCAAGGTTATTAATTTGATGTTGCTTTTCAAACATAATTGTATTTCACTTAATTCCAGTGTTAACTTTGAGATTTATACTTGTCAAATTGTACAAAAATTTACATAAATGATGTAACTCTGTGTATTTTCAGATTAAAATATTAGGAATCTATGATAAGTAATGTTTACCATTGTTTTACATTTATATTTGATGAATTTCAAAGGGTATTTTCAGCTTCAAAAATCTGTCTTTGAAAAGCAAATATTTCCTTCAATTAGTTTTCAGTGTCAGATTTTAAATGTCATGATTTAGAGAATCACAGTTTTATTCTTAATATAAGTGGAGATATATTTAAATAAAAATGGTCTGACTTTTACAGAAGCACTTTGACAGTCAGTTTCACCTTCTTATGACATCTTAAGGGATTTAGTCAAGTGCATTTTTCATTTTAACAATGCTGGATAGGAAAGCGAGTGAGGTTATTTGTGTTGCAAAAATGAGAGGATTGTCTTTCAAATACCTGGTAGTTTTACAAAGAAGGCTTTTTGTCTAATAAGGTCACAGCCTTTTTTCAGAAGACCTGCATAAACATTACATAGTTCTGAATTTTGAAGTAAGAAGAAGAATCATGGGTGCTCTGTGCTCCATTCTTTGGCATTGTTGAAAACAATGTGCTTTATCCTATTTTTAAATGTGTATTTTGTCTATGTTCTATAAGATGAGGTCATTTGTGTGAAAAAATTGCTGGCCTTGTCTATGAGTTACAAACATACTTTCTATAGACAACCACAAGTGTCTATCATATAAGCTGTTTTTCAGAAACCTCCTACTATGTCTTAGAAAGCAATCCCATTCTTCTCTAAAAGCACAATGTGTCTTCACATGCCTTTTTTTTTTTTTTTTTCATTAACAGATCGATTTGGGAAAGCTACTCACAGATGGCGAACTACATTGATTCAATTAAATTGGTAATGGGAGTGTGGTTGTGGGAGCTGCAGATGTGGAGAATTGCAGGGGAAGAAGGGATAATGTTGTACTTTCTCTCCAGGTTGAAGTCACTACCTCTGATAGCCAACACATCAAACACCTGTTCAATAATCTGTCTTCAAAGATGCTTTCTTCGAGAAGCAGGGCTGATGCAAATAATCCCTTGCTTGGGAGCTCTCCTACGAGACTTGGATAAGACCTTATGTCCAGGGTGGTGCAGAACACGGAGAATGAAGTAGATTCCTTCTACTATGGCACTGAAAAAAGGAGAAAAACCTTAACAGAACACCAGGCATTTTTTAACATTATCTCCCACACCAGCTGCACTTCTTTTCATCTCTTTCCTTCACAATGCAGATGCCACCTCTCCAAGCAATGCAACAGGTGTCTTAATCCAGTATAGTGGACTATACAGTGCTACACTTATGAATCCTACTGTGCTTTGAAGACAGATTATTCTTCTAAAGAGCGGAGGAACAGGTGCCACTGATGCTAAGGGTAGCAGTGACTTGCACTGTCTTAAAATGGAACTTGATTAATTTACCACTGAGATTATATGGCACAGTTGTTTGTGGCAGCCAGATAGAAGGCAGGTAAGAATATCACAGTAGTAATCTGTGACCTTTGAGAAATCTATCTGAAGTTTCAGAGAGTGGAGATTGTTAGCACAGACTGGTGTGTTGCTGCCCTAGTAAAATCCATAAAAGGAAATATATAGTGAAGATGTTGTTAGCTAAGCCAATATAAAAAGTCTGTATTTCTAAAATAACTGTAGTTTGTAGTCAAACTCTTTCCAAACATACTTCGAACCATGCAAGCAGAGTTTAGATGGCAATGATTAGAGCTTCACAGAGTGCTGTCTGTTGATTCTTTCACCCAAAAGAAGACCCTGAAAAATGTGAAGAAAATTATTGACTTCATTCAAAGTATAAGTATTCATCAGTGACATGACAAGTCAGGCAAATTATATTTGTCATTTTTTCCACTTTAACTCAAATTATGACAAATTTGTATTTCCCTGTAGTTATGTGGTACTGCTTTCAGGTCAGAATGATGTTTAACATTGTCAGTCTCTGGAGATTACATTCAAGTGATCTCACGGGTGACACAGTGATCAGGAGGGAATACTGAACTTCTAAATATCATCTTCTAGAAGTTTCAAGTTCCTTGAGCCACAGTCTAGGTGGTAGTTCACCTCCTGTGTAGCTCATAACCATTCATTTTGTGAGAAGAGCAGAAGAAACATAGATAACTTCAGCATCTTAAAAAAGAATGATGCCGACTGAAGAAAGATTGTTTCTTCCTTAACCTCTTACTAAAAAATATCCAAATATGTGAGGGCAGTGTAGTAACTGTGTAATGTAAGTATTACATGGCCTTTAAATGTCTGAAGAAATTTTCTTTTACAGGGGACTTAGCACATAAAGCTCATGGTATTTTACAATAAAGAAAACAGGTGATGCCCTTTCTCTGAGTAATTTTATTTATGAATACATTCCTGTCATGCTCTTGTGTATTGGCATATTTGGTATTTATGAGGATTATACACAGAGAAAATGTTAGGCAACCAGCTGTAATTTCAGTGTGACCTTAACTTGACTTATGCTAGCAAAATGGTAGTAAAAATGATTGAAAGAAAGAGAGAGAAGGAGGACTATGGAAACTATGTCCAAATATGATTTACTGCTACATACAGTGTAAACATCTCCAGAATCCACGCTTTCACTTACCTATAAATTGAGGTGTGTTCTTCAGTTCCAGGCAGCGTAGCCAGTCCAAGGAAATCCTAGGACAAGGTGGAGGGCAATAAGAACCTGGTAGATAGATGTCTCGCCTGAGCTACACGAGACTTGGTTTCCCAAAACAACTTGTGTTGTTTTGGACAATTTTACTTATACCGGATTTTTTCTGAAGTCATGAGCTGATCTGAGCTATACCAGCTTTCAAGGGGATGGTGCTTACCACTCTTTCAAAACTGGAATATTTTTGGATCTCTCAGGGGGATAAACAACAACCTCAAGGAATTAAAAAGTGATAATCAGTTGAAGCAAAATGTGACTTTGCCTTGTTGGGTTCAAGTTGCTCATGTGTGTGCACAAGGATTATTTATTCTTCTCCTTTTCCCAGAGACACTGTCATGGTCAGTATGCTGAAGATTGTGAGGGATCTGGAGATACAATGGGAATGTGGCCTGTTGGGTAGGATCAGTATACCTGAAGTTAGTGTTTTGAGCTTTCTGGTCACTCTGTACCAGTGTCATACCCTCTAATTCTCTGGGAAAGATTGGAAGAAGTTTGCAAATTTTGTCAGAAACCTTCCTTCTGCAAAAGAAGAAATTATTGTTACTTTGCAGTGTAATGTTTCCCAGTGCACAGTATCCACCAAGTTACACAGTCTGTGCATAGACCATCTTTGGGCACCTAGAGTACTGCGGAGTTTCTGTAGGCAGAGAAGTCAAAAACTCTAACTTTTTGCCATCATTACCCTGCTCAGTCAGTAATGATGGAGCACAAATAGAAATGTTTCCTGGAATCTGATTTTCCCTTCTGAATTGCAGTCAGCATTTCAGCCTGAATAATTCAGCTCTGGTGTCCTTTGGTTTTGCCCATGCTGTTGTGTTGCTCTGCACAGAGAGACTGTGACACCCAGCAAGGAAGCAGAACCTGAGAACCAGAGAAACAATTGCATTACCCTTTGATGATATAACCAGCGAGTCTGCAAACGAAAAAGCCAGCCATTTTCATTTCCTTTCACATGCTGAAACAGTAGGAGCTGCTGGTTGGAAACAGAATCTAGTGTCACAATATGTTCATATAGAAAAATAGGTGGCTGTGCTTGTGAAGTTTATATTCCCTGTTTTCAGTAAGAGGAGTATTTTAAGAACTGTAGCGTTCTTTTAGAATGGGAGAAACTTTCCTAGTACAAGTCTTTGTATAAAATGGTGCTTCTGTTTACAGCTGTAAACAGTTTACAGCTGTAAACTGACATGTTGAGTTCATTATTCAAAGCAAATTAATGGCAACTGAAACAAGATAATGCAAGCATACAGTATCTTTGCCATATCCTAAACTCATTTACTTGAGGGATTTTATCACTGTGATTTAGGGCTGGTAACCTGAAGACTGTTTTACAGCTTTTATAAAGATTTGACCCTATGAATCCTTCCTGTCTTTGATTGCAGCGTTGTGAGATTTGGGCTGATCAGGTTTACATTACAGCCCTTAATATCATAGACTGTTGTGAGCTTTTGAAATATGCACCTGCTGATTTTTTGAATTATGCATGCTTCTGAGCACCGAAAGTCTCAGACCTAGACTGAATTTTCAGGTGATGACTTTTCCTGAACAAGGACTAGAAATTACTTTAAAAATATATTCCACAGAGTTTTTAATGTATCTTCATGTAATTTTATTAGAAGCTTGATAATATTGTTGGAAAACCTAAACCAATTAGTATCAACAGGATAATTAGAATAATAAGTAGGTTAGAAAAAAATCTCTGACACGGTAAACTAGATTTTATTTTTCTTAGTGCCTCTTAGGCAATAAGAAGGTCAAGATAAGTTATGTTACAAAACAGCACGAGGGCAGTTGGTGCACTGTGCTTGTCTGAAGGTTTTGGTTCACACTACATTCTTATTTAAATTGTTACACAAGTGGTTCATCTTCTTCAATACTTTCTCTTTAATTTACCTGGCTATATATAGGAATTTTCTCCATGCAGATATCTCCAAGTCTTTAGCATATTCAGAGGAAAGGAGTAATATTTAGGAGGTCTTTCCTGTAGCTATTTTAGGCAGCCAGCCCATTTACTGGGGCTTTGGGGAGTTTAGAATTGCTGAAGCTGTTGTAACCTAAGTGGAAACCTAGCAATCACGAAGTCTAATTAAATTAAAACTAACACTAAAAAGAAAAAAAAAAGGGGAAGAGAGAATATGTTGTTATGTCATCTTGCTCCTCATTTGCAGTGGTTTCAGCTCTCACAAACTTCAGGATGCCCGTTATGGAGTACATGTGCCCAGAGTACACTGACCGATATACACAGATGTTTTGCACTCACTTTTGCACAGTTGAGAACTGCTGTGCAAGCAGTGAAGAATCAGGCTGTGTCCTGCAGCGTCACAGTGCAACTGAACTTTAAACCCATGTGGGTTTTAGGCTGAAAAAGAAGCATTAATTTTCCTTTTTAGACAGTCCTAGTGAAGGAATTAATGCAATTTTTTTCAGCAGTATTACACTGGAAAGTGATCAGTCTCCTTCATGTTCTTCCCAGTGAGATCTAATCAGGATTTTGTGAAGCAGAATCACGCCTAACTGCTTCATGATGGGAGACCTCAAGTAAACCTGGCAACCGTGAGTGGATTAGTGGGTTTGTCCTCAGCAATGTGACAGAGTTGAGAGGTTATAAAATCTAACGACAGGCTTATTAGAGTGCTGAAAGTCTTTGTGGAGCTTTGCCTAGGAGTGGAAGTGCTAAACCTTGTATCATGACCAAATATCAATGATATAATTATTTGCCACCTACTTTAATTCCTCTTGCAATTGCTGTTCTTCACTGTCTGTCCTAACCTGTTGTGTGCTGTTGCTAGGAACTCTTATGTGCTTGTTATGTTTCACCTCAGTGGGGAATTGTGGAAGTGATAACTGCAGAACAGCAGTGGTGGCTAATAAAACTGTAATTCTAAAATGAGCCCTGCTTTCTCTGGCTTATTACTTTTTTCAGAAATTCTTCCTTTGGGATAAAAAACTGTTGAATCAGAAAGGGATAGGGACAAGTGATGCAGGTTTAAATACTAAATGAGTATGTTCAAGGGATATCACCTCCCAGAGAAGTCATTCCCTCCCTAATTCATAGCTTACCAGGGTATCCTGCCTGTCTTTTCTCTTTAGCTGGAATGAGGCGCACAGCTGCAGAGAAGGAGGGTTAGGATCTAATATGGACAGATGCCCCTGATAACAATAATGTGAAATAACGAAAATACCTGCTAGAAGTGGAAGGTTTTTTTAATTATTGAAAAATCTTCAGAAATTCTCTCTCACATGAGTTTGACGCTTATAGATAGGTAGCATTAAGCACTGAGAAAATTACAAGTACAAATGGAGATGTTTCAAATGTATCTACAATTTCTGTATACAAGTCAGTAGCTAGATGCCGTTTATTAATCGTACCAAAAATGCTGTAGATCGCCTCTTGCATTTACTGTTATGAAGAATCATGAACAAGTTAATATGAATAAGAATCTACCAGCTAGATATGAAAAAAAAACCAGATGTTAAAAACGGAGGATGTTCCTCTCATTCTAGGTAAGAGGAGGCCAGGCTGCAGCTGAAAAGAGAAAGCACTTAAAAGGAGAGAATCAAACAGTAAGATAATTTATGTAACAGTTACAAGAAATGCGAACAAAAGACATCAGTTTAAGCAAAACTACACACCAAAATACTTCTACTATCATTTGGAAAGTGATTTTATATTTTGTAAGGGCTGAAAAGGAAGGACTGCTTGCCTTGGGAGAGTTTTCCACTTTGATTTTTTATGTCTTGGCTGTTAAGAACTCAAGCAACTAGAGGTGTCAGGCTGCTCAACAATGTTCCTAGTAACCAGCTAAAACATGCTTACAAATATCTCTTTGTGGAGCACCCACTGCTACAGACTGTTTGAGCGGGGTCCCACTGGTGACAAGTTGTGCGTACCTTGTCATTTTTGTTGTCTTCACTTCTGCGCCAGCAGCTATCCTTTTATAACTGGAGGAAGGCAAAGCTGTATTCATTCCTAAACATGGCTGAAACTCCCTGCTATTTCTTTATAATAAAATGTAGACAGGTTGTTTTTGATTGCAAAAGACTCAAGGGCTTTGGAGACAGATTGAACAGTGAGGCAAGGTAACGCTGCACAGCATTTGACTGCAGTCCCGGGGGGATGCTGGAGGGCCTAGGTGGGTAGCCTACGAGATAGACATAAGTCGGTGGGAAAGACTCTGACCTGAGAAGGCTGATAGCAGGTGCTCTGTATGGATGCACGCTAGTGCAGGAAACCATTTTAATAATTAATGATGGGCATAAAGCACAATGTGGCCATATTACAGCGCAGAAAAAAGTAATTATGCAGGCTTTGCTGCAGGATATTGATTGACTGACTTGATGTATAGTTTGGGCTTTATCCTTTGAGAAGTGTTTTATGTGGCTGTATTTAAAAACAAAGAGTTATGTTTGTGCTTTTGCCCACCTTGGAATTTATAAATTATATAGCTTTCCAAACTCCTTAAAAATCCAGTGTTGCAAGAGAACAAAGATTTAAAACAAAGATGGAGCATAAAAATGTGCAAAGACCCCAAAACGCTGATATTTGCTGAAAATGCCAGGTAGGGTGTGGAGTCATTGCATAACTCTACCCCTGACTGTAAATGCATAGTCTATATACCCTTTGCTTCTTCCTCTGGCCCAGTCCTTTTGACTGAGAAATATTTTTGAATTTTGGATAAAAAAATTCTGCCATGTGCCAGCTTTTTCCCCTCTGTGTTATTTGCAAGAATGCTTCTCAATAGTTGTGAGTATACAGTCTTATTTTTTCCTTATGGGAGCAGTCTAGAAATTAGCTTTGGAGCCCCTGGAATAGTGTGTGCAGATCGTTATCTATATAAGTCCCATTTAGTTTATTTGAGCTCCATTTTAACTTAAATATGTTGTCTTGAAATTTGTTTTCCGGAACTGTCCTCAGAGTATTTTGGAAAGGATTCCATGCTTGAAAAACATCAGTTCAGTGTTCCTAAATCTCTGCCTATGGGAAGCTAACATGATCTTTAACCATTTTCCAGGGCATTTTTTCCCCTACTTTTTACACGGTTTTAAGGAGCTCCTTTTGCTAAGAACATCTCAACTCTCATAATGAACAACTTGAGTAATACTGTGGTTTGTTTACTTCAAACAGGAGCAGAGTTAAAGCACAGTGTGCTTCAAGGAACTAGATGGTTTTGCTTGCTCTTTGAACAAAGAGACAGTAAATGTTGTTTTGCTTATGAACTGTGTCTTTGCTGCGTACACAGTTTCTGAAGACATACTTGAGGTAACATTAACATAAACAACCCCAGTGCTCCCAGAATACTATTGAGAATCAGCTGCAATCTCCCGAGAGAGAGGCTGTGAGTGAATATTGTGCTGACCTCTGTGTTATCATGACCATGTCTCACTGAGCTCTCTGGGGCAGAACTCAAGATTGTCCCCAGGACCTGCTGTCACGGCTGTGACTACGTGAGATGCCATTCATGCTTTGTGTTGTGGGTTTAAATGAAGCTTCAGGATGTAGGTCCAAAGCTGTCTTCCAACCTGCAGTGTTTGTATCTTCAGGCAGGTGAATACAGCCAGTCCAATCTCTCTTTTTCCAGTACAGGAGCAAACCATTTGTATCAGGAATATGTAATGCCATGACAGAAAGAAAATGAAAAGAAAGAAGCTTGGTGAAGGTGAGTCTGTTGCCTGGCTTTTCTTTTAACAAGGCAAGTGCTCCCCAAAGACTGTGCTGAGGACCTCTTGGAATGTAGCATGGTGCCCCACTCCTTCCCACCTTTTGCCTGGGCCTCTTTTGCATAGAAAATAAAGTATGAGATGAAGAGTAGAATTGGGCCAATGTGTGGTCAGCCGATTTCCCACCACGAGACAACCAAATCATATAAATAGCTCCTGGAAACTGAGAAGATGACCTTTGTCTAGTAATACGGACTAGGTTAGTGGTGCTGAACATAGCTATAGACTCCTTTGGTTTCCTTGATAATTAATGATGAGAAATAGGCAGGTTCAGTGAGCTTGTTTGAACTACTCTTTTGAAGGTGCCGATCTCTTTCACTGAATAGAAAAGAAGTTTGAGCAACTGAACTCTCCTTGTAGGTACCAAAGTTAGGTGGGATGATCTGAGACCAGAGAGTCCTTCTATAGGGCCTGAGCAAATGCTCTGTCCTTTGACAGTTTCAGGAGTCTGAAGACTTAAAATGATGCAGAAAGACTAGATCCCAGGAAAGATCCCATAATACATGAGAATCAGGAAGAAAGCTTCTCTCATTAGCTTTTGAATAGGGAAACAACAACAAAAAATCTGTTTCCCTTTTTCCTTTGAAAAAGGGAAACAGATGCAGTCCTCACTGAAATTGTATATAAATCGTATTTTCCAGTGACTAAATAAATAAATACTATTCTAACTTGCTGGTGGTGTGCTGCCATGCAATCTTTTGTGATGTAAGGTTTTATCCAGAGGGGACAGGAATTAATCAATTCTAGCATGTAAGTGTCAGTAATTGTTTTTACTAATATGAATTTGAAATGAAATGTAGTGCAAAGAATGCTTCAGTTATGGGAAAGATCAATCCACTTTCGAGGCCCCCATCTTTGTTAATAAGTTGCTTCCTTGCAAATAGCATCTCACTGATCCTTAAAAAATCCAGAGGTTTGTATTTTAAAAACACTGATTCTGCTGTAGGCAAGGTGATTGCAGCCATTAGTTCCTCTTCATGTCAGGGGAGGGTCTGGCATCAAAAACCCAGAGGATTCCTAAACTGCTTCACCAATGCCTTAAAAACAGAAAGTCCTTATTGCATTCGAAGGAGGAAAATCACTAAAGTGGGAAATTTCCCTTCATTAATCTATCTGATGAATTGGAAAATCAAAGCAATTGTAAATGAGAATTATTGCCTAGTTTTCTTTTTTTTTTTTTTTTTAAGTGTTTTACACCACGCGTG
>Ga0065711_1041526_pt1 | contig 16080 bp, 6 predicted proteins | sample Hoacrofraction12_FD_59098 | JGI IMG/M metagenome (GOLD analysis project Ga0065711, IMG submission 59098) | Hoatzin crop microbial communities from Cojedes, Venezuela - Epithelial fraction 12 v2 (version 2) | ecosystem: Host-associated > Birds > Digestive system > Esophagus > Crop | place...
GCTTTTTGCCGCCTCGCCGCTGCGGTTTTGCCACCGGAGAAAGGGTCCCTCGGCGCGAGCCTCTGCTCCAGAACCCTTCACCTTCAGTAGCTTCGCCGAAATATAATACCCAAATAACAAGGCTTCAGCACATGGTTCTTTTTGATAATAATTTCTTAATAGCCTTATATAATTTTGAACATGATAGAGATTTTGAGGCACAGTAAAGAGCTGGATTAGAATAGCTTGCTGTAAGCAACAGAAATTATTTCATTTTGCTTTGTTTTCTTATCAGGGCTAGAAATCACACTCCTACTTCCCCCATTCAGACATTTGAGACCAACACATTTTACACAGAAAAGTTTTGCTTTAATCTGGGAACTGATAATCCATGAATAACCTAAAATAACCCAAAGAAAATGGTGAAGTTGAGTCCATCAACATGATGCTTTCTTCTTTCCCTGTCTCTTCAGATTTCATCATGGTTCGTGAAAGGACGTAGTGGAGTCACTCCTTGCCTTGCATCCATGTAAGTCTGATTCCAAAGCTGCCTAAACTCACTGAGTTCCCAATAAGGTGATGTGGATAAATGTCAAAAGTCTTCTTTTAATTTTCCTGAAATTCACAGTCTTAGTTATCAAAATAAAATTTGAGAAAGAATACTTCTCCTATAAAGCCTTTCAACAAGTTTTGTTATGATTAAATGCGTTTTCCTTATCAGATCATCTGTCTAAAAAAGCCTAAAAAAAGCAGAAAGAGGACAGTGATACACTTGGAGGACAGCAGCAGTACTTATTCCCCTTCTGATGCTATGTTTGGTCCTAAGAGAATACACCTGCCCCTCTGAAGCAGTTCTATCCACTCCCCAAAGAAGAACCTGAAGAACATGGCTGCGGTTATATTTAAACCTCACATTAAGTTCCTCTGGTCCCTGAAGAGCACTGTGAACTGAAACAGGCTTCCGGGAAAACAGCATATTTGATAATTAGTCCCTTTGAAACAGCCTCCGTTCCTCCAAATACAGCATATTTCAGAATATTTTAATGACTGTGAAAGGAATCTGAAGATCCTGAATTGCCAATAATTGTCTCGTGGAACCATTCAGCCTTCATGACGACCTGCAGAGCATATCAGCTGTCTTCAGGTGACACACCAGCCTCCCTGCACTCTTCCTTACGACTTCACATGCTCAAGCTGCTAAAAAAGATGCCATGTTCAATTTAGGGTGGAAAATTATAGCAGCTTACTCTGCTAACAGTGCTCAACCTCACAGGGTGTCTTCCTCAAATCTCATCCCTCAATGCAGGAGATTTCTCTACCTGTTTTGAAACACTGAGCCCCACAGCTTCCATTAAAAGTAAGTTGCCAGCTACATGTATGCTACACATGAAACCCTTGAGCTCAGTGCGTGGCTCCACAAACTCCAGACTGTGGTGTCCCCTGAAGTCTGCCACAAATCTCAGCACGGATGTCACAGCTAGTCACAGCCTGCAGCAGATGAGCCCTGAGCCTGGCAGCCTTCTCTTCACCTACATCTGTTCCTGAGAGGACGGATCCAGGATGGACTGTTTTGTAGTGCTGTTGGCTGCCTCCATTCAGTTCACCCTTGGAACCTGCCTTCCAGAAACCAACGGCAGAACAGGGCCTGAAACAGATGACTCTGGAGCTGACTGCAGTTCTTCCTCCATTCCTGAGGTCTAGGGTCAGCTGAGCTACGACCCCGTTTAGAATGACTTTTCCACCTTGCTTTGTTCCTGGGAGGGCGATGTCAGACCTGCCCACCCCGCAGGCAGACCCAAAGTGCACCAACGTGCACAGCACCATGTTAAAAGGGCAGCAGGCTTTTGGTGGGTGGAAAGAGAGAGCAGATCATATTTTCTTATTTACTGGAGAAAACAAGCATGTTAAAGAATTGTGTTTTCATGTTTTAAAAAGCTTTCCCATTCTTGGTTTAAAAATAAGCAGTCCTTAGCAACAGATTCTGCCAGAAGAGAAATAGCCAACCTCAAAAAATGCAAAAATAACCTTAGATCTTAAGTCAATTTGCATTTTCTTAACAATATTTTGCCTAGTATTATTAATTTTAAAGTGAATAAGTTCTATTTAGGTATACTGAAAATCTGAAAGGTTCCTTTTCAGTCCCAGTTCAGTTAATGTCACGGCACATCCCAGAACTCTGAGATTAGGGAAGCAAAATTTACTGGCACCCTGCCATCTCTAGCCATCTTCCAGTTATATTTATAGCGTAGGGAAGTCCCAATGCTACTTTTACCACATATGTGCAGTACAAGTGAAAATCTTTTGTATCTGGGCTTGTTTTCAAATCTATTAACTTGGGACACTCCAGCAGGTGTTGTCTGGGAAGTTGCCTACCAAATATATCTCCCAGTGACAGCAGAGAGATCTAATGGAAATTCAACTGATTGCATTGCACCAGTTTTCTGTTCAAATTATGCTACAACTTGACTGGAGCAGAAAGTGCGAGTTAGACTGGAGCTTTCATTCTAGGTTTTAGTTTATATTTTGCAGTTTGCCACAAATTGCTCAGTATTTCAATACAAAATATGTATTTACTGTTCTTGAATCATTTATAATACATGCAACTCTCTAAGGTGCGCAGACAATGTGTGTGTCTGTAATACAAAGCTTTTGCCTAGTAAGCTGTACAATAAGTGTTCCAGCTATTCACTGCGTAACATACTGTGCTTAACTGTAGAGAAGGTACAAGGCAATTTAGACTTTATTGTTGGAGGCAGCATAATGAACTGAATTATTTTATGTCAACAGACTTCTGAAACCAATTAAACATTTTAACAGCATGCAAACAAATACAAAAACATTCCCAGGACTGCTATTGTAATTTACTTTGATATTTTCTTAAAACTAATCTGGACCATGTCAGGTTAGAAATCACAGCACAATACATGTTATTAAGGTCTTGCTTACAGACTGGTTGCTGTGGTTTTGCTGTCATGAAAGGCTGCTATTTGAGCAAGGACAGGACAAGAACTGTCCTTCAAAAACATAATAACAGCATACATCTTAGGTTTTGTAACGCTTTGCTGAGAGAAAAGACCTAAACATCTAACACAATCTTTTATTTCTTGTATTTATAGTTTTTTTTACAGAGCTGATGTAGAACAGACATTTGTTTCATATACAGATATTTTCTTAGCAGCTGAAACACTGGAGAAATAGTGCTTGCATAGTGTTGAGCAGCATGCTAAATTGTCCTTATCAAAAATGGCCCAGTACAGAAGTCTGCAAAAGGATCCCTGGCTAGCATTATGATAAATGTCAAAAAAGGAAGCAATAGAATGTACCAGTGACAGCAACAGTGATGTAGCCATAATGTAACTGAATTTGAGTGAAAAAATAATTACTGCAAATTCGAAAGTGTTGTACGAGGCACCACATTCATGACTATGTGACAAGCTGTGTGTGCTGGTTCATCATGGAGCAAGAGTGCAGTTAGCATTTCTAATTTCTAATTTCATATGGTCCAGTACTATGAAAGCATTTCAAGAATCTAGAACTAGAAAAATAATACAGCCATTGAAATTGGAAGTGATGCTGTGGCAGTCTTTCTAGCCACATTAATGACACATAAAAAACAAAAGTGAGAAGGATTTCCATACATATCATATATAAAGAAGATAATTATATATTGTTTATGTGCATGCCTTCTGAATTATGGAACTGTACACAGTATACAAAATCCTTTGGAAATGCACTATTATACAGAGCATGGAAAGAAGAGATGCTGTACAAATTTATATTTTGCTAAACAAAGTCCAACGAAACCCAATTTTCTTTGTAGTTAATTTCTATGATGATGAATTAAGTAAACCATAAAAAGAGACAGCAAAATTATCTGTTCAGCAGTTACCAGCACTGGAAATATTTAAAAATAGCCAGCTTTCAGAATTCTGTAAAGAAAACTGAAGGAAAATGAAAATGCTTCTCTTTATAGGGCTGTTCAAAACCAAGAGAGTTCAGATATAGGATTCTGAGTGTTGAATCAAATTAAATGTTTCCAATTTACTAGATTTCTGCTTTCCTGTTCAGAAATTCCATTTTGGTGCTATTAAGATGTGACATTAATTAATCTATAGAATATTTAAGATTCTTGGATGGAAGATCCTATGCTACTGCACACATTATTACTGAACATATGGCAACTCAAAAATAGAAAAAAGAATCAGCACAAACTCATACAGATTTAAAATTATCATAAATAAAAATTTGTTTACTGCCCCTTCTCCATCCACAAACTGATTTTTAAAAGTGTCACCTCTCTCATTCACTAATCACATACTTCTAACTAAGACAAGCAGCAGATTTTTTAAAATTTCTGTATCTACTATATTCAAACATTTATTTGGATCCCTTGCAAATTCAGTCTTTCTCAGAGTTCAAGTTAGTACTTTCATAAAGCAGACTCCTCAGTCAGTTGCAAACAATGGTGTGAGCCCAACTGAATTTAAAAGCTAACCTCTTTTGTTATCATCCAGGTGGAACTGTCCCTGAGGAAGGCTCAACTTCCATATTCATTGTCCTTTTCGGTTCACTGTCAAGGTGTACCACAAAGCCAATAATTATACAAACTTACTGGATGTACAGGGCAAAGAACAGGGAGAGATATTTTTATTGATAAAATGGTTAATTTTGTCAGTTTTTCTTGTATTTCAGAGGTTGTCTTTTATTCTTGTCCTCAAGATCAGCTAAAGCCAAGAACAGGCAGCTCTTTTATGATGCTCAAGAAATACACTCACTGAGCAAATGTATGTAAAAAATACTTTAACATATTTTGCTGCTAAAATTCATAGCAATATCTTTTCAATGTAAAATTGAGGTTTTGGAATTTGTACAAACCCCAGATATGTAAGATACAAAACTACAAATTTCATTTTCTGATATGTAACAAGAAAAAGCAAGATCTGAAAAAGTAAGTCTCCAGTCACTCTTTTGTCAAGTAACTGGACTGAGGTTTTAAGCAGCTCAGTTTCAGATTATAAATCTCCAGAATTTCACTAAAGAGATTGCATCAGATCATTAAAATCTGATTAAAACTGAAAACATCTGGGTACTAAAGTAACAACGCAGATTCCCTGTAACTGGCTTTGAACCTGAAGACAGGTCAGTGTTTGTCTTTTTTTAAATGTCAATATTTGCAGTATATTTTCAGAAAATACCACATAGCGTTTTGTTGGCCTCTGCTTCTGTTTGCCCATACAAGATGCATTTTGCTATTTGTTGCTCCTGAGGAGAAGCTGCTATGACACTACTGTTTTTAATGTGAAAATACTATAATGGGAACTTAATGTGAGTGTGGCAAATAAACCTGGTGCATTAGTTAACAAGAGAAAGTGGTATAAATTTCTCTAGCTATATTATTTCTTTCTCTAAAGGGACAAGGATTTGAGTTCTTGTAGCACAGTGTTTTACAAATGGATGCTTTGTCTTGATCTTGTGAAAACTGTTCTTGTCCTTCCCTCTCTGCCTTTCTCCATCCCAGCCTCTTTCTCACCATCAGCCCAACTACACCCAAATCAGCTAGGGGAAAATTGCCATTTTGGGTCCCCTTCATTCACTACTAATTCCCAGCCTTTCAGAAGAGTGAGGCAACAGCATTCAGGAGAGAGAATCATACTCTGAAGAAGCCTCTCTTAATCAAATGCTCTGCTTCCTTTTTAGTAAGCATGCCATACCAACAAATAAGTAGTGAAAGAGGAGGGAGAGAAGATATCAAAGATTCACTTGTTTTTGAAATGTTAATGACTGTAAGAGAATTAAAAGTATTCCTCTTATAGAGCAAACTGCCAATGTTTTGTATCTGTTACGTACAGAATTAATTTCAAAATAATTAACTGGTTACATCTGAGACATTTCAAAAATGATTATGCAGACCTGCAGCTGAAAACTTTGAGAATGTTATTAATATATTACATCAGGAAATGGTACGGTCTGTAAAATTACACTATTTTCAAGGAAAGAGAGTACTGTTACTGGTTGGATATGGTTTATAAATAAGAGGATGCAATCATGAGAAAATTAGATAGATAGAGTTTAGAGAGAACATTTAAAGATCATTTATGACATAACTGCAGAATATAATTCCAGAGATGAAACTACTTGTTTTCAGTTCTTCTGTTAATATGAAGTATTAACATGTTGAATTATGTGCAAATACTTTTTATATTTTAAAACAACTGCTTTTGCTTTTGAATGCAGATTGAACTTTTTCTTTGAAAATGGAATTAATTTCAGTTTAAATTAAATGCCAAGTAAAGTATCTATACATTTTGGTAACGTTGCTGAACTGAAAAGTGCTGTAACAAAACCACCTTCCGCTATGAAAAATAGCAGGACCGAATTCTCTTTCCTCAGAATACACTTCACTGGTCTTTGCCCACATTTGGTGAGGTTTTATTTGCAAAATGAATGCATGATTTACTGTAGGTATCAATCAAACACTTAGAAATGCATCAGTTATAGTCATAACTTGCATCTTAGAAAAATAAAACAGGAACAACAGATTTGTGATTAAGCACTGGATGAAGCCTTGGGAAAGCAGGGTTCAGTCACCATATCTTTTGTAGATTCCCTCTGGGCCTTTGCTAAATATCGTTGCTGTAATCAGTAGTACACCTAAGAACCACACTCAGGAGGCCACCCTGGACTAAACACTATGCAGCTGCAGAAAAGAAACTCTTACCTGAGAAGAGTTTAATTACTCTGTGCCTCAGTCACCTACCTGTAAAATGAGAATATTACTTCTATTTTTCTTTCTCATCTATTCTCTGGGTCAGGACGTTTCTTCTACTGTTTCTTTATATAGCACTTTGTACAGCAGGGGTCGAAGTTGGCTCCTGTTGGTGCTAGTGTGCTAATCCAATAATAACACTTCTAATCCAGCTACATGATGAAATTCATTGCATCTGGATTAAAACTTCCACAGTGTGGATGTCTGCATCAGCGCTAGCCCTGCTAGGCTCTTTTTATAGTCAAGGAAGAGAAAAAGACCCTCTTAAGACACAATTTGTCTCACCTGTTTTAGAGAAGATATATCACCAGATACCTGTTTCTCTCCTTTGGCTGCTGCGAGAGTCTAGGTGAGCAGCTCAGACATCGACCACTGATTCCATTCACAATACCTGTAGCCTTACAGATAGGTGATGACTAGCTGGATTGTATGGATTCTTGATTTATATGAATCATTGTTTCTTACCTAAGACACAAGAAAGTGTACTTACTAATTTCTGTGCCAGGAAGATCAATCTGCCCCCTCGTAAGATCCAGTATAAGTTGTGACACATTTCAGAGAGAAAAATCTTCAAATAGGACCTATTTTTATCTTTTTTTAGTAATGGCTGCATCTTCATGTGTTTAAGAGCTATTTAGGCAATTTATAAAGGTTCTAATAATGCCCACGGGTACTTCATAGTAGGCCTGGACCTCTCTTTTAAAGTATAAGAATACAAAAGTAGATGTACTATAAATAAAATTCTTAATACCTTTGAAAAACTATTTTTGCTATGACATGTAGTGAGACATACAGAATATCTATGAGTACAATAGCATACAAAGTTTTTATCAAAGTCATTGAGAACAGTATGGATTACTCACTCCTGGCATCTTCTGTTCATAAGGAAGTGAACCATACAAACTGGATTATAGTTCTACAGCACTTTTTGAAAATTATTTGATACGGTATCTCATTCCATGCATATGAACACTTTCAGTGGCCAAACTTCCTTCGAGTTTGGACGGCCAAAGCGGGAATGGCCTCTCCCAGTGAGGATGGCCTCTCAACAGATTGGGCACCTCATTGTAATGTTGGAGAAGTAGTTGAAAAGCCTTTTTGGAAAGTAGAAATCTAATTTTTCTAAACCTGATATTGACAGTGGTTTGATCTGTGCTGCAGATAGAGGACCATCTCTGCAACCTCATGACCCTATGAAGAGATATTACTGAGAATATAATTAAACTGCAGAGAGATCTAAGCTAAAGAAATATACATGATTAAAGATTCAGGTATATGCAGATACAATCACTCTGGAGAAATGAAAAATGTCCTTGTTAATAGTTTGCACTTTCCCTGTCTGCTTTTGTTATTCACTTTCTTTTCCTTTTCTTTTACGTCTTATCTTTTAACCTTTCTTTTTCCTTCTCTAATTGATTTTTTTTTTTTAGTATTTCCCTTTGCTATTTTATTTATGTTGCACTTCTTTTTCTCCCAATAAGGCATTCCTCCCTCGTCCAACTGGTAGTTCCTCCCCTTTTTCCTCATTAACTTATTAGCAAAACCAGGTTTTTTGAACTCCCTCTGAAAATCACTTTGACATTAGTGATCTTGTATTGGCTGTATAAGAAAACAGAGTTTAGTCTGCGGTGTTTCTTTTTGCTCCTAGGATACAATTCCCCTTGATCTCAATAGTGCATTTTGTGGTAGAACGGTGGAATTCAGTTTATTTTCTCAGAACTCTACAGATAGTTTGTTAAGAGCTTTGTAGCGTACATTGTACAAAACCCTGTAATTTACACTAATTTGCTATACTCTTCAGTTAACAGCATGCTACCAATTTAAAACTGCTCTGTGCAATCTTACAGCCACCAGGAAAGCGGAACAACTGAAATATAAAGAAAAGGCACTGCTGGAGAGAAGTAAGGGGATGACATCAACCCTTGTGGACAATGTTCACTAGGTCTTCATCCAGAAACTATCTATCTAGGAAGAGTGCTATAATACTAACATGTAAGAAACTATTTAAAACACTGGTACATTCACAATAATAAGACATATTTCCTTCAATTTTTAATAATTTTTCTTTATACTACGGTTCTCCCGGTGTGTCCAGATACTACGTTGTAGCTGCGATTTTCAGCAATTTATTTCATATAAACTCCTTGAAGTTTAATTGATAAATTGATGAAGCTTTGTGATAAGCATAAAATACTTCAAAACATGTGAGGAGGTAATAATTTCAGATGTCTGTGGAAAAGTTAGCAAGCATTTTAGTGTTACTTTTAAAACAAAGAAGACAAATTCTTCAGATCGATTAATCTGTTACAAGTTTTACGTAATAAAACATTCCACAGCATCATTCCAGGGCCTCAGAAACAAGATGTTTTGTGGAAATCAGACATTTTTATATCAACATTGAATAATTTATGAATATGCTTTGGGGCAGAGGATAATTCTGAGAACCCAGAAAAGTATCTTGCCAAGATCTGGGGGGTGAATATTAAAATATTCGCCTTCCATCAATCACATCCTCATTTTCCTAATAGAATAAGATCAGATATTCGAGTCTAATCATGTGCTATGAAAAATTAATTTAAATCTAATGCATAGCAGGTTTTTTTCACCTTATTTTTTTCCCATTATTCTAGCAGTGTTCTTTTCTTTAGGTCTGGATTACATAGTACAGTGCCCATTCTCACAGTAGTCTCAATATCTACAGTGGTTTATTTGGGCTTTTTTAAAAGAACTGTTTTTCTTGTAGGGACTGCAAAATTTTCCTGTGATGATATCACTGCTAAACTCTAGATTGCTATGTCAGATAGAAACAGAAGGTACTTTAATGCCCCTGCTTTAACCTTGAGAAATACAGACTGTAGTTAATGTAATTTTTGTTTTAGTTAGGGATTGTAAGAGCAGGCTTGTGTAATCTTTACCTTACTGCAATAATAGTAAATTCATCTGGATGTGGTAGAAAGTGGAAAATGTTCTGCGAGGACTACATCTATTGTTAGAGGGAGTAGGATTTATCTGACTAATTGCAGATGTCCATGTAGTTTTATTACTGCCTTTTGAGGACATCCTTTAGAGCCATGGAGGCATGATTCGTAACACAGACATCAACATCTGGGGAGATACATTGCAATCTGCAAAAGCCTGTTTATTTCCAGCGACTGTAAAGAAAGCCTAAGTTCAGTAATTGTGATACTACAGTTGCTATAGATCCTACACCACCAGTGAGTGCAGAGACATAGGTGTCAGGTGAGGCAAAGTTCACCTTATAGCACCAGCTGGGGGACGAGGTGGAGCAGAACACAGCAGGTCATATGCGTCCCAGAGCTGTCCACGGAGGGAAGATCAGTCAACAGAGGGAAAATAGGAGGAGATTTGTGCAACAACAGGTCTTTCAGATGGTCTGATGCTTCCAGAGACTGCTTCACGCTTGCTGTTGGGGGAATATGGAGGGCTCACCTCGGCTTTTAGATACAGGGATACCTAAATTTGTATGGAAACGAGAGCCTTCAGCTTGCAGTTTTTCCTCTTTGATATTTGAGTTACCAGAGACCTTTGTTCCCAACAAAGCATCTTTGCATTGTGATCAGTCTTTAAATTCAGGCTTTAAGAATTTAGTGGCTAAACTCTGCTTGAGATCTATGGAAGCAGGTTTTCATACTCTTGACTTTTAACTGCATTAGAATGATACTAAAAAAGCATAGACATAGCACAGAAAGTTTTAAACCTGCTTAAATTTGTTTCTATGGCTTTGATGTTATTTGTCTCAGTGCTGTTTTGGACTTTTTTCCTGCATTACGAAGTTACTTAAATTCATATTATTTTTTCTTCCAACAAAACAAGGTGTTGAAAAATCTCCATCTAACCTTTTTCTGGAGATTTCCTCCTGCTTTTTATTTTCACTTTGCATGCTTTATTTTTACTTTCCTGTTTTTAATCAATCTTTTTCTTTCTGTGTTAGAAGCCAAAACCACTACATTTTTCTAAGAGAAGCTTGCATTAGAGAAATTGTAACTAAAAGAATCCGTAAAGACAAATATTGATTTAAGATGTGCTCATACAAATGAGGAAAACACTCTCTTGCAACTTCATAAAATCTGTAGCTTTAACTGACCCAAGAAGAAAAATATTGATTACTTTCTTTAGCCTACTTAAAAAAAGGAACTCAAAATGTACTTTTCTGAATATGCTGCTTCTGAGGACCTGATGGGCACTTCTATCTCCATTTGTCTCTGTAGAACAAGTGGCTAAAAGCTAAACTTCACAGTGAATTTAACATCTCAGTAAGAATACCTTGAAGAAACAGAAATGTGCTTCTGACAATGTAATGTGATTTTAATATTTCAGGGTATTAGATTACCTCTTCCCCCCGAGGGATTAAAAGGGTAAAAAATTGCAACAGCTATACTTGCTTCACAAAGTTTTCTGAACAACATCATCTCTGAAGTTAAAACTTGGTATGGGCTACTGGGAGTGTGGCCAACTCATAATTTCATTGTAGGAGTTGACGCTCCTACAGGATAGTGGCCATTTGAAGAAAAATACTTTCAAATTCAAATATGTGGAAACCAAGCCTTAAGTGATCCTATTTTAGGTGCTTCATTTAAGAAGGCAGACTCTCCAGGCTTTCTCAATATTCTGTAGGTAGAAATAGACTTCTGAGCAAGATGTGGAACGCTTTCACTAGCTTTTCTTTTTATTTGGATTCTTGTGGAACCAGTCTTTCTCCTTTGGCAACAGTGGGACCCTAAACAGGTAGCCCCTTCTTTTAGGGCACCTAAAATGTTGTGGCTTCAAAGAAAACATTGAAGATTAAATCTGAGCACAATTCAAAACCTCAGAAATCGGACTTGTTTAAAACCTCCTCTCTACTTCGTTAAAAAATAACGTTCCTTTCACAGAAAAGAGAACAACAATCAAGAAGAAACGTGAATTAGCTTATGCAGATTTTGCCTTTCTGAACAACCTGAGCTTCTAGTTTGTAATATCATATTGCTAAGCTATAGATCAATTGCAACTTTAAACCATACTTTGACTGCATAATGTAATGTTATGGAAGCAAATATTTTAAGCCAACCATTCATCTAAAATAATCTATTTCTCTAATCATCATATTGATATTTTGAGTGCTTCACTGATGGACAGGAAATTGATACATGCAGAGCAGATGAATGTTGTGAAAATTAGACATGTAAATTATATATTACACATAAAATAAATCCTAAACCTTAAAACATTCTTTTTCTATTGCAGTGATAAGGGTAAATGTCTTTAGAATAAGAGAGAGATGACCAATATTGTCATCTCTTACTCCACAATCATTTTTCTTTCACTTACCATTATGATAAAGAGTCTCATTTGCAAATAGTGTGACTTACTTTAAAATTTAATCTGGCACCTGATTGGATAAATAAGGTCAATTTAGGACGAAGCAAAAGGCTATTATTACACTGAACATCTGTCACTCTTTCGCACCGCAATTCATCTGATAAAATGCTTAACTCTTCATCAATTTCTTGACATAATAGGAATGAAGTCATCATAATAGAGTACTGTCGTAAGATCGGTGTTTCACACTTTGAAAATAAATGTCTTGACTCTGCCTCAGCATTAATGTGGCAGCGGGAGACCATTAACCTAAGACAACTTTGGTTGCCATTGACATTATCTCTTAATTAAGAACATACTTCTGAGCATTTTTTTGGGGAGTTTGAAGTTTTTCAAATTAAGAGTATAAAATCTTGTTTTGTATAACAATTATGTTACTTGAAGGAAACAACAGCAAATGAAAGGGAGATTTTTAGTAAGAGTAACCATATCTACAATGTTAAATTACAAGCAACTGCAATGTACAAATATGAAATATTAATAAGAAAATATGCTGAATGATAGAGTAGTGCCAATACAGTAATATTTCAGAACCATAATATTCTACACATGATTTCACTTCTTTCAAATTGTGTATATAGAATGAAAGTTAATATACTCATTTAAGATACAAACCTTATTAAAATTAATGATTTAAGACATGGCTTTTATATTCTGAATTTTCTTCCTTCTTTGCTACTGGTTAAGAGTAATTTCTGAGGTAGTCAGAAATAATGACAACCAAGTACAAAGATTTATTAGCAAAATATCAAAATTAAATAATATTCCCAGCTAATGCCATGGACAAATGTTTAAAACTTCTTGCAACTTAGTAGTAGATCTTGCAGAGTATTTTATTTTCATCATTGTTCTTTCCCTCTTGTTTGCAAATTCCACATCTATTTTGCAATACGTATGAATATGCTGGTTATTCAAAAACAGTCCGAAGTATCTACAGTAAAATACTGTTTGCCTGTTGATAGTTATGCTGTCCTGCTTTATGTCCCCTGATTCCAGGAGAGCTATATGACTTCACATAAACAATGCCATATGACTGATGTAACTAGTCAACACATACCAGATTGCCAATACTACAAGCTGAAATTCACTTGCAAGAGATATCCCAGTGTCTTGTTTAAAATTTGCATGTAGTGACACAAATGAATAATAACATCTGAGCACCAGTGGAAACTGAATAAGAACCAAGCACATAGATAATTGAATCTTTTTTTTTTCTTCCACTTACGGCATCCAAATATCTGTTCAAAATAGGAAACAAAAATGAATACACCCAGAAACACTTATCTGCTTCTGGAAAACAAATATTATCAGAATGATTGGAAAATTTATGATTACCACAGTGCATTAAATTTATTATTCATTCAAATAAAAGACCAGCCTGCCACTGTGCCTAAGGGACCCAAAAGACCACTTAATTCTAATAGATTAGGAATCTCCAAGATGTGTGAAAATGTTGCCTCGTGTCACAATGAAGGCAGTTCACAAGGCATGACCCATCAGGGTATTCACCTCACTTTCATGTACACAAAACCTAATCCCGACTGAATATCTATATGGTTACACACTGCTCTTCATGACAACTCTTTCTCTGTATGGAATGTACAGAATAGCCTAGACACCTAATCAGGGCTCTTAATTCATATGCTTAATTTAAACTCTCACATTACTGCAATGCACACGTCTCTAACCTTTGACCAGATGGCTCAGTTGTCAAATGTCTCCCTTCCTTTCCACATCTTCAAAAAATACCTGGACCATTACCCTCTCCAGGTATTCCATGAATTTTGAAAGACATGCTCTAAAATGACTGGGCAGGACATGAATGAAAAAGTCATGACTTTGGCAGCTTGTAGCCCTCTCATACCACTTCTGCCATAAATAACTTGCAGAGGAACAGTGCAAACATGTAGCTGTCATTTGTCCAGGCTGTGCTGAATATAACTATACTCTAGAAAAATCATTAGAATTTATGATAATTCATAACTGCACTCAGCTATATGTTGCGGGTTTGATGGTCAAGCTATTCTAGTCATAACAGTCAAAACATCCATCATAACAATGTGAGGAGGTGTATTTGGAAAAAGGCAAAGTGTGGATCTATGTACACACCAAAACATATATCCATGTAAATGAACGATGTACAGTCTGGTGACGCAATCAAAATCAGCACCTGAGTCTGGTAAGATGTGAAGACTGCATGGCTATGAGAATTTTCTTTATGATGATGCTTTGTCTGTAGGCTGAAGGAATAGGAGCATCAGACCATGCCTCCATCCTCATCTATTAGGTATAAATAAGCCACTAGAAGGCAATAGTGCTGTGCCTGCATTTGGATTGAGAAGTTCAGGTTTTAAACATACTGCAACCAGCCTTCAAAATAAAAAGGTAATTACTATTGCACAGCTTCCAGACAAAATTTGCCTCAGAGTGACCTCTATACTAGTGAGTAAAACAGGGCCCTGAGGTGACCCCGGTGAAGCTGCCCAAGGTCTTATGTATTGTCCAACTGTCAGTGTGGTTCTTGGTTCAGTTCTGGGCTGTGCCAGTGCAAGGAATCCCAGACAGTGCCAGCCTGCAGTAGAGGGAATGACATGTCCCTCACACTCTTCCCACCACTCTCTTTCTGCATAAGTGAAAAAAACTTTGTCTTGTGGGTGTGATCTGTGCCATGCCTTTAAATCTTCGGGCCAGAGAATTGTTACAGGTCTGCATTTTTTAACATCATGGGCACAGTCACAGTCCTACAAAATGATGTCTACATTGCGTTTCTTCTAGAAATATGGCACTGTATGCTTTTTCAGGTGTGGCTGCATACTTCAAATCAAAACCATCATTGACCGCAAAAATTTTTCTCAGGTGTAAACATCCTTACACAATCTTTAAAAATACTCGTTATTACTACTTCATCTTAATGCTAACTTGTTTCCTCTCCCAGGTTGACATAATTCTAATTAGATTTTTTCCCCCCTTAAAGTATGTCAATATTCTAATGGATAATTTGTATTCCATATAAGCTGAATTCAGCTGGGACCGTAGATCTAAATTTTATTTTCAGAAGCATTTTAATTCACCTAACAAGGTTGATGTGGATTTGTAGCATGAAACACTTTCAGAAATCTTGATTCCAGGAATACCCTAAGAACTTTGGTTGTGAATGCTTCTTCTTCAAAATGAAGAAGTATTATGGGACCGCTTTATTCCTGAGATGGCAACTGCCAGGAATCGTGTCTTTTTCCAGTGAAAAATGAATAGTGGAAAAAACACTGCAGAGGAGTTAGTTAAACAGAGCAATTTCCTTTGTGTATCTCTAATGCAAACACCTAAATCCAGAGGGAGCAGGCATGATGGTTTAAACGAGAAAAGAAGCAGTGCTAACTGAGGCTGACAATTCCTTTTCTCATATGGAGATTCTAAAACAGAGTTTAATGGACTTTAAGGAGAACAAACAAGACTTCAGTACATTGATGCTTCAGTTTCTTACTTTCTTGGCTGTTTGTATACCTGAAGAACTTACAATGACATGAGAAAATGGATTCAGTTTAAGATTAGAGCTTCAGGGTTAAGATTTGCACAACAGCTTAGATCTCAAATGTCATTTTGACAACTGAGTGAAAAGTGTGTACCTTAAAAACAGTCCTTCAGCTCTAGCACCTAACTTTCTACTAGAAAAGCTCGTAGGCAGCCATGTTTCTATGGCTGGCCTTATGCATGGCTTATTTCAATGGTTTTGGTGTCACAAAATCACAGAATCACAGAATGGTAGGGGTTGGAAGGGACCTCTGTGGATCATCTAGTCCAATGCTCCTGTCGAAGCAGGGTCACCTACAGCAGGCTGCACAGGACCGCTTCCAGGCGGGTCTTGAATATCTCCAGAGAAGGAGACTCCACAACCTCCCTGGGCAGCCTGTTCCAGTGCTCCGTCACCCTCAGAGGGAAGAAGTTCTTCCTCATGTTCA
>Ga0065711_1041527_pt1 | contig 16079 bp, 9 predicted proteins | sample Hoacrofraction12_FD_59098 | JGI IMG/M metagenome (GOLD analysis project Ga0065711, IMG submission 59098) | Hoatzin crop microbial communities from Cojedes, Venezuela - Epithelial fraction 12 v2 (version 2) | ecosystem: Host-associated > Birds > Digestive system > Esophagus > Crop | place...
CCCTTGTTGAACCTCATCAGGTTCCTCTCTGCCCAACTCTCCAGCCTGTCCAGGTCTCACTGGATGGCAGCACAGCCTTCTGGTGTATCCACCACTCCTCCCAGTTTGGTGTCATCAGCAAACTTGCTGAGGGTACATTCTAACTGTTCATCCAGGTCGTTGAGGAAGTTGAACAAGACTGGGCTGAGTACTGAGTCCTGGGGGACAACACCAGTTACAGGCCTCCAACTAGACTCAGCGCTGCTGATGACAAGCCTCTGAGTTCTGCCATTCAGCCAGTTCTCCATCCACCTCACTGACCACTCATCCAGCCCACACTTCCTGAGCTTCCCTAGGAGGATGTTATGGGACACTGTGTCGAAAGCCTTGCTGAAGTCTAGGTAGACAACATCCACTGCTGTCCCGTCATGTGCCCAGCCAGTCATGCCATCGTAGAAAGCTATCAGACTGGTCAGGCATGATTTCCCCTTGGTGAATCCATGCTGACTACTGATAATCTTCTTTTCCTCCACTTGCTTGATGATGACCTCTAGAATGAGCTGCTCCATCATCTTTCCCAGGATGGAGGTGAGGCTGACCAGCCTGTAGTTCCCTGGGTCCTCCTTCTTGCCCTTTTTGAAGATTGGAGTGACACTGGCTTTTCTCCAGTCCTCGGGCACCTTTCCTGTCCTCCAGGACCTTTCAAAGATGATGGAGAGTGGCTCAGCAAGTTACTGTTGCCAAGTTACTATTTTGTGCTTCTTTGGCACGTGAATAGACACGTGTCATCAGAATTGTGCAAGTGAAGCAGGCTGGCCTTCAGATAACAATTTTCTGTGCACTACTTAAGGAATAATAGTTGTAGATTCATTCCAGGTCTTAAAGAGTGGCAGTAGCAGTAGATTACCTTGTATCAGAGAGAGCTAAATGATGTCATGAAAAGGGGTGACAGATGGGCAGGTCCCTGCATAATACGCTCAAAGTTTCACTCAAACATTCTGCTACCATGCAGCATAGCTATTGCTAGTCTCACATGCAGACTGTATATAAAAAAGCTGAAACAAGAGGACAATGAAACAGAACAGAATGAAAGGCTGTCCCTGCCCTTCTAGTTTATTAAGTGTTTATATCTGCCTAATGCAAATATCTGAGGATATGATACTATTTCACTGAACAAACAACGGACTGTATTTCCCAAAAATATTGGGAGTGATTTGATGAAAATGATGACGCTATACCAATTTCTGCTTGCAAACAAAATGATTAAAACCTAATGATCCAATCTGACTGTGTGACCTCAGAATGTTCTACCAGAACATCAACAGCAAAGAAAAAGGCCAGCTTTGAAAAAGGCAATAGGCTTTACAGGTAAATCTGCTGTAGATCATGTACAGTGTCATTACGCTGTTGTACTCAAGTCCTGGTAGTATACTGAGTAAATACAAGGTGATAAGGACTCCAACCTTATAAGCAAACACTTAACATTAAATATGGCACTACACCAAATTTTGGGGAAAAGTTAATTGATTCTTTCGATAACACGGCAAATTTGGAAAAAAAGTAGTTAATGCAGTGTCAGCGAAAAACGGTAAAGAGATTGGCCCAGGTGGGATATCAAGAGGATAGAAAGTTTAGGCTCAGCATTTCTGCTGAACACAGACTGCTGAACTCGTGCTCAGTACCTCATTCACGAGACAATTACTAAACTCGACAAGGGCAAAACTGAGAAGGCTTTAGAGAAACTTGTCTAAGAAATCTGTAATAATGCTTACATAAAGAAATGCATGACTGGTCTATTTAGACGTCTGTATTTCAAGAACAGAACGATCAGTTCTCATCTTACAGTTCTGCCATCTCTACTGGGAGCCTACAATATACATCTAATACCTCTTTCAAGACAGCAGTATTGAGGTTGCTGACGGCTGGAAGAACCCTTTCCTGCTCCTGTAGTTCACCTTTGTCTATATGTAAGATCAGACAAAGACTAAGTCAAAGTCAGCACTGCGAAAAAGCTGTATCTCCACAACCATAAAAGAAATTGAACTGATTATTTGTGAATACTCTTGCCTTGAAAGAATCCTAGCCAATTAATGGACTAAAGAGGAGAGACCTTGTATCTAATTACCATTTGGTAAGCTCATTACTTTCCAGAATTAAAGTACACTATCAGACTGCAGGTCTGAGAGATTTGTCTGGCAGACTAAATGCAAACCTAAGAGTTAAGCAACTACACCAACAGGTAGTTCTGAGTAAGCAAGAGTTAACTGTGAGAACCTGCAAGGGCTGAGTGGGGGATGTAGTGCAGAGGTACAAACAGCCAAATGCGTGCTGTAGAGTAAGAACCTGACAAAAGGATGTACCTGGTCTGTACAGGTTGACCACTGGGAGCTTTATGCACCAGTGTTGTGTTAAGATGAAGGTAATTTGGCACATGTCTAGCAGACAAACTGTATCTGCATGTTAGGGAAGTGGATATGTCAGGAGGAATGAGAGAAGCAGCAAAGTGGTCTTCTAGCAACATGAAAACACTCATAATGTGGAAGAACTGGCTCGCTGTACTTAGGCTGTCTCCACCAATGTGGATCCACTATACCTTGCCTGCATGTCATTTTCTCTGAATTCAAAAGTCTCCACTGCAAGGAGTCTGCTTTCTAATTTCCAGTCATTCAGCTGGCATCTCTCTATTGGTAATAACTGGCTGACTCACTGCACTTTGTAATAAAAATCTGGTGCAATGATTATAACTAAGTGACTTAAAAAGAAATTGGATCTGATGTATCTGTGCTAAGACCATGTAACAGTGTTCACCCTGTTAATTTTATGGACGAATACAAAGCCAAAGGCAAGAAAATTATTTCCCCTTAAACTGGGGGAAAAAAAAAAGAAAAAGACAAAATATCAATAATCTTTTACTGCTGCTCCCCAGCCACTACGGCATGTTACTGCTTTTCATCTTGTAGTGCTTTTTACTGCAGCACTTTCTGAAAGAACGAGAAATGAAGAATGACCTTCTGGGAGTAGCTATGTCTGGTGATTCCCTGGTAGCCATAGTGAACATGGCAGCAGTGATACACAGGTTTTTAGCACCACTTACTAACCCTACAGAGACAATAGCGTTCTCCTAATTACCTGATCTTTGAAAAAAATTTGGAGAGGCTTTCCCTGTCCTCCTTTTACCTGATTGCTATTTCTAAATCCTATTTAAAGGAAAAAAATGCCTCTCCCTGATACTACCTTTTTTCCTCTTCAGAAATTTGATTTCCAACAGGAACATAATTTTTGCCTCCATATACCCAACTAACAACCATTACTGTCCCAACTTCAAAGGCATATGTAATGAGAACATTATTTTGTTAGTTTTTCATATTAATACATTTACAAGAAAGTCTCACGAAAGTTAGTGCATTTATGATATTCTGTAATAAGATTGTTATTCACTTGCATTTATTTGTCATTTTAGAAGGACACTGAAGGTTGTTTTTTATCTTAATCTATATAAGAACAGTTACCATTACCAACAGTAATGCCATTTTTGTATTGTTTCACAATATATAAACTTTTATATTAATACTAATAACCCATCTTACCAATCAATCCCCCTGTGGTAGTTATTTCTATTAAAGAACTGTACCTCCTCAAAGGTTTTTGGGCTGGGGGAGTTACTAATGATGGAAGGATGCATGATCAGGAACAAATACAAGGCTGTGGTACCTGCAAATAGGATAAAAGTCCAAGATTAAAAAACACACACACATAGTTTTGGTGGGTCATACCTGCAGATGGACTAAACCAGCTCTATTCCATTTCATCTCAGTGAGGGAATGCTGATTTCTGTCACCTAAGAATCTGTGCTTTCTGTGCTTTTAAACTGAAGACACTTAAAGAACAGTAAATAGTTAACACAGAAACTAAAGTGCCAATGCTGAAATCTGTTTTTCTCACTTTTAATAACTGTGTTTAAAAAATTATTATTGATTTTTATGAGACTGTCACAAAAATTACTTACAAATCTTGCGGTCAGTAGCTATTGGGAATTGATGAAGATGGAAGGAAGCACATATGCAATTTTCTGATTACAGAGAAGGAAATTAACCATTTAGTTAATTTATAAACTGCTGCAACCTTGCAATTCAAACTGTCCATTAGGAACTTCTTGACTTGAAATAAATGTCATGAAGTAACAAGTTTCTATAAACAAGACACCTGCAGGACAGACAAGAACTTGCAGTTAAGAACCTACACCATTTGAAAAATGGTTGTCCTTTCCTCCTCCTGCTTTGACAAGATCTGTCTATCTTGTTGATCTCTTCATCAGTGTTACTCATTTTGACATAAAGCCAAAAAAATATGACACACACCTGAACACTGCACATTCAGAATGTGTACTGTCTGTTGTTGTAACTTACATTATTAAACTATATTTGTATGAAATCTGACAAGAAAATAATGCTATTAGATGATCAAGATCATTACAGAACAGTCTGGGTAAGAAGTGATTAATTAGTATGATTAGTTGAACTTACACACAGCCTATTGTGTTGAAATACAATAAAATCTCACCAGTTTTCTGGGGTCCTACAACCAAGAATTTTGGTAATCGATTACAGGTTTTTTCTTTAGACCAAATATCTCTGTGCCGTTTGTCATCACAGGGATTCTAAAACAGAGAACAACAACTAAGAATTCATCGGTAATCACACCTGATAAGGTTCTCGAATTATGTTTATATAAATTACCAATTTTTCACCAATGTACAAATATTCTTACCAGAAATTATTATTTTCCCTTGTGACAGAAAACCACGTTATGTATTAAAGAATTATTTCAGTGATTCAGAAAGGTATTTGCAATGTAAACAGGCCAGAAACTGTATCTCTTAAGTGTTTGGTTTTTTTCTGATGAGACAAGTATGTTAAAGAAATGTGTTTTTTATTCTCGCTCTTTCCTACATATATACAGTTGCCCCTGCTACCCAACAGACCCTGGGACAAGATCACTTCTACAAAATGTCAGTATGTTCAGCGGAATTATGCCAAAGACAAATTTGATCCCACATACTTAAGATGTGGGAATAATTCAAAAAACAATTGATCGATTACATACAAGTTAGGAAGACTTGAAATTGCTAATGAGTTCTCTAAATACCAACTTTTTCTTTTACGTTACTGTAACAGCTACCACTCTAGATATACTAAATATATAGTTTTTTAACTAAAATAGTAAATTCATTATAATTTAAGTCTTTGCATTCACAAATACATATTCTGATCCTCCAGTTCAAGTCAGTACATAATACTGAAACCTTTTTTTTTCATTTGCTGCTTTACAACTGAAACAGTTTGAATTTGTTTTAGAAATGCTACTTGCAAACAATTTTTGACACTGTTGTTTGGCAGTACTGCACTGAGATGAAGGGAGCTACCAATATTCTAGGCTTAAAAAAATGTAACTGTATTCAGATTCACTTGCATTATAGACGAACCCCACCACATTCAGTATATGTTGGTCACTGTTACTTCCAAATGTCTTTTCTAAGTAATTCTAATTTTTCAAGTCATTTGGCTACAGGCTAATTTCCATTTATAAATGCATTGTCTCTTAATCTTATGCAAAATTCTTGACATTTTTTCCCCTAGTTCAATGTTTTATTCAATAACAGCATGAATTTCAAGATGCATATTTAAGTCCAAATTTGCAATCTCATACTCAGATTCTAAGTTGGCAATTCAGTATTTAATGCTAGAAAACATTTGAGTAAGCAAACTTAAATACATTTTTATGTTTAATTTAGTAAAGCTTGCTCCTTTGAATATTTCTACAAAGTCACCTCAAAAGGATGATATCTGGGATACATATTATCACATTTACCTACAGCACTCAGACATTCCACTGAATTGGCTGGATTGTCACCAAGCGTGTGCAGAAAGATGACAGCATTGACATTTTCAATCTGCTCACTTACAAGAGCAGGATCATCAAGCAGCAGAGTTGACAACATCCATGTATTAAGTGACGATAAATGTTTGTTTGGGCAGTTCTCAGCCTTTTGTGAGTAACTTTCTAATCTATCTATTTCTACTTGGCTAGTCACTTTTAGCGTTAAGGTAGCCATGATCTTAATACTCTTGTCTCTTTTTGGATGCCCTCTTCTCCTCAGACACTTGGAAAGAAGTTTCTTTCTTTAATTGTCAATTGCTAAAATATGCATATACATCTCCATCAAATGCTTCATTCCTGTTAGTTCCGAAAGAAGAGAAATAACCCAATAAGCCTTTCTTGCATTTCCCACATTTCTAAAAGCAAATAAAGTCACAAATAAAATTAAAGACAATTTTAATTACACATCTTAATACATATTAATTTCATGACCGTTCTACGGAGATCTAAGTGACAGGGAAAACAATCAAGTACACTGAAGCTTCAGTAAGCTGTTTTATGAAACCAACTAGTAAATCTAAAAATATTACTGCTTATCTCTACAAGAAACTGAAATAACCTCACAAAAAACACCATCAAGATTATTTTTTTTCTGATATCTTCATCAGGAGGCCTGCCTACCTGCCAGAGAGGGTCCTTTTGCTCAGGGAATAGTTCAAAATACTTGTGAGCCAGCTGAACTGGAGGAAGAGTTTGAAGTTTCAGGTTTGTCCAGGTATGAACAAAGTTGGCCAGATTCACAAAGGTGTATAAGCCCAGGCGGTCGTTTCCATAATTAGACAAATGTGTCATAAAGATGCTGATCTTTAGAAAACAAAGCAAAGAAAGCAGAGGTTGACTCGTTGTATCACTAGATGGCAGTGTAACCACAGATAACGTAACCTTCCTTTGCGTTTTGCTCTTCTTTACAGCTGCAAGACTCTGATCACATTCGCATAGATCTTACTATTCTTGCTCTGTTGAATCACATCGTCCTTCGCAAGTCAGCTCAATGCAATCAATGAAGAAAACTGTGGAACAGGTACTACGAGCTCTGTGTGAACTAGGATATGCAATCCTACCCTGGGGTTGTACAGTATTTACACAGTCTTTATGCTAATTTACTTAATGGAGAATACAGCAAAAATAATACCAACAGTTTTACTTTAAGTGGAATACAAATGCAATATTAAAAACGTGAATTCTGTTTTTGTGGAAGAGTAAAGAAGTCAGAGACCAAGAGGACAGCTGACCTCTATTACTGTGATTTAAATCTTCATCGAACTGTAAGTTTTATGGGATAAGCAGCTCGTCTCTTCTACAAAGCTATTCTGCAAGCACTGGGCAAACAGTCGAACCATATACAGAAACAAACAACAACAAAATCTGAAACCTGGCTGAGTACTTTCAAGTAATTGCGCATAAAATACTCCCAAATAATAATAATAATAATCTCAGTATCCCTTCAGTTGTAATGCTGCTTGTATTTTGCTCTTCCAACACCCTACTGTGAAATTGCTACTCAGATAAATCTTCCCCGTTCCGACTGCATCCTCACCCCCCCAGTGGAAGCAATGCTTGCCATGAAGCTTCCTCACAGGAAGGGCATGTTTGGATGCACATTAACTGTGCTGGTAAGTGGTGCAGTAATACATGGACTGCAAGGATGGTCTTTCAGGGAGTGAGCAAAGGCTGAAGACTGAAGCCTCTGCTTTGCAAAATGATCCATTTTCAAAGTAATATTTCACTGATGAAACAGTCTGTTCTTACACCAAAATCTGCAAACCCTTGCCTCTCTACCAGTGATATTTTTTTTTCAAAGTTTTTTAAAATAGAGGAACTCTCCCAAGATAAATTCTCTAGACTAATTTTCATTAAAATACTAGACACACGACTCTTTTTTAGAAATGAATCTGCTAATGCCATGAATGGGCAATTTCTATTTAAAGTAAAACTTAATGTAAGCCACTTTAAAAAGAAAACGGCTTATCATGGCCATAATTCTAAAGTTAGTTCAGGAACTGAAGTTAATCTTTTGCAAAGGAATTCCAGCCTTCAGTTTAAAACAGGAAAACGAAAAGAATGAAAAACTGGAATCTACAGCTGCATTCTTTTGTTTCAGAGTATTTAAAATACTGTCTTTCTTTGATATAAAATGTTCAAAGTTATTGAACTTCTATTTTTGAACATCTAACTGTAACGCTAGAGTACTTGCAGTGAATAGACATAGAAAATGTGTTTTATTAACAGTGTCATTTGGTGACATCTCTTGGCTTATAAAGCAAGCTGAGGGCTTCAGTTTGTCTGACTCAAAATTAGAAGATATACAGTGATAAATCATTAGGATACAATCTTTCTTTCCAGACAGGAGTGAGACTGAAAAAAAAAAACAAACCACCCAACTAATCCTCCCTTTTAGGCAACCAATAATAAGCATTTTCCCAAGTATACAACCTTTTCAGGTTTCCTTTTTTATTTCAGTTCTCAAAGCAGGAACAGACGAGCCACAGGGCTATGTTGTTCTCAACAAAGATACAATCAGAATGCTTCCATAAAAAAGGTTAACTTGTTTTCTTAACAGCCTCTCTCTTTCCTATACACGGGTTGACCTCTGACTTTTATAATGTCAATTCACCTCCTGGCAACTCCTTTTACCTGCCAACAACTCCAGCACTTCACTGGAAAAAAAAGCAAGTGAACTTGAAAAGATTGTCAGTTTGGGGAAAATATGTATTATTCTTCCCCGAAAGGAATATCACTGTAATTTTAAGAATGTCAAAGTGGAGGCTGAAAAATTGATCGGACATATCATCACGTAATTTACAGCTTATGAAACTCTGTCAATGAAGGACAAAAACATATCACAGACCTTAGTTCCCATTTTACAATAAATTTTTTATGTTAAATACTTTATGATTATTTACAACAAAAAGAAAGATGATGAAATAATGGTTTAAAACATAAATGACAATCTTGTAAAGAAGACCATACCTAGTGTAACCAAATATATGACCTAATATACAACTTTACATTGTAGAAGATGTCTCATTTACTGCTATGTGGCATCAAAAACACCACAGATCAGCTGAGACTATCTTCTAGGAAAAAATGAACAAAAGTTTTTTCCCTCCTGTTGATACTGTACAAATTCCTAGTAAAATCACTACCACTGCCTGCGTAAAATAAGCAAACTACAATCCTGTGCTTCACAGAATAACAAAATATTGCTGATCCAGGGCCTAATTCACCCAATCTGACCTGAGAACTACTTATGCCTGCTTTCAGCTGCAAAAGGGCTTTACAGGCTACGCTAGCAGCCTGTGTAACTAACAGGAGCGTGATGCTGCAATGGCCACATCCACACTTCTCTGAAAAGGATCTTGGACCCTGCACACCAGGCATCCCTATGAGACGTGGCTTACAGGGCATGAGGCCAACCTGCCAGCCGTTCTCTCCTGCTCCAAGGGCGTTCCTGTTGACATAAGTTTCGCAGCCACGGCACTGGGAGAGACGTATAAGCTGATCCTCCAGTTTCCCTGGCTACAATGAGAAAATGATACCCAGGTGCCATTTTGAAGGATTTCACCTTGGCGCTGGCCCAGCTGCAGGGGATGAGGTGTTGCTACCCACTTCCCTGCTTTCCCACCAAGCTGTGCAGAAGGATGGAAACTTGTTACCCTTCCATTTGCAGATGTGCAGTTTCACACCAAGACAAAATGGAATTATTACTTTTTGTCTTCCATATTGAGTTATGATGCTTTGTTTTGTTCTATCATACCACATTCTGTTTCATTCAAACAAGTTCTGACTAATGAGAATGATTACTCTTTCTGTGCCAGCTAACAGTTAGCACACTATGTTATGAAAGATTTATTCTCCTAAAACCACAGATCGGGAGATATAAAAGGAATCCTTTGTGGGCATCTCAGAAGACGAGATCTAGTAAATAACACTATTTGTTCAATAATCTTGCACCTCTGGGAAATGCTGTAAAATATAAATAAAGCTTCAAATATTTCTTTATTCCTTCTTCAAAAGGGAAGCAGCTGTGAATGGATTTATGTTTACTCTAACAAGCATTTTAGCCTCCCTTTCAGTTAAAAAGAGCTTATTTGATTTTATTATTTCCAGCCCTCTTTTAAAATAATTTCTTTCAGGGCATCTTGGCATTTTCTTTATCTCAGTGCAAGAAGGATTATCCTTTTCAGCTGTTCCTCATAAACAAACTACCATCTTGGTTGCACTTCAATGCACACTCCACACAGGATTTAATATCTTTCATGAGGGCACTGAAATGGAATGCAGACAATTTTTAAAATGATGGTTTGGGACTCAGTCTGGCCTCTGGGCACCAGCTCCTTTCTTGCTCCCACTCATTTTCAGCTCAGAGCCACAAAGGTGCTTTCCTGTACTCTGCCTTCTCACAGAGCCTTACAGGCTGCTGTATGACCTGCTCCGTTCAGCTTCTCCTCAGCAGTTCTGCACTCCTTCCCCAGAATTCTGTTTTGCTCTTCTTCCCAGTTCCTGATTTTATGCAGGATTCTGACTACTACGGCAGAGATATAGGGAAATGAGGACAAGCACTCAGGAGAAACAGCTTTTATCTTTTTGAATGCTCATTCTGTGCTGCCTATTTCCTTACTACAACAACATTTCCCAATTAGAGGCAACAGCTTCTAGGTCAACGAATTAGAGTTGAGACTGAGATTGAGTTGCTGCTATTAAATCGCACATATCAGGAAAAGATGAACCAGCATGATCTAATTTATGTATCAAGAACAGAGAAAACAATAGATGCTTGACAAACAATTTACACAAAGTGAAAAAAAATGCAACAAGTTACCCAGCTTCTAGTGATAGATGTTATTTTAGCAGGCTGGATATTTTTAAAAATATTGATCACTATAAAATCAACACTATTAGGATGCTGCACCTATTACAATTATACAATCAGGACATCTACCTAAGCTTCTATAGCCTTGATAACAGCTGTTTTCCTGACAAAACCAGAGGTGCTTGCCTCCCAAAGGAATGACATTACCCTTCATTCCCAAGCCTGAGACGCCTCTCTAACAGCTGCTGGCTTGTGCCATGTTTGCGTTCCCGGCTTCTTCCCCTTGGAGGCAAGGTGTCTCTAGTTTACGAAAGACAGGGATAAGAAGGACTGTTCAAGGACAGCGGGAGACACACCCTCCCCCCTCCCCCTTCTTACCCAGCTGCTTGGGAAGGTCTGGAAGGGTGAATTTTGAAGTTCATCTATGCTGGGACAGAAATTATTTCTGGTGAGCAAGACTAGCTGCTCAGATGGAAAACAGCAGAGCGGATATCTTTGTGCTGGGCAACCTGCAAATATTCCCACTCCCACATATCCTGATAAGCAAAATGTACCTTGCTTCATATTCAAACTCCACTTTACACAAACATTTCGGAGATAAACAGGGTGCACTTGCGCCTCACTGTTCTTCTTCTTCATACTCCTTTTCTGTTTATACCTCCTTAATGGTGTACCGCATCAGGAGGACTTTTTGATTTGGTTTCAGTTACAGTGATAACGCAAGGAAGAAAAGAAGTGGCAATGTCTACAGCAGAGTGAAACAAATTAAGCACAAAAGCCTCTACAACAGTAAAAAGCTCGTAGAACAGCAGTCCATTAAGCCAGTGACGTCCAAACTTTTTTGATCACACACACTTATCAGAAAAAATTTTTTGAGCCTGCAACCCCAATGTACATATATTTATATATATATTATATACTTCTAATTGAAGTTCCAATATTTGCTTCTCACACCTCTTTGGCAAGCATCAGGGAAGTGGAGGGAGGACTCAGACTTGCAACAACACTGATTTTATTAAACAGATTTATTATTATTTTGGCATTTTAAATCTGGAACTAGAAAAACTGGTATAAGAAAAAATTGGTAATAACCATTTCTTACACACTGGGCACATCTTTCTTTCTTTTTACCGTATATAAATCTATTGCAGGCAATCCAACTTGAATAAATTCATACTATTAAACCAGTCAACAAGGAACTTTTGTCATGGGCACTCTGTCACCCTCCAAACTGTGCAACAACATTCAAAGGCAGCATTGAGGCCTCCCAACTCAATGATGTTAAGCACAACACCTAAAAATGAAGTTAAATTGTGATTGACAATTAATTACATGATCTCTGCTAGGCACTAGCAGCAGATGCGTTGCCAATTTAGTATGTTGCTGATATTTTAGCTACTGAACAAATGTTTACAGGCCACAAGAGTGAGTCTAACTCTCAGAATGCCTATATTCCAATTAATTTAGCATTGTGCACACTCTGTTTGCAGTTCTGATATTGTCTCCATGTTACTCAGCAGAGTTTTGTTTCAGGTATTCAGAGACTCAGTAACAGCTGGTTTTGCTCCATTACACTAACAAAGTGATAGAATAATGAATTAGATTGCAGTCTGTGCTTGAATATATATTTTTAATAGTTGAAAGATACTCCTTTTAGACCTGTATGCTACCAGAAAAGCTGTGTTCAATTCCACCACAGAGACACTCCAGCTTGCAGCTCCCTTTTTTTGTTCTGAGGCTGTCCTGCTGGTTTCACAGCTGCCACGGATCTGTTCACTTGCACAGACAGCAAGCCAACTAGTTGAATTTGATTTACATAGCAGTGTCTCGACTATAAATATAATAGAGCCAGGGAAGATTTATAAGATCAAACAAAATTACGTATTTGGTGTAGTTCTGAATTATTAATCTGACAGTCAGGAAACCTGAGTTTATTTTCAGCTGTGGCACAAACTTCTTTTGCCTTTCTCTGAAAATCTCTCATTACCCTTGTGACTCAATTTCCCAACTGGCAGTACTGTCCAAAAGACTTGCTTCACTAATAGCTGTAAACCACTTGCACCAGGCCTTCACTTTAGCATTTTGAAGAAGGGCAAAGTTTTCTTATTGCCCTCAACTTCAATGCATTTTTTGTACACTGTTACAAGGAATTACCTGTAATCAGATAGCTAATCCTGTCTGTTCCACAGTCTTTCCATGCTGCCTGGTCATTTAGGTTTTTTTATATTTTGTCTCTTCATCCACAAAATACCAGACTCTGGCTTTTATGGGTGGGTTTTGAAGAACAGCTGGGAAGGCAAGGAATATTTGTATTTTTCAGTCAACCAAAAGGCTAGGCAAAACTGACTTCCCTCCCTGCCCCAATTTACGGCAACTCCCCAGACTATTGTTGAAGTTCCCAACAGTTCCTAAAATGGGCATGAGAAGGACAGAGAAGAGTTGAAACTGTGGCCTTTCTCACTCCCCCCTGAATTGAACCAGCCCACCGGAGAGGCCAGGCTATGCTCCCAGTGGTGCTACTGTGGGACACCAACAACGAACCCCACACATCAGAGCTCAGAGAGGTACCTGCACATCCATGCACTTCTCAACACTTTTGTTATCTTTCCTGCCTCTCACACTCACTACGATTAAGTATGAGGTTGTGTAAAGCAAGACAGACAGAAAGGGAAGATTTGAGCCTAAATGCCTTTGGTTTTGTATTTTTCTCTGTAGACCCACAGCCTGACTATTCATCTTGTTCAGGGTTGCATTAAGATATGGTAGGTTCTGCTGATGCTCACAGAAATCCTCTCATTTTCAGTACTGAAGGATATAATTTCTCCCTTGCTGCAAGTCAATTAGCTTAATAACAGCTCTACTCACTGTAACTTGGGAGAGGTAAAAATTAGAGGAAAATAATACTTAGAACTGAATGCATATAAAGATTACAATTATTTTAAGATCAATCAGACACAAGGTCTAAACCATTAGCAGTCTTCCCTCTTGATCAGTACTGCTGTAAACCATACAGAGAACACACAGCTGGCTACACATTAGTTTCATTGTTGGGCTGTCAACCATTTGAAGGCTTTCACCAAATTTCTCTCCACAGGGCATTTTCCTTTTTCTTGAGATCTGTAGACACATAGTACTTTGTAAGGAAGTGCATGTAAGTGCACGTAATGCAATTACTGTATTCTGTTCTGTTTGTTTTTCTTGGGGGCAGAGAAGGTATAGAAGATTTTTGTGAACTGTTCCCTTAAACATTCATCTTGTAGGATAGCAAAGCTCCCGATCAGTATCTTCCATAGTTCAAAGGATATTTTAAGGACTGGGTTATGTGGGCCTTCTACAAAGTTAAACTGAGACACCGTAACTTTTACTGATGCTACTGGAAAAGGAGAAGCATACAATACTGTTTTAGACCATCTCTCTCATCAAAGTTGCAGTCTTAATATATTAAGAAAAATTTGGTTTACTAGATTACTTGGATTTTAGAATCAAAATATACCTTCCACATCATCATCTGAAAAATAAACCAAACAGATTAACAAATTGGAATAAACTTCAGGAACAAAATCTAAAGACCTGGTACAAAGCAGATGAGATATACTGCATTTCATATTGTTGACCTGCTTCATGAATTTTGTTTTTATTAATGAAACTTTGCACTTAGAAAAACAGTAAGCTTTTCCACATTAAAAAAATGAATAAAACTTGCAGGTCTGCCCTGCGTTTGGCCTGTTTGTCTAGTGCACCATGCAGTCTACAGATGCAGATGGCATGAGATATGTACAAAGAAAGTGCAGGATACTCTACACCTGGATGTGTGAAAAACAATCCTCTATGAAAGTCTTCCCTGCTTTCAAGGATTACATAAAGCATGGAAGTTTATATGGAATCCATGTCTTACGAACTACTACAGGCATGAATATCCAATTAAATTTAATTCTGTGTTTCAAATGTTGATAAATTCTTGACGTCAAAAACGCTACCTTGGAGTAAGATCCTGATACAATTCTCATTAAAATTCTCATCCTCATTTAATGGGCTATCCTCTGGTTTTCTGTTTCAAGACAGGTAACAGGAGTTCACTGTCTAGATCCTTCATGCAATTTCATAGTTATTTCTGTTTTTCATCTCTTTTCAAATATAATCAATCTTGATCGTTTTGATTTCTCTTCAAATTGGAGTACTTCTCACTTTTTCATAGTCCTCTTCAGTCAACTGCTTCCAGTTTTGCACATAAGATTGAGTCTGCAGAGTGTTCTGGGTGAAACTGTACCATGAAATTCCACAACTTCATTATATAATGCTTTGCATTATTTTCAACTCCATTGCTTCCACAGCGTGTCAATGCCTTAAAGGAACAGGGATATACCTATGTATTATCCCACTCATAGGAATGACAATGGGAAGGAAACAGGAAAAAATCCCACTGACTTTTCTGTGCAAAACATGCAGTTCCATGTGTCAAGATCATTGATTCTTGTACGTTCCACATATACATATTCACAGATAGGAACCTTTCTCTTCTCTTATTGGGACATAACATGCTGTTTGTAATAATGCCTGTTAAAATTGTCTTAAATACAAGCAAACTATTTCATAGAACAGTGAACTCCTTTTCCTGTTGTCTGTGTAGCACAAAGTAAGCTAATGCACCACTTGCATCAATTTAGGTTGCTGACCATGCAGCCTCAAGGAGAACAAGAGCTGTTCAACATGTTTGCCTCTTCTTCTGTAGCCTCCACAGCCCGGTGGGACAGGTGAGTGAATCTCAAGTGTTCATCTGACAATAGCTGCTCTAATAGCTCATCTCTAATAGCTGCTCTAATAGCTGCTCTCATGGGAGAACATGCACACCATTAGAGAAAATGCTGCAATATGCAGTGCTGTCCTTAGCAGAATTCAGTTCCAGTCACAATTTTTACTTTTCCTGGAAAGATGAACGGTGTATAGCCTTTGAGTTTATGTATTATTGTAACATGTATAGCTATTCACCAAGACAGCCAGATTTGTTAAGTTCCTGTTAATGATTGAACAGTACTGTTATATATTAAACAAATAATTTTGTAACAGAGGGCCTTAGCTACTCAGTTAATCTAATTTTGGTACTTGAATCCACTGCAACACACGTGCAAGCTAAAAGAAGCTCATTTGTAACCTAGGTCTCTGAAAACATTATTATATCAGTGCTTTTTGAACTGTTCTGGTCTCAGTTCTTACTTAGCTTATTTTATTGTACATGTTACAGAATCACAGAATGGTAGGGGTTGGAAGGGACCTCTGTGGGTCATCTAGTCCAACCCCGCCTGCCAAAGCAGGGTCACCTACAGTAGGCTGTAGAGGACCTTGTCCAGGCGGG
>Ga0065711_1006938_pt1 | contig 16078 bp, 11 predicted proteins | sample Hoacrofraction12_FD_59098 | JGI IMG/M metagenome (GOLD analysis project Ga0065711, IMG submission 59098) | Hoatzin crop microbial communities from Cojedes, Venezuela - Epithelial fraction 12 v2 (version 2) | ecosystem: Host-associated > Birds > Digestive system > Esophagus > Crop | place...
GATCTTGAATATCTCCAGAGAAGGAGACTCCACAACCTCCCTGGGCAGCCTGTTCCAGTGCTCCGTCACCCTCAGAGGGAAGAAGTTCTTCCTCATGTTCAGACGGAACTTCCTCCTGCTGCATACAGGCCCTGCACAACCACCGACACTGAATAGGGTCCCTCTCCCAGGAGAAGACTTAGAAACAGCGTTTAATCAGGAGACAGGACAGACTGTGCTAGTCAGGCACAGAACATGGCCAGACAAGTGTACTGGCCAGCTGCCTGTTTGCACATGACTGGCCCCTTTTAACCCCTTATCCCTTTATTGTTACTTGCTTGTTCCTTTCCAGACTCCCTTGGTACCTCCCTTTCCCCACCTTTGGTTCTTCCCTTAAATGTCCCATACTAAGTCCGAAATGCGCTTCCCCAGCATTCCCTTCCCCCACAGACAGTAACCCCCCCCTCAGCCTGCTCCGGAGACCCTCTCCTGTTGACTCATCTCTGTGGGTCTCACTCCCTGTCCATGGGGCTGATGCTCTCCTGCAACAGCCCTGGGAGGAGCTGGGTCAGGATGCTCTGTTTAATCTGATCAGGTTATTGTGGTCCCCTGTCTGTCATTAGTATTATATGCTCCGTCATGGTTGTGAAGATAAGCCTTTAAACACAGAAACTGCTAATGTGAATCCAAGTATCACACCTGGCTACCTCAGTGGCTAGTGGTGCATCTTCAGTGCCCAGCCACAGAAAGGGACAGGGAAGAAAGAGAAATCTAAGTTAGAAAAGGTCACTATAACACATAGACCACCATTAATCAACTCTGTGTGAATACCTTCTCGCAGAGAGTAACATGCAATTTGCTGTAATTTTGCCTCTCTGAAAATTTTATGTTGTGTCAAGATTCCTGATGCATGGGAAGTCCTTGAGCTGTTACATGCTAGCAAATGTCAGGACAGCCAGTGACACCTTCTGTGCCATGTGCCACGTGTCACAGAAACTACTCTCAAATCTGCCTGCAGTATACAATTCCCGTTAATGTCAGCGGGGCTCATTCGCTGCTTCTCCTGAAGTTTCTCTTTATTTCATAAATGAACAAATGGGAGCTTAGAGAGAAAGGGAGTATGTTAATTTTCTTCTCATTAGGCCTGGATGGATACTTCCAGTGTATTTCCTAAGTGTCCCGACTCACCTAGAATATTTGTTTCACCCAAATTCACACTTTGCAGATACTTCAGTGATGGAGTTTGCTGGCAGGGTATCTCACAGAGACAACAGAAGTTAAGTAAATAGAAGACAGTATCACATTTGCAGATAACAGACAAGTGTAGCTAATATAATAGAGATTATCAAGACTAAGCCATTTTGAAAATCTATTTATCAAAAATTAGGTCATATCTGGCAGAGGTAGCCATGAGATCTCTGACCATGCTGACGTCAAAGAGGACTTTGAGGTCTTTTGTTGAAAGCTAGAGCGCCGTGTCCGGCTTGGGAAGCTGAGGTAGCATTCATCTCACTTCAGCAAAACTGTGTGTCCTGGCTGAAAAGAGGAAAAGAAGAAGGTAAAATACTGGTAGGCCTTTCATCTCCTATTTGATGTGCACGGAGCCCTGTAAGTGCTCTGCCACCTTGCCACCATCCCCACTAGACCCTTGTTACCACAACTGATGATGAAGAATGCCATGACAGCATCACCTGCACCAAAGGGCTTCTCCCTCAGCACTGGCTCCTCTTCTCCTGGGACAGGCTGGGCCCCAGGACTTCTGTCGGTCTAGCTGAGACTGATCCAAGCTCCTCTTTTTTTTTTTTCCCTTGATAAACTAGCAGAAATACTCCAGGCTGCAACACTAAAACATTTGTGGGGAAAGGTCAGAGACCTGACTTTAATTCAGTCTGACCAGAGCAAGCATCCCAAAACTGGTCCTTCACCTAGGTGCTCTCTGTGCCAATCTTTGATACAGCCAGCCCCACCATAGACTTCCATCACCGAAGGAGGTCATATTGAACTCTTCTGATTTTACCTGTTTGGCTCCCTTAACAGCTGCTTTCTCAAGCAGAACAAGGGGGCTGAAACAGACCAAGAAAGGTTTCACAAGGCTGATTAATCAGAGGCTCTTCTTCTGTCCTCAGCTTCTTCACCTCAGTTATAGGCTCTTTCTCTACTGCTTTTTTATTTTTAGGTGACTTAGGCAGTATTTAGTGTTTTCCTTGGCATTCAAATTCCCAGTAGCTAATAATTTCCCAAGAGAAAAAGGAAGGTGGATTCTTAGCTGAAGTAGGAGTGTCTAACAAGTCAACCAAGTGATCTCTACAAGTCCAGATCAAAACACAAATAATCTGCAAGTCACTATTGTTTTGCTTAAACTCCTAATTTTTCAGTGATGAATTTCAGTGTTTAGAATTGGCTTAGTTTTTCTCATTTCTTAGTCCACCTCTCTCTATCTCTTTCCCACTTTGGTCACAGAAGGATTTGTTGAGATGGTCTTAGTCTAAGCACTAGCCAGCACCCAGAAGAAATCCCAGTTTGCTCTTTCTAGATGTTAGTAGCAGTTATTAATATTTACCTTTCCTGCAGTGGTTCTGGAGGGCTGACAGATGGTTTTGGAGTACCGTATTTACAGATCTTCCAAGGGTGGAGTACTTGTGTTATTCCACTAATGTGCTTGGCCTCTCCTGTGGCAACTTTAGTGCTTCTAATCTGTGGATGAAATGGAGCCCAAAAGCATGCATNAATTTTTACCAGATAGTTCCCCAGTTCATTAGGAGCTGGACTTTCCCTTTGCTACATGCCAGTTAAGAACTTACTCTCATCATCTTTTCCACCTATTTTCCCTTCTGATGTAGCCAGCATGTTGGAATCCTTCATAAAAACATGTAATTTATACTTATACAATGTAAGAATTTCATATTGCATACAACTTGCTTCAGAGTTTACTGGCACCAGCAAGAGCAAAGCATACAATGGTAGATGGAAGCTCATTTCTCAAGCCAGCAAGGACCTGACTGTCTTTATGTTTACTGTTTCCTAACTGTGAAAATTATGTGGAAGGTTCTGCAGGTATCAGCATTTTGCTATAATCATTTCCATATAGCCAAATAGAGAAATTCAAGATTTTGGTTTCTGCACCTGAATTTGCAGGTTTTTAGAGCAAACTGAAAGACCTCTGAACAATATCCTCCTACATTTACATCTCAAAATGTAAAGCTCTTGAGGGTGGTGACTCATAAAGCATTTCTTCCTTCCTCAGAGATCCAAGCTTGCAAATGGAAACAAGATCTGCAATTCCAGTGAGGAAGCCGGCATGAGGTAGGGCAGGGGCTGTCAGGGCCCACACCATATTACATGATGACGGATTGATGGGACCACATCAATGGGCCCTGAGAGCTGTGTGGCTCTCTGGGTCAGAGGAGATCGCAGGAACAGAGGAACTTCGTTAGTTAACCCACCCATGGGGCAAGAGAGACCTCAAAACCAACGAGCAACAGCCTGAAGGTGTCTGGAGGCTCACAGCTGGAATCAGCAGGTGAACTTGGCTTCCTGATGAGATGTCTCCAGCCAGTGAAAAGTCACCAAAGCCCCCACCTGCTCCCCCACTTAAATCAAAGTCACAAGGTGTCATGCCACAACAGAAACAGAAATAAAGTCTGGCTCAGCCTGCAAGTTATATATTTAAAAAGCAAGGCAGGCCTTGCTAATGTCATGTAGTTCCCTTTGCAGCTCCTGATTTTTTTAAGTCTTCAAGAAATTACCCAAATCTAGATGTGTTATAAGCTGAAGCCAGAGCACCTGCCTCTGCCTCTTTTGTCACCAGCCCCATAACTCCAGTGGTACAAATCAGTCAAAGGAGCAAGAAGAAGCAGTTAACATTTCCTCCACAAATGCTAAAAGCAGCACCAAATGATATGTATGAATCATCACGTCAACTCTTATACAAGCTAGGATAAAAATGTAGGAGTCATGCAAGCTGGGATAAGCAATCATGATCTGGGAGATAATACATCTCCTAAAGTTAAGTAGAAACTGTTCCACAGGCAAATCATTGCGTAGCAGTGCATTGTGTGGGGTTTGCACCTTTCTTCAAAGCATCTGTGCTAACTACTGCCAGAGGCAGAATATCAGATTGCAGAAGGCATTTGACTAACCTGCAGTGGCAACTCTTATCTCACGACAAGTTATATTCTGTTCCCCTTTCACTTTTTCATTCTCAAGGTCGTTGGGCTGTATTCATGTCCCTGCTATGAGAATGTCTCAAGAATGTCACTCAAAGGTAAGAGGTTTACATCCAGTGTTAGGTTTGCCAGGTCACGAAATTGTCCTTTTAATGCTCATTTAATCAGAGTGGTTTCTCTGGTGCTGTCATACATATAAGATGAAATGATGATGTCTTAGTTCCATAGATGATACGAGTATCTTTGTGTTTAATGCACTCACAGTTCTGAAAAATTACTGTTTCTTTTGCTTTGCCTCCTACAACAATATTCAGAAGACCACATTCTTAAAAGTAGTAATTAACACACTGCAGTGGTACAAACATCAACTAATCCCCATGGTGATGAGATCCCAAAGGCAAAGCATGTGTTAATATACTGAACAATGCCAAGGAACATTTCTGGGCACTGAGACTCAGTTGTCTACATTGCTAATGTGTCATAGCCCTTCCAGGCAGTTTTCAGCCCAGCCCAACCACCAATATCACAAACACTCCTCATTTGGGGAGTTAGCATGGGACACTGGCCACTCCCCCCAAGCAGTTTGCATGTGGTCACCCTTCTCTGAAGATCTGCACAGTGTAAGTGCAGTGCAGCCTATGCTCTGCTCGGTGTCCTCATGTCTATAGGACAGTGGTGGACATAGTTAATTTAGCAGTGTTGATAGCTGAATTTATCCTATCATCTCATGCTTACATCTTATCTTCATTCCCTGTATTCCTGCATTTCCTATTCTTATCATCCCTCTCCTCTGCTTTATCACATTAATGACCATGCTGCCAATGAGCTGGGCAAGGATAGCCATCATTCTTTATGCACTCCCATAGGTTGCAGGACTGACAGAAGGTCCTGGGTGTTGCATTTACTCATGTTTAGGTTTCCCTTTGCTCAGAGTCGGGCACTAGATCTGCTGGGCAAAGAGTGGGACCTTCAGAAACCAAGAGGTGCGTAAGAGAGCCAATGGGGAAAGTCCTAGAGAAGCGGAGGATGAATCCCCTTCACATAGCCAGAGCTGGGTGCCTATGGATGATCCCTCCAGTGCAAATGGATGCTGTTGGCCATTTTCTGGGATCGCGTTCTTAAACCAGCCCTTTCTTAGGAGCCATTAGGTGCAGAGGAGACTTTCCAGGCAGGCCAGCAAATGCTTTCTGGGTTCAGGAGGAGCAGGGGGATTAGGAAACACGTTTACAACCTTGCAGTGGAAGTAGGTTGCCCTTTTTTGCCGAAATGATTTGTGGACGAAGCCCCAAATCGGTCACCGCTGAGATGTACACTGTCTCCTCTGACTAAGCCTGTCTGCCCCAGATGCCTCACCACAGCTCCCCTGCTCAAATGCTCCGTAGGACCCCCGGCACAGAGGGCCAGACCAAGGCCAGTTCCCCAAAAACGAGGCCTCCATGAACCCCACACAGCATGGAGGCACCGTGGTGTCCCCACGCAGCCGTCCCTCTCCCCCCAGCAGCTCCCGTGTGTCGGCTAGTGCTGCGTGACGTGCAGCACCATAAGCACAGGCTTTCTCCATCTGAGCACACACCATGTGGCAGCCTCCTTCCCTTTACACGCGGCTGCAGGTCTCCTGCTCCATATGTTCAGCCTCCCACAGCTGGAAGCAGTAAGAGGTAGTTTGATCTACATGTTATACGCAGGAAAGATTGAAGTTTGCAAATTTTTAGCACTCTGCATGCTAGCAGGCCCACAATAATCTTTATTGGCTGGTTTGCTTGCTTTATGGTTGCAGTTTTCACGCTCCTGTGAGAAGGTGCATGCGCTTCCTGCAGGAGGAAAAGGCTCTTGTCACTTTATCACCACTCTGTCATGGATCTCTGTCCACTGCTTGCTCATTTGTGTGAACAAAACCATCTTCAGCATTGCTTCTGTCCACGAAGAGAAAGGGTTGTGCTGGCGTTATGCCATGCTTGGTGAGCGCAGGTTGATACAAACTGTTTGAGGTTTTTTATAGCGCCTATCACCAGAGAATCAAAGCACTGGAATACTGCTAGTCATGTTTGCCTCCCCGTCGATCTTATCACCAAAGGCCAGCCTTACCAGAGACCATCGGTCTTCCATGTGGTATTGCTTAGAGAGTTTGTTTCGTTAGAAGGGCTGTTCTGTAGCCAGCACTGGGATAGTCTCTAACTCCGGGGTCAGATTTCAGGCTTTAATTAGTACTGATGATAAACACACTGTTTGTAAGAGCTTTTTGCAAGATGACTTTAGCACTGTTTATAGATGTGGTGTTTTAAATTAATTTGTTTCACGTAGTGATCCTTCCGGTGCTTAAAGAGGTCTATTGACACAGCAAGTCTTGAAATTGAGGTCAAAAAATCCTGTGACAGGTGGAACTCATGCAGCAAACATCACACAAATGGATTTATAAGAGGTCTGTTATGTTTAGAAATAGCTGGCTGTGCCATTCTGAGTTGACTGACAGTTTTGTCCATGATCTATACAACAGCCTTTTTAGACCTTTTAAATTTCAACATATTTTTATGCTTGGGCACTCTCCAGACCCATTGAAATAAATCTTGTGGGGTTTTGCATGTTGCAACAACTGGGTGCATGCTACTGTGGTCAGTTTTAATAGGTATTAATATAGTGACTAGCAAGCAAATTATAACTGTTTCACATTAGACATAATTTTACAGCAGACAATTTTATAAGGAGAATGGAATGAATGAAATACAGTAATTTGTATTAAAATATCTTTTACATTCCCTGTGTTCCAGTGGAACTGATGACAAGCCTAGAGAAGCATGCTAGGACAAACAGACCAGAAAATTAAATTCTTCTAGCTTTCATATGCCACAGCAGGAATAATTGCATTCTTTTTCTTTCTCAGTCTTTCTTTTCATTTTCCTTTTTAGACAGAGGATTATGATGTAATCTTACATTTCTAAATCCTATCAAAATTAATGTTTTTTTCAGATTCATAGAATTGTGATCTGTGTTATTTTTGAGGGGGGTAGACTCTAATGTGGTATGTGTGATAGATGGCATTTACTAGCACATGAAGAAAGGCAAATGGTTAAAGTCAAGGTTGCAGTCTCAGGACTCTGGATCTTTGGAGAATGTTTATTCTCTCAATTAAGCATATATATACACATATTTGCCAGATGTCTAAGATCAGACTGTGTTTTTGACATAAAACCCATGCTGAGGGAGATTGTGCTCAAGCTCTGGATCCCCCTGCAAGCAGAGCACTTAAACATGCGGGGTGCCTTTGGGCTGATGCACTGGCAGCTTTGAGCACATGTTATACTAAGGAAGACTTGACCTCAGGTGCTCCACAGTTGCCAGCAGCCATGAAGCCCTTCAGAGACTTTGCAGGCATCTCCTGACTAATGGCTGCTGGCAACTGTGGAGCACCTGAGGTCAAGTCTTCCTTAGTATAACATGAAACTCCTTCAGCCTGATTTTCTGTGCCCATATACTTAGTGTCTTGTCCAAGTCACTCACCAATCAATGTAGAGAGAGATACACCTGTAAGGGTGTCATTCATCCCAAACTTCTGTAGGTATTCAAGACCAGTGGGAAGACTGGTGCCTGTCTGTCCATCAATTACAAGGAGACCCCAAACAGCAGGATTGGCTAGATGTCTACCATTTAGATAGCTGCACTGGCAGGCTGCCACCAGGGCACAGACAGCCATCTACATGGGAAGCACAGACTGACAGAGGTCACCATGGTTTAGATTTTGTTTTCAAGCCCTTTCTTTACCTTGGAGCAGACACAGCCGCTTCACATCTCTGAGACAGTCATAAATCAGAATAATTACTGCCTTCTCAACCAGATCTTTACCACTTGTAAAATAAGGACTATCAAAATATTTGTGATGGTTGTTACACAAGGCTGATGCATGGTCATTAGTCAAGCGTATGCAAAGGGCTGTGTGATTCATGGATCAAAGATGTGGAGCCTGTCTCTTTGGTTTAGGGATTTCCATTGCACTCATCATTTACTCTGAAGTCCTGACCCTATAAACACTTCTGTATGTCCTTAACTTTTTTATGTGACAAGTTTCATTGATGAGCTAAGCCCTGATACCACTCACTGCACAGTTACTTATTCCTACTCACTTCATTTATAAATCAGGACCGTTTCTCAGAAGTTCAAAAGCTCAAGGCATTGTAAATGCTTATGTGACAAAACTCAGGTATGTTTCTATTTGAAGTGACTTTCTTTCTTGGTAATAGAAATAAAAAATATTTTGCTTTCAAAAAATAAAAGCTTTGTAAATATGTAAGAAGAAGAAAAAAAAGCTGGATCTTTCTTTGTTCCCCCTTTTATTTTTATTAATATTCATTAATGTTATTTCTCTGGAGAAGAGCTTAATTTTTTTACTACTGGTACTCGTGATATCTAGAGCTAAGTGATGGGAAAATTTAAAAAAAAAAAAGATGTCATGTTTCTTTTTCATTCTTGCTTATTTTTTCAGATGGGCTGATACATTGTTCTGCATGCCTATCTTTCAGACACTGAAATGCAGCAAAGAGAAGACTTACTGACTGAAAAATGGTTTTTCCCTTTTAGAAAAATTGTTTTCTCATCCGTGCCACAACATGGTCAGCTTTTCAGATTTTATCAGATGTATGGCAATGAGACATTTTTTTTAATGAAGGCTCAGTTTATACACCCATGTTGTTGCACAGAGGCTAGCATTTGAGGAAAAAAAAAGTTGCAGGTGGACACAAAACCTGGAAACTACACTCTCACTTTAGACTCTACATAAAAAGCAGCCTAAACTGTGCTTTAAAAGAAAATAGCTTGTTTTTTCACTCAATCTCATTTGGGGGGTGGGAGCCTATAACTTTTAAGTTCTTGAGGCTGTTGAAACTCAAGCTAAAATCAGGCTACACTGCTGTTAACTTCTTCAGTAGTCATGTATTAGCCTAAGTCTGGGGACTGCTTACTGGAACTGAAGCATTGAGCTCATGGTAGAAATTGAAGTTGCTTTTATTTGGCATATCTCCTTACGAGTCAAAATAGAAACAACACTCTGAGGAGGAACGGGGTGGCAGAGTGTGCTGCTGCATCAGGAGCCTTTCACAATCTGACTGTGAACACCTTGGGGCACCCGTCACCCTGCTGTGCATCTGTATGGGAAGGAGAGAAGGTGTCCCCGTGCTTCGTAGACGGCCAGCTTTCCCTCTTCCCTCTGCCACACGTATGCAAATCAGCTGCTCGCTGTGGCTTCTGTACATGAGTGTGGCCACAGAGTGGTCACGCAGTTCTGTTGGTCCACGCCATTATTCCATGCTTGATAGAAGTTGTTGCTTTTGTATTAGCATTTTATACTAGATTTTTAAGGGGGAAAACCAACCAGTTTCTGCACAGTGCAACGGAAGGCTCAGATCTTTAACTGCAGGCTAGGCCCCCTCAAGGACACTGACAGGGGTGGAAAGTAAGCCACAGGTTTCTGAGAGGATGAAACCTGGATGTAGGAGAGCTGTGCCCTGGTCCCAGCCGTACCAGAGCATTCTCTCTGAGCAATACCTTCTCCACACTGTACTTGTTAAACAATAATAATAACTTTTGCACATCTGTCTGCCCCATGCAGAATTGTGGACTATCACATCTGCATAGCATCACTCATATAAAGACCCATACAAATAAATGACAGGTAGTGCTACTTGGGGACTCTCCTTGCAAGCCAGGTGAGTACAACATGGCCTAGAGGCTTTTCCCTGTGTTGTCTTGTGAGAGCCTCTCCTTTTCTACAGAGCAGGAGAATTTACTGTTTTGATCCTTTTAACATTTTTATCTTTTGGATAGTCTTAGCTCAGTTTTGTCTGTTCATACTCGAACTTTAAGCCTTCAGCCAGGCGCTGACTGTCTCCTGTACTGAAATTCTGCTGTGCATCACTAATATATTGTTTACAACAGGGCTTGTTTTACATGTACATTATACCATAACTAATAGTTAATAACACCTAACAGTCATATATAGATTTTACAGGAGTGGTGAAAAACAGATGCCCTACAGGCACCATATTTGAGTGGTAGGAGTGCTCATCTCAATCAATTGTACAAAACGCAGTAACAGCTATAGCAAAGTCAGTACCATTCTGCCAATGCCTTCTAATGTCACCAGTAAGAGAGTTTTACAGCCTTTTAAGGTCACTCCAGTCAAAGACTAGCTGAAAGGCCAAGCAGTAGCATCACAGAAGTCACCTTGAGTTGCCTTCCCCACCTCTTGACAGCATTCAGGAAAGAGAGAGAGGGCTGGATCCTCCCCCCTTCTGACACAGTAATCTCTCTGGGTCTGCTTATTTTTAGTCTAGGCAGGTGCTGAGGAGGAACCTGTGATGAATTCACACTCTTCATCTGAGTGAATTTTCCAGGTATGTTCCCTTTGATGGTTATGAAGAGGATGAGACTCTCACGGCTGGAAAAATGTCACTAAGATTTCTGTGTATGTAGTGCACCAGTCAAAACGTGTGAAGAACTTCTATCTAGTCAAGACACTTCTTGTGGTTTCCATTCACATGGCACAGTAGTTTGGAAGATCATCACAGGTTTTCACTTTGCTTTAATAAGAGCAATTGAATAGCAGGCATTGAAATTCTGGTGGAGTTCCTGGCTAAAGTAGACATAGAGCAACACAGACCTATCTGCTTCCATGAGATCTGCATAAAAATACCAAGTCTTTCCAACCATTCTGGAAAACAAAACAAATGTACAATATGTAACACTATTCACAGTCACAGCCTTAAAGCTCTGTGCCATAAAGATGCCAGCAGTGAATATCATGTTAAAATTCAACAAGCTGGAAAGAATAATGAACCTGTGGTTACATAACAATTGCATGAAAACTCCCTAAAAAATATTTGGCATCAAATATCAGCAGCAGTTCACCCCCTGCTCCAGGTCCCCGGAGAGCCCCTGGCTCTGCACTTCTCCACACGTCGTCCCTGCATGCAGCCACGAGTGTCCGCAGTGGCAGAGGGTCCCCCAGCCTCACTTATACTTTGGAGATACGGCTGTCAATTGTTTCTTAAGTTCAGCTTAGGCAAATGCCAATTTAGTATCATTTTATTTTCACAGGGGACAGATTAAACCAATAATAATAATAATGACACATATTAGGTGCAGCTGTTCTATTTTGTTCCCATAAGCAGGCCTGCAGCAGTTTCCTAATGTAAGCCCTGATCCTACAAATCTGAGTAAGTTTTATACATGGGAATACTTCATCTAGAGTTGGTTTAAGCTGCTCAGATGTGCAAAGCTGGGCCTTACTGCAAGTACTTTCAGGACTGAGCCCCATAATTTGAGTGGCCTAATTTTTGCCCATGATTCACAAAAAAGAAATTACCAAACATTACTGCAAACAGAGACAAAGAATCTTCTACTGCTTTCCTGACCAAATTTTCATGTATATCTTCATGGTAGTCATAGCAGTAAAATTACCTTTTTCACTTTGGAAATAGTCTTGCAAAAGTCTGTTGATCATTGTTTGTATCTTGTCTCAATGATGTACAAATCTGAAAGACTCTAGGTTTTTAAATTAAAAAAAAAAGAAGGTTTTTTGTCTTTTTTTTATTTCCCTAAATGTAGAACCCAGTAGATAATTGCCTAAGATAGTGAAACAAATAAGAGATAATTTCACAGTGAACTTCCTAAACGTGTAGTTGAAAATGGTGAATTCATATGCTGTGGAGTAAGTGACAATTCCTCTCTATTTTTTCATTTGTATCTATAATATGTAAAAAGTAACACAGAACCCAAAATAAGAGAACAAAAATGAAGAGAAACTGAGGACTATCACAGGAAACTATAGGAAATCCTTTATCTCCTTTTAAATAAATCTATTTCCATTGATAATTATGGTAATAACTTACAGTATTAAAAATATTTACAAATAGTCTGTGTTTCTGCACATCTAAATGTATTTTTCCATACAACAGGAATAATATTTTCTTCACAGAGGAACTGTGACATTGGACTTCATAAATCATGGAGAGGTCCTCACACAGCAGGTATAATATAAAACATTCTACAGTAAATGATTAATCTCTTCTTTAATCAGGCTTGAAGACTAAATAATTTAAGTTTCTAATAGCTCAGGAAATTTTCAGGATGTTCCATAGACATTTCAGGACATGACCCTCAGCTGGATAACAGAATTGTAGTTCACTGAGTCTCTTGTCTAGTGGTTGATGATGGCTTCCATTATTTTTCCACATTTGTGATTTTTTCATTCAATATTCATATTTTCCTGTCATTGCATTGTTTTTTTTTCTTAGTTTCTGCCTCCTCTGACTACGATGGAAAAAAGCAGTGAGCTGTTGTGGGCACTGGCAGACAGGGGCGGGGGGAGGCAAATTAACTCTGCACAGGGCATTTGGCACTCTCCCAATTTTGCAGACTTGTCTTTCCCACTTAACATTCCCACTTAACAACATAAAAACACATTTGCATTTAATATAGGGGGAAAGCAAAGGAGAAAGTTAAGCAGATCTTGCTATGACCTTAATAGATAGTGAAAAGGAAAAGGAAAAAAAAATGTGTTTCAGTGCTTCATGTAGCTGCAGGCCAAAGCCTCTGGCTGTTGTTACAAGAACAGTGTTAACAATATTAATAGCAGGAGATGCGACAGATGATGGAACTGGGAAAAGCAATTTAAGGAAAAATTACCATCCCTGTATTAGACTCAGTCACATACAGGCACAGAATGGTTAGTGTCACAATTCTTCCACAGCTGAACAGCAAGAAACTAGCTGTTGTTGGATGACTGTGGGTACATCAACAGCAAAATAAGAAAAAGTGGCTAAATAGCGCAAAATATACTGTGAAAACAGGAAGGAAGATCATGTAGGTGGGACCATATGGCATAAGCTTCTTCAGTAACTATAGAACATTCCTCTTCCGAGAATGAAGCCATAGAGCTCGATATGGAAATGTTTTCCCATGCTTTCAAAGTACTTGCTTAATATAGAACATGGAGGGAACCAAACTTGAGATTGTTGCTAGTATCTGTATCTTTGATGGAGGTTTTGGGGCCATGTTCACTGAGGAGCATGAGCAGGGATGCAAAAGCAATATTAAGCATATGAACTATATGCCTGACCAGAACAAATGCAAAGGAAATTAATCCTGTTGGGCTAAGGTGGGGACCAAACTCTGCTTTTTCTGCTCATCATTTTCTCCTGAAACATAGCACCACTTTTTGGAGGAGAACTTGTATAAAAATTTGTTTCTTTTCTTCCTTCTTTGCCAGGAGAGACTAGGAAGACAGCAATTCCATGACATTTTATTTGTGGATGAATCCTGGAACAGCCAGCTCACAATAGAGAGGACAGGAGAAAACCTAAGCAGGGTATGTATGTTGTGTGAGGAAACACAGACGGCCCTTGACAAGAATGAAGAAGCGTGAACCCTGTGAAACTCTGTCAGAATACTGTGTGAAGTTTTCATGGGGTACTGGGGTTGCAAAGCTGATGATGTAGCCCTAAGAAGACATGAAGCAGGACTTATTTTCTGCTGTTTTGAGTGGTTTTAGCATTTAGGGCCTGAATTTGGGTGTCAGTTGAAGAGGGGCAAACTGAATCCCCGTGTGGTTGCAAGGAAGTGCATAGGAACCTCACCCTGGGCAAGAGAGAGGGCTCTGGATTCATGAAGGACATGTGGGAAGGAGAAGGGGGAGAGAAGAGAGCAGCTCAAAAAAGGAAGGATCTAGATAGAGTAAAAGAAAAAAGGCAGTGATAAGAAATAGGATAACATTGTTAGTCACATTTGATTTTGGACTTCCATTTCCTAGATGGGACAGAGGAGTTTATTTACACTGAACTATCCTAGTAACGGGTAACTATCTTAGTAACGGGACACTGGCCTCAGGCTTGCAATGGGTTAAGGGATTGAATAACTTTAACTGGGAATGCCAATGTTGGTAAAAGTGGCAAGAGGCCAGAAAATGGATTGAAGTAGCAGAATACACAAAGTTGCACAAATCTAGGCTTCAGTTGTGGAAAAGGAAGCTAATTACACTTAATGATGCTGGTGTTGGAAGAGAGAGCTGCAGAAGGAGAAAGGAAAGTGGCCAGCCCAGGGAGAGACTATTCCAAGGGCACGTCCAGAGGATTGTCCTGCTTAAGTGATTCAGCCATTTGACTCAGGAAAGGGAAACTTCACAGATGTGTCACCCCCAGACACATCTTCTCCCAGTTCCTTCCTCAAGGATATCTGGATACCGATATCTTGTGGTTAGCTGGACAACCTGTGCAGTGTTGTCTGGATGCAACCCTAGCGCTCAGTCTCTCATGGCAATCTTCCCAGCTAAAACAATGGTCTTTTTCATTTACCAGTGATGCAGACCCAGCAGACATATCAGACCATAACTGTTTTCTCTTTGTGTATGTGTGTGTGTGTGTGTCACCAGCCAGTGATTGTGTTTTAAATGAGCGTGACAAAGCAAGGGGCCATGGTAACAGGAGCACATAGTAGGAGCTCTGGCACAAACGCACTTGAGCTGTACCAGACATCCATGTACTTTGTGACCAGGGCTATTCCTGCATCAGCAAGGAGAGGAAATCTAAATGTAACCCCTGCAACTTACATAGCAAGCCTTTCAGCTGACTAGTTTTTATGGGCCTGCTATCTTCAGCAAGACCCAGGAAATTCAGGGAAAGCAAACATTTATCATATTCTTATATTTCTGAGCTCTGAATCTCTGTCTATCCCTGAATTTCTGTTTTCTGCTTGAGAGATCAAGACCCTCAGTGGGCTTTTTTGTCCCTCTGCCTGGCCACAGAGACTGCTCACTGAGTTTGGAAAGACAGACAGAGGTCACTGATGGCCGCGGCTGGGACGCACTAAGTCTGTTTGCGTTCTCGATACTGTTGGCTCAAAGGAGGCTGTTCCTCTGTACAATTACAATATCTCCAAGGAAATTCAAATATGGAAGAAATCCCTGACTGTCTGCAAAGAAAAAGGAAATCCAACTCCATGCAAATTATTCTTTTCATTTTAATGGTAGAAATACTGCTGGTTTTAATAAATAGGAGAAATTTGTGTTTGGAGTATCATGATGATGCTGTAGAAAACCCCCTGCCCTCCCAGTGCCAAGGGAAACGCTGCACTCGGAGCATCCTCTGGCTATGTAAAACACAGTATAGCCCAGAAGGGAGGATATTTGAGTGAGCACCTCAACTGCATGGCACCATTAAAGACTGTGTAATGTCTAAGGAGAGTTTTTCACCAGGCACATAGTTTTAATTTTCCAATAATGGCCAAGTATAGCTAGGCACATCAGGTGTGATGGACCTGAGCAGAGGCAGACTTTTGCACTTCTGGTAGTCATGCAGGCTCCCCGCGTGGTCATGGGAGAGGAACCCCTCTGCCACGCAGCTCTCCTCCTCGGGAAGCAGGCATCTCTGACGGGTCAAGTGAGCCACGTTCTGAAGAGCGTGATTGTCTCCTGTGACTCCAACGGGAGCTCACTCAGATGCAGAAGTCTCCTCCACAAGCATGCCATGTCATCTGGGTGAAGCCCACCACTGGGTCTTTCCAGTCTTTAGTTTGGGGTACTGGAGAGAGTCCAGCGGAGGGCTACAAGGATGGTGAGGAGACTGGAACATCTCTCCTATGAGGAGAGGCTGAGGGAGCTGGGCTTGTTCAGCCTCAAGAAGAGAAGGCTGAGAGGGGACCTAATATATACTTACAAACATCTGAAGGGTGGGTGTCAGGAGGATGGGGCCAGACTCTTTTCAGTAGTGCCCAGCGATGGGACAAGGGGAAAAGGGCACAAACTGAGGCACAGGAAGTTCCGTCTGAACATGAGGAAAAATTTCTTCCCTCTGAGGGTGACGGAGAACTGGAACAGGCTGCCCAGGGAGGTTGTGGAGTCTCCTTCTCTGGAGATATTCAAGACCCGCCTGGACAAGGTCCTGTGCAGCCTG
>Ga0065711_1006939_pt1 | contig 16077 bp, 8 predicted proteins | sample Hoacrofraction12_FD_59098 | JGI IMG/M metagenome (GOLD analysis project Ga0065711, IMG submission 59098) | Hoatzin crop microbial communities from Cojedes, Venezuela - Epithelial fraction 12 v2 (version 2) | ecosystem: Host-associated > Birds > Digestive system > Esophagus > Crop | place...
CCAGTTCTTTATCCAGCAAAGAGTACACCCATCCACACCAAGGGCAGCTAGTTTCTCCAGGAGGATACTGTGGGGAACAGTGTCAAAGGCCTTACTCAAGTCCAGGTAGACAACATCCACAGTCTTACCTTCATCCTCTAGGTGGGTCACCAGATCATAGAAGGAGATCGGGTTGGTCAAGCAGGACCTGCCTTTCATGAACCCATGCTGGCTGGGCCTGATTCCCTGGTTGTCCTTCACCTGCCCCGTGAGCGCATTCAAGATGAACCGCTCCGTAATCTTCCCTGGCACCGAGGTCAGACTGACAGGCCTGTAGTTCCCTGGATCCTCCTTTCGGTCCTTCTTGTAGATGGGTATTACATTAGCAATTCTCCAGTCATCTGGGACCTCCCCTGTTAGCCAGGACTGCTAACAGATGATGGAGGGTGGCTTGGCCAGCTCCTCCACCAGTTCTCTCAGTACTCTTGGTTGGATCCCATCCGGCCCCATAGACATGTAAGTGTCCAACTGTCATAGCAGGTCGTTAACTGCTTCCTCCTGGATTACCAGGATTTTATTCTGCTCCCCTTCCCTATCTTCCACCACTGGTGTCTGACTATCCTGGGAATAACCAGTCTGACTATTAAAGAATGAGGCAAAGAAGGCGTTCAGTACCTCAGTTTTTTCCTCATCCTTGTTGACAATATTCCCCCTTGCATTCAATAAGGGATAGAGACTCTCATTGGCTCTCTTTTTGTTGTTGATGTATTTGTAAAAACAAATATGTGAATCTAGCTAGTTTAAATGGCTAAAAACACCTGTTCTGTTTTTTTTTTTTTTAAATCTCAAATGTAGCCCGTCTTAAACATGACTTAATCAAGAAGAAGTTAGTTTAGGATCATTGTTTGGCACAAGCCCCTAACTCTTCTTCTTGTCTACATGTTCTCATCCGGACAGAAACATTAATGTCTTAATTAAGCTAGTCTTTTTTTTATCTGTCATCACTATTGTATTTGAGTGCAACATAAGCATTAGAAAAAAATTCTCTGAGGTGAAGAAGCAGTATTTCAGAGATCAGAAGGACTGAAGCACAAAGACATTAAAGTCAAAAGCATCTGTTTCAAAGGCCCAATATCAGGCACTGGCCATCTGATTTTCACTTGGGCTTTTTGGTTAGCTCTTCATCTGTCCAACCATGATATTCATTTAATTGTACTGAAAGGATGGGTTTCAGTTCATACATGGAGTGAAATACACACTCTTAAATCGAGTACCTAAAGAAAAGACAATATATTATTAGCTTTGAGCACATTGGTTTGAGCTACCTGCCTGCTGTTACCCAAGAACTTTGTGGCACAGCAGGCAGTAGAGCAAAGGGTTTCGCAACAACCAAGTTTCATGGGGTTATGTTTACCTAAACTAGATGGGAGGTTAAATTTGATAGTTTAATTCCCCATCTCTTCTGTATGCACCTTCCATTTTCTTCTGTATGTGAGAGAATAGATCCTGAACAAATCTAATTTATATATAAATTAGAATATATTGATGTAATCTTTGATATGCATCAGGCAGCAGTTCTACGATAGAAAAATAATGTATGATTGTGGAAACAAAGATATCATAATACTGCATCATGTTGATACAGGCAGCATTAATTACATAATTTCATAAGATACTGAGTTATACAACCTATACCAATATCTATACATACATATTTTATGGTTTATCATGAACGGGTGATTCACACAGTCACTAACCAGAATTTCACACTTGAATTGGCAGACTAGAAATATCATCTGCTGTGCCTCAGAAAAGGAGGAGACACATTGTTTTCCACTGGATCTCACTAATATTTGGTGACATTTTTTTAGTTTAGTTTAGTTCTCCTTCGATGAGACATGACTACTTCAAAATACTTTGCTTTCTCTTCAGATTAATATTATCAACATTGACTCTTGAGTGTTAGATCTCTACCAATAATATTCACCCTGAATTTCAAAGTGAAATTTCACCTATAAAAGCAAAGTAAAAGGGTACTGAGACTTCTCATTGATAATGTACACTCAGTAAAGTATCTTTAAAAAGTTATTTCAGCACATGAGATCCCAGTCCAGAAGTACCTCTTCAGCAAGACATGAGGTACCCATACCTCCCAGACAGGGTCTGTTCCTTGAGCGTCACAGCTCAGTGCCCCACCCAACAGGCTTTTTGTAACTGGTGTCTGAGACAAAACACACTAAAGTCAATGAAAGGTTCAGAGTGACTTCAGATGTCTTCTGACCAAGCCTTCACAGAATGTGAACAGAATAAAAAAACATCAAATGTCTGTGCAGTTATATAACCTTGTTTTCTTCTTAAATCTGCTTATTCCCTGATCACCTTTAAAGTGATGTACCGTTAGTTCTGACTGGGTTTTTACTGGCCCTTTCTTGCCAGCAGTGACCAAGCACAGAAATAAATCAATCTTTGTCAGGCCTGTAATTGAGCACTTCCCTAATTTATGAGACAGCTTTTCCATTAACAACAAAATCTTGAGAATTAAATAAAAACAGACCTTCACAAGTGCTGCTGCATTGGCGACTAAAATAAAAACATTGATAAATGTATGCCCCTTTTCCCAGGCTGACTTTGAAAAATTCTGTGTCACAGACCCAGGTCATATTCTGACAACAATTAGAAATACTAAAATAAATAGTTCGCAATTCTCTGTTATGCAAAGTTGGGGTTTTTTTTACCAACTAATACAGTAGTCTGTGACTATGAATTCTGTTATTACAGTGTGTCTGCTAGTTTTTATGTATCTGTACTGTTACGCCCTTTTCAGACCATTATGACTCCTTTGTTTTAAATCTGGTTCAGTTGAGACTTGATGAAATTTTACACAGAGGGATGGAAATATTTCCGTAAGTTTTACTGGAATTGTTTCCATTGTTAAACTAAAGCACTTACTCAGAACTCAACCTGAACATTTTTTCTTTGGTCTTTCTAATGAAGCTTTGAATGTTCATCAATTAAAACACTTAAACTAAACCAGATAAATCACTAAAAAGTGCAAGAGCCATGACAGGGAGATAGATTGATTACCTAGTAGTTATTTTCTATATCTAAGGTCTGCATCCTTGAAACTTACCTTCATGTGTATAGTTTGTTGATGTCTTTTGTACTGTTTTTTTCAAACTTGAATCAAGCCATATTTTATGATTTTGTGACGTCAAAAAAATAATATTTGGTTGTTTTATTGATTTTTCTACAGTTCTCTTCCACTTTCTGGATGTGATTGGATTTGGAAAAGAAAAGTAATCTCATTACAGAACTTGTTGACATAGCACGTTCAACAACTCTTTGAAGTGAAAATAATGTTTAGAAGGTGCTTTAAAGAAATCCAAATACTGACTTTTTGAAATGTATTATGCTTAATAAAATTGAGTACTTTTTAAATTTTTTTCATTTATGTAAATATATACACATGTACGGTCTAGAATACTGGCAGTTTATAAACTTCTGTGGATTATGTAAAGGTTTTGGATAAATCAACATTATGGCTAACAATCAATCAAATTGAACGTATTTTTTTGAAACACTATAAGAATCGAGAAAAAAGAATACATCATACATGTAATATAAGCTAGAAAAATATTAAATAAGAGTTTATTATCTAATATTTTATTTGTCCCAGTGACAACAGATTTAAAATTTGAAATGTTTAAATCCTTACTATTATAGATATTAATTATATTTTTTTCCTGTTTTTAAGAGTTTGATAGTTAAAATATATGGCAAGCATTTGATATAGATATATGTACATGACCACAAGCTCAACAGAACATGAATGTACGCTGCTGGAGCAGGGAAAAGGGATAGAAAGAATCTCTAAAGTTCTTAAACCAAAACACAGATGGGGATAGAGTAGCTAATATCTGCATTGGATGTTCCAGAGAGAGCACCATAGCATTCTAGTGGATATCCATCCTTTTAAGTATTGTTTACATACACAGAAAAAAACCTAAACAACTCAGACTGGCAGTTGCATGTAAGTAGCATCAAGCTGTCTGAAGTCAAGACTAAAGCATAAATACTAATCTGTAAAATTTTGAAGTACTGGAAGGATAAATAATATTGGAATCAGAAGTATAAGGTATGACTATTAGGTGAAAAAAAAGAAATCCAGAACACTCATATTCAGTGGCATTGAAAAACTGTGGAAGAAGTAATCCTCACAATGCAGGGACAGAAATGAATGTATAAGCCTCATACTGCTGGAAAAGATGTTTGGAATTTCATCTGTGTTCTCTATGTAAGGTACTTCATTAGCAGGCCTCCCCATGCTGCCATTCTCTCTGCAGCTGAGATTCATCCTCCCTTTTACATGAAAAAGAGGGGGAGAGCTGGGATCAACAGCTCTTCTTCCTATATTTTTTGTCCTCTGCCCTCACTAGAGGAATAACAAAGGCAGGAGACCTAACCTTCACACCCTCTGGTTGTGGCTTAGTTTTGGAGTCTTACTCCTTTGGTCCTGAGACCCCACTGAGTCAGTTGCATTCCCATGCTTACAGTTGTTGCTCTTAGTTCTCCAGGCAGAAAGTAAGGGAGGCAGAGCCAGAAGTGAAAGAAAGGGAAAAAATGCAAAGTGGTTCAAAACCCCCCCATGCGAAACCAATCTCTCCTTTAATGTGGCCAGTGAATAAGACTTTTATACCGCCACTACCAAGACACTGTAGATTCGGCTTTTTCAGCCTCAGTTTCAGATGCCTATATTATATCAAATATTTACCTCTTCTGCTGCAAATCTCTAGTGACCATAGTAGTGGTCCTGGGCTGTAGCCCCCAGCCCAGGATTACTTTATCATCCTTCAGCCAGCAATGACAGTTGTTCTTGTGTCCCTTCAGACATGAGGAAACTTTTTTCTTTGGCTTCCTTTGGGTGTCCTGAACTATCAGCTCCACTGTGGTCCTTAGCTCTAGATACCGAGGCAGTGGCAACTGGAACAAACTTTTGTCCCTAAGTTAGTAACGATGGCCCATTCAGAACAGAAGAGTAAGGTCTTCAGTGGTTTACTCCCTTGATCAAAGATCACATCTGGAATTTGACTGGTTTTTGATAGTAATAAAGAGGTTCAATAAGACAAAGGTTAGGTTAAGATTATAAAACATACTATAAAGACACTGATTGATTCCGGAGAAACTTCTTCATCTCTGACATCTGTGTTCCCATCTTGCTGACCATTTGACAAGTTTCAGTTTAAAAGTTAGCTTTCTAAAGGTATCATGTTTAATTTGAATCTTAAGTTCACCTCACCTTCAGTGGATTATTGTATGCTGTTTAGTAATTACTGAATCACAGAATAACAGAAAGGTTGAAGTTGGAAGGAACCTCTTTAGAGGTCTTCTGATTCAACACCTCTGCTAAATCAGGATCACATAGAGCAGGTTGCCCAGGGACATGTCTAGTTGGGTTTTAAATATCTCTTCAGATGGAGGCTCCACAACCTCTCTGGGAAACCTGTTCCAGTGTTTGACCACTCTCACAGTAAAAAAGTGATTTTGTGTTCAGCTGGAATTTCACATTTTTTGATTTATTTCCATTGGCTCTTGTCTTGTCAGTGGGCTCTACTGAGAGGAGTCTAGTTCCCTCTTCTTCATTCTTTCCCATCAGGTGTTTACACATATTGTATAGAATCTCCCTGAGCCTTGTCTCTTTCAGGCTGAATAGTCCCTGTTCTCCCAGCATCTCCTCACGTGAAAGATGCTCCAGTCCCTTGATCGGCTTTGTGGTCTGTGATGGACTCACTCCAGTAAGTCCATATCCTTCTTGTACTGGGTAGCCCAAAATCTACGGAAGGGATCAGAGGTCTCATTCAAGCAAACTGTGAACTCATCACCATTTAAAAAAAAACCAAAATGCAAGCCGAAGTAACACAAATGGGTACCTTTATTAGCTGTGTTTTTGTCAGCAGTGAGATTAATTAGAAGCGAGGCTGAAATATCCTCTTACCCCTACTTTTAGTCCTTCACTTCCAGTTAAGGCACGCAGTTTGCTGCTCCTCCCCACCCCCAAGAGTACTCGTTCTGTGGACAAATAGAAGGCTTAAGTTTCCAAGGTTGTTAATCTGACACCTTTCACAGCACTAAATTGATTTAAAATTCTAAAAACAATTATTCTTACATTGTATGAGGCATTTTCATTGGCGTTGCATCAGAGCCATTTGTCCTCTGGATATGATACTGTGTCAAAAGAATCATTACACTTTTATCATAATGTTTTATCAATGCTTTATGCAATGCAGATTTTTTTCTCTTTGAAACGCTTCAAGAAGGTATATTTTGTAAAGTAAACGTTTACATTTCTAACAAAATACTTCAGCTTACAAGCTGTCAGTTTTAGAGAGTCAAAGGACAAAAATAAAAGCTTTCAATATTCTATCTAACAATATCTTTATATCTATATGCACACCAGAATTATTTTTAACAGCTTTAAATTACTTACGTTTTTAATAATATATAATTTTAATGCAGACTGAAGATGTCTATGCCAAGTTTTAGCCTGATATAGATTAAAACAGCTAAGGTATAAACCCCTGAAAAATGGGGTTTTTAATGGAAATGGCAACTGACCCTTAACTGTAGTGTTGCTACCGGATGCTGCTATAATAAGCTTCCCTAGATGCCATGGTGTAAATGTATTAGCTGTACTAAGAGACCCACTCCTGGTATAATTATGTTAGGAGCCAATAAGACAGCTCAGAAATCAATATGCTAAGACAGATAGAGTAAAGGACCATGGCCAGCAAACTGGGAATAGATTAGTCTGGCAGGTCCCTAGCTGAGCCATGAAGAAGGGGATATCTCTGCTGTTGTAAGAAAGCCATTAATTGTAAATTTTCCTGAACAAGGAACTTGAAGGGAGAGCTTAGGCTGTTGTTCATACCACTCAGTGGAGGCTGCAACTATTATTGATCAACAGTTAAGCTTTTTATTTTTATTTCAAAAACCAACAGTGAAAAAAAATCTAAACGTAGAGGAAGAAGGTGCTTCTCTTCTTTTGTTTTATTTCTTAAAGAGGCAGCCCTACTCATTCAGCATTAGGTTTTCCCTTTTAGTTTGGTTTAAACATTTTTAAAATAATGGGACACTAAATTTTTGCCAGGTTTCCTTTTCCAAAAGCATCTAGCCTTGTAGAACTACACTAATTATCTAGTCAATAAAATTCTGTAACTGCAATATGATTGATATGATGTGATAATAATAGGTACTGCTCTTAACAGCATTTTTAAAGAGTCCAGCCGAATTAACCTGTGCCATTAAATACTATCATGCTCTCTAATAATTAAATCTGTAAGAACGAGAATTTTGCTGCTTCTAATTTTAACTAATTTCAGCTGATTTTTTTTTGGCTTTTTTCTGACATAAGATGGTAATTTGCTTAATAAACAGAAACAATATAATTCAGTGACAGTTCTAGGGAAAAAAAATAAAGAAATGGAAAGGAAACAAAGGACAACCCTTTGTGGTTACAGTACAGCACATCTGCTCATGTCCAATCAAACTTTCAAAAGCATAGTAGTAAACAAAAGCAGCCATCAAGCAGGGACAAAGTCAGAGACATAAGTGGTTTGAATGAGTGTGCAATTTCTGCCCATATGACCATCCTGACACAATTGCTCTAATTTTCTTTCCAGAAATGACTGATAAAAGATTTAGGTAATTGCTATGGAGACAGACTTCCTTCCATCACGGGGTAACTTGAATAATACAGCCTCAGGGTCATAAGATGGAGTGTCAGTTTCTGCAGAGTCCTAAATTAATACTTGTCCCTGTTTCAGCTATACTTCCTGTACATCTAATGAAGTGAATGTAATTTATTTTGACAATGTATTGAAAATCACTTGATCAAATGACTATTCTGTAATGAACACAAAACACCATATAGCCTTGTAAACTATACCTAAAAAAAGACATAAATACACATCAATTTTTCAAAGCACATATTCCTCTCTTCCTGCAAATGTAGCATGTGTTCTACATAAGATAAAATAAAATAATTTCTAAAAGTTTAATGATTCATGCAATTGCTAAAAACTAGAGTTTTCTGTGCTGTGTCAGTTCGACCTGTGTCCATTCAGCTCCTGACCTTGTCCCCTGTAATCAAAGTTAATTTACCTAGGTGATCTCTGTGCTGCGAGGTATTGAGCAGTACTCAGAAAGAAATTTAGAAAACCTCCCCAAAAGCTAAGGATTAGTAAGAAGTTTTAAAAGTACTGTAGATGAGCTCCAGTGAAAACTAAAATTCATGCATGAATAGTCCATTTTAAGGCACATCTTACACACCCACCCACCAGTAAGATTTCATAGCTTCAGACAGTCTGTAGTCCACTGTCTGCAGTGTTATGACACATTCAACAGCTAATGAAATCAGGTGGGTGCAAAGGAAAGATACCTACACTGCTGTCATATATTGCTCACAATTATAGAAGCTATCAAAAAGCCACAATCTGTGCCATTTCTAATGACAGATATTCCTTCTGCAGGATTGTGAGTGCTTTAGAACATTTTAATTTTAGAGTATCTGAATATTTCTAAGGGCAAACACAGTCATTTTCAAACACACAGCATGAAATAAAAATGTTGATCATGATTTCCTTTCCTCACTCTTTTAGACAAAACATAGCTGTTTTCAAGACATATTTTCTAAAAAAATAGTGCATCTGAAATGTACATGAAGTGACTGAAGATGTCTTGAAAACTAAGTAAACCTGTCATGAGCTTGCCAAGGCTACTAATGTAAAGCCAAACAGCTGTACAATGGCAGCAGAGAGGCACTGTGTTGTGTTTAAATACAGTCAGGCAGAAGCCAGTGGATAATGCTCAGTAATGGGTTAATCAATACTTATTATGGTTTTATTGGTTCACTAAAGAGAGAACAGAACCTAGCGAGCACAGAGTCGAAAAATCACTGCATCTGATCTAGATAACATCTTCTCTCCCTTAGGGATTTCCCTATTCAAGAATCCAATTTACCATGCCTGATTGACAAGGATTGGATCCTAGAGAATCACATAACTCTTTTTAGGACCCAATAAAATCCTAATGGATTTGTCTGACCCGTCAGGAGATTCAAGTTTTACTAAACTGAAGGGCTTTGTTACAATTAGCCCGTATTCTACTTGCAGTTGAAAAACTAAGCTATTAGGAGTCATTGCTTTCTAAAATGCCGGAGTCATGCTGGTTTGTGAATGCCAGATAGAGTTACCTTTCTTTGCAAAAGGAGACTGTTACAATGGATCACAAAATTCAGAAAGCTTAATGTTTAATCACATTAAATTGGTGACCCAAATGATGAAAAATAGTATCTTTTAAGTTAAGGGCAATACTTTTATATCTTATGCTATTATAAAGATACTATACTGCAGATTTCAGCTTTGAAATACATTTTCAAGAGTAGATACATTATTTAAACTAATATATTTAACATCTCTAAAAAACCAGACTAAATAGATGAAGGCGTTGTACTCTAAATCATTCTTGTCAGTCTGTTAATCATAGTGGAAAACTATTTGCTAATGTTTCGATTTTGTTGATGTTATCTTTTCTTTTATTTTATTCCTGTGGATATTTGTATATTAAAAAAATATTCGTTCAAGACTGAGTGTTTTACTTGTTTCACTTGGACCCCTAGCCTGCCACACAGTAGTCAAAAGGGCATAAAATCTGAGAACTTAAATGTTGTGGCAGCATATTCCTGGCCTGGAAAAGTGACAGGAATGCCCCCAACTGGGTCCCAGATGCTGGGTATGGAAGTCTTGGACTAATGATCTAACCTATACCAGACCATGCTTCACCTGCATGTCTCAAGCCTAGTGATTTGTTGGTACCACAAATTAAATAAGTTATGCTTATGTTTTCTGAGTAGCAATTTTGCACGGACAGCATCTGTCATGCCAGCTAACTTTGCTACAAAGGTGCATGTTAATTTGTCTCCCACGTGAGAAAAACAGAAGCTATTTAAAAGATCATTTAGTGATTAGTCATACAGGACTATTTCCAAAAACTCAGCAGTTGTTACTTTCTGTTTCTTTTACAGCATTTATGGAATGACAAGTGTTGTGGTATCACTTAATAGATGATCCTCATTTATATTGTAGTTCTTGACTGGTTTAGAAATTGATATAAAGGCAGAAATAGCTATAAAAGAGAATTAAAAGTAAACAACAGGCGCATATTAAAGCAATACAGGTTTTGATCTACAATCCCTTCCTTTGGAAGGAAAGAATGAAGAAATAACAGCAACACTGCTTTTTGGATTTTATTCCCTCTTATTCCTTCAACCTGATAAAGTTTGCCAAGAATATCAGCACAAACCTGGCAAACTTTCAGTCTTCTTCTTCAGACTAATGTCATACGTTCTCCATATCCTAAGAGTTCCACAAAAAGAGTAAAACTTGAAGTTGCATTATGCTTCACCACGATGCTTTCCTTACTCAGTGGAGTAAGGAAGAAAGCTCTTCTGACATCTTGTTTGAAGCTTCCAAACATTGTTTTTAGAAATCCCGACGTACACTTCATCTGTTTTCACAGAAGCCCTTAGACAGTGAAACTTCTTTCACTGAACATCATGTGAAAATGAGTCATTGAACAGAATTTAAGCATCTAAGCTACTTCTACAGTCAATGGAGAAAGAGGAACATCTTTGGGAGGTGCTTAATCTCATGCTACAGTAGGGACCACAAATGTCTCTTGGAAGTGCTTATATGAATGGAACTCAGGTGATCAGTTGAAAGCAGAAACACAACTTTTAAACATTTAAAACTGAGCTAAGCACATCTCCCACAGTTGTGACGGTGTCTGAGAGAGAAGGAATGAATCTAAAGAAATGTGCATTTTCTAAACACTGGAAGTTTTTCTGAAGTTCAGATATTTAAATCTCTATCTATATCTCTTATAATTATGTGATTTTAGATATCTGATAAAAATTTCTAAGGAATTTATTCAGAAAATATTCCTCACCATCAGATCAGCTATTTTTCAGGTGATAATGACCGATTTTATGGAAATTTAATGCTCGAGGAAAGCATATATTGGACAGCATTAGAGCCTGAAGTCTTTTATTTACTTAAAGAATAGCAACAGTGTGGTTAATGGCAAGTCAGTCATCCCGTATCTTTCCCCTATTGTGCCTTCTTTTATGGTAAGTTTCCAATCATTTATAGTGTGGAACATATTTTAATAGACAGAATATTTAGAGTCTGCCTTACCTCTCCCAAATCACAGTCATATAGACCACTTCCCTGCTTTTTGACTGCCTGACAGTTCTCTGGAAACTAGACTAATGACTTCAAATGAAAATTTATGTTAGGAAAGTATGTAAGTCAAAATTTTCAAAAGTGAATATTAGCTTGGAATGCCCACCTTGATACACAGAAATGGCCTTCATTTTTAGAGCAGAGGTAGCCATCTTGTTCTGAAATCCATCAAATTTCTTACAGGTTATAATGTACATGTAGGATATCTCCAGATCTCCTTAAATTTTTTTTTTTTTCCCTTTCAAAATTGAAACACAACTGCACATTTTAACAAATTTTCACTTCACTTTCAAACTTTGAAGTACTTATTTGATTCTCTACAACCATATTGCAATGCAACAGTGAACATGACTATAATGTTAATTAAAGCATTTTCTTATTAAATAATGTCTCTGGTTTCAGCACTCCCAACCCTTTCAGTAAGGAGATGTGATTATCAGATGTGTTGTGGCCAAGTTGTTCCAATTAACTGCACCAGTTAGAATTCAGCAAAAAGAAGACAAGGAGGTTCCAAACAGAATCTATATTTGCAAAGTTGGACTCCTAAAATATAGTTTCAGAGTCTAAGTAGACGCACATGAAGTACATAAAGTCTCCTGGATACTAAGTCTACTCCATAGTTCCAAAAATCAGTCTGATTTTCCTTGGGTATCAGATCCTGAGATACATTAACTTGGACACTTGACCTTGAATTTCATTGCTTTCCTTAATAGCAGCATTTCTTAACATTATTGAAATGCAGCTTTCTGTCTGTGACTATGAATTAATCGCCTACTTTTTTGTTTTCTAAAGTGAAGATGGTATGGATACTGACTATGCAATCTCAGGATATCCACTTCAATTAGCATTTATTAATTATGTCAAAGGGATCAAAGTTTTAGTCAAAAGCGAGATATTTACTCTTGTTTTCTAAGATCATTCTGTTCCTTTTTAAAATGTAAATATATTCATACACAGTTAAAAAAAATGGAGTTTATTTTGCTTTTCATCACCAGTTGAAATGGAAAATAAAAGTGCTAAAGTTACTGGTTGCAAGCCAAAATGTAGCCATACATGTACAATGTATATTACACATATATTTTTATACACACATGTACGATTTTTGCTTTTTTTTTTTTTGGCTTATACTTAACTCAGTATAGGGTCTTGCTAACAGAAACAAAACAAATGCAGAAGACATTATGCCTTATGAAGTATCCTGCTGTGTTATTCTATTTATAATTCATTTATTTGTGTTTGGTTTCTTTAATGACTGTTAGTACAAAGAGGCTATGGCCTCTTAAAGATGTTCCATACATTTTATTACCTTTTACTTGATGATTTCTTCTCACGTTGTTAGAGTAATAAATAAGTTCGTTTAACAGCAATTCAAACAAAAGAACAAAATAATTTCTTTCTGCCTCTTAAACTTAAGCTGTCGTGCCTACTTTGGGTGCCTTTACCTGCCAAATGAACGGTATTAAGAAGAAATACATATCAATGTTGCAGAAAGGAAAATTCAATGTTAGGTCTTTTTTCTCATGCCAAAGCACAGGTGCTTCAGATACACTTAATTATAGCAGTAATTAAAGTTATTACCTTACCTGTTTATTCAAGGACACAAGGACTTCTAATAGGGAACAAATACAAGATATAAAGACTTGCTGTCAATTAGACTTGAAGGCTTGAGGAGATAATGAAGGAGGTTTGGAGTCAGGTTTCAGTTCTGCACAATAACAAAAATAGTAATTCAGCACCTCTTACTTTTCCTGGAACCATCCCAACAGTTCAGGAGAAGAAAGACAAGAAGATTACCTGGGTAACATGATCTTAAAGGTACCAGAGAATAATGGTGTTCTCCCATAGCCACATCTATGCCAGAGCCTGCTGCCAACAGAAGATGGGACTGCTACAAATACAAGCCCGTCAACCTAAGAACAACAAATTAGTTCAGCTTCTTGTCACAGATCCTGTCAATATAGTACAGGCTGTAGAAGGACAGGAGAAATGTGACTCTGCTGTGGGCAGTGCACTTGTGAGTCCTTGTCTTAGTAAAATGGCATGACATGACTAGTGCTACTTTCACAGAGATGTAATTTAGGACTGAGTACATTGAAAATATCCTTCTGCTACATATTTTCTTAGAGAGGGTGCCTCCATTAAAATAAAGAAAGAGGAACTACGGAAACTATAGGGCAAGATAACTGATTTACTGAGCTCCAATACTTGTTCTATCATTATTTCCATCATTTTGAATCCAGCAGGTTCAAAAAAGGTATGTCATACTGACTGGGAAAATTCCTATTGGATTGCTTATTGGCTTTAACATAACGGTGTACATGCACATAACTCAGGATAGACAGCTACAGAGTTTGTTTACATATTACTAGCCAACTGAAAATATTAAATGTGCATTGCTTAATGAATTAGATTAGTCACAGATTTTAAATATTCTCTTCTTGTTGTCTGATTTCATTATGTATATTTTACAGCAAATTATTAGGAATGCTTCTTAATAAGTTGGAAGACAGTACATTTCAGTTATACCTATTATATTTTGTTTCTTTGGGGCTAGTACTTTCAAATATTAATGAAAACATAGAGCCTCTTCTAACAAGTAACTGCATATAACAGGGAAAATTGAATGACAGAAAGGAAATACTTATATTTTCCTTTTTCATCTGATAGGTGCAGGTCTGCAAAGAGAGGAAAACATTAAATTGGAAAAACAGTCTCTCTTTTATTGCATGTGTCCCACAAATAAAGAATCAGGTTTTATATGCTAGTGCAGTGGGAATTTACAGCAGCAGGTGCGTGATACTTCGTTAGAATCTGTTTACACCAAAGTGAAATACCAGCATACCATTGATTACAGCCAGGACTAAAACCTGGAATTTCTTTACTTTTACAATAAGTATGATTTTTTTTTCCAAGAAAAATTGGACAATATGTCATCATTTCATACCTAGATGCATCACAAGCTACATATTTATAATGTAGTTGAGGGGGATTGGTCTCACTGGCCAAGCCATCCCACAGTGCTAAGTTCCTATGTCTTTCATTCCTATGTTTATTTTCCCAGGCCATGATGTCCCTTAAGAAGCCATCAGGAAACAAATGGGGTCTAGATGTTAATTTAAAGCCAGGACCTTGCAAACAGATCCATTCACACATGTCCCATTGATTTCATTAACTTGGCAAGATGCAGAATACAGGCCCAAAGGGTTATGTTAATTCTGTATAGGGACTTTAAGGAAGCTCTCCAAGATTAGGGAAGCTGTGAAATAGGTTTCTTCCTTCAATATGCTGAAGCTCTTCTGATGTTGCCTGGGTCACACTAAAGAAGATTAGAACCTCAGGGGAAAATTTTAGGAAAGCATTTTGTTTACAGATCATTCTCCTTATCTTTTATTTATTTCCCCTTTTCCTGCCACTCTGCTCTTTTGTTAAAAGAAACATCAGCAAAACCACAGACTCTTTTGTAGTTTCCTACTGATTACTCCCTACCCGATGTCCTAATCCTCTATTTATTACATTGCAAGTGGTTATTATAGAAATTACCAATGTTATAAACAACGTTATGATTTTAGTGGTGGACCAAGCTGTAGAAAAAAATGGGCATAAGGTATATATGTAACCCTTGCGGGATTTATGATTTGTTCATGAACTGGTAATTTCTCCTTTTAAAGTCAAGATGTTTCATATAAATGCAGTCAAAGTTGCAACATTGACTCCAGGACAAACACTATCGCAAAGTCTTCCCATTGAATCATTGGTTTTAATTTCAATTTCCATAGCAACAGAGACCCAGCTCTTCTGTAAAGGCAAAGAAATGTTAGCAGTCTTTTCACATGATTCAAAATTCAGCGACTTCTCCACTGTGTGGTGAGGTAGAAAAGAGTTATTAAAGGAACCTGGAAACTTTGCAAGCATACAGACAGCTAAATACAAACTTCCTACTTTAACTACTTACTTTATCTAGCCTAAAGCACTCAAACACAAGAGTAGAGGTCACTCCATTTACTGTCAATAGGAGGCCACTTCTTCAGGGAGTGTCTGTATCAAGCAATAGTAAGCACCAGGCACAAAGAAGCTGATCTCACATCACATCTGTGATAGACAAAAGCATTATGCAATTTTGTCCCCTTGTGAAGCTCTGACTTAGAAGTCCTGCATTCTGGCTCCTGCTCCCTTAGTGTGCACATGTATAATAACTTGCATTAGACTGCTTTGTCTAAAAAAAAATTAACAAAGAGTAGGAAGTTTCAAACTCCGCTAGTGTAAGGATGGGATAAAATTCAGGACTGTTACCTTTTGGACAAGTACCCTTGTGGGTGTAATTTAAAACACTTTCTAAGCTGAAGAATGAACTTCACAATGACCAAGTTCCCCAGCAGCTTCAGGTGAGCTTCCTTGGTGTACATTGCACCACATCAGCACAGAGGGACACACAGACTGACCACAGGCACAGCCAGAGTTTCAGATTCTGCTAGAATCAGAAGAAGTGGGCTTTCTATGACATTTACTTTCTCATTATGAGTAATTCAGATTATAATTTCCTCCAGGCAGGGATCTACCACTGTTTATTTTAGAGTGAGATCTTCCACATACCATAAGGCTTCAACATTCTCAAAGCAGTAAAAAACAGAATATATGTGACATTGTTTCTGAATATCTTATCTTTCTGTTGTAAGTTACTGAGTAAAAAATCTCCCTCTGAAGGCAATAAGACACATGCATAAGTAATGACCAAACCTGGACTATCTACTAGAGCCATGTATATCTCATCTTTTTCTTGGTTTTTTTTTTTTTTTTTTTAGGG
>Ga0065711_1041519_pt1 | contig 16077 bp, 14 predicted proteins | sample Hoacrofraction12_FD_59098 | JGI IMG/M metagenome (GOLD analysis project Ga0065711, IMG submission 59098) | Hoatzin crop microbial communities from Cojedes, Venezuela - Epithelial fraction 12 v2 (version 2) | ecosystem: Host-associated > Birds > Digestive system > Esophagus > Crop | place...
CGGTCTCGGCATTCCTGCTGAACCGCTCTTCCGATCTCTCCTCTCCTCTCCTCTCCTCTCCTCTTCCATTTTTTTGTTCCTTTTTATCTCTCTTTTTTCTTTCCTTTCTCGCCCATCCTTTTTCTTCTTTCTTTTTAATTTTGTTTCTTGTTTTCTCTCTTCTTTCTTGTCTTTGCTTGTGAATGAAGATTTCCAGCAGGAACAGTAACTGATACACAGCAACAAGCATTCTTCCTGAATTACCGCATTGCAAATTTCCTGTGCTTGGGCCCAATTCTGCCCTCTTTACCCCAGGAATTGTCCTGGGGATGTCAAAGGGACATGAACGGGGAAAAGGGCTGAATCAGGCAGGATCAGGCCCTCGAACAATAGCGGCATTGTTGCTGAGCTATGAAGCAGCCTGCTGAAGAGGTAAACAGTGAAGAGATGTCAACAAGCGGTGGAGTTTCTCAAGGGCAGAGGTTTGGAGGAGCAGGAAGGTTAGCGCGGGCCCCGGTGCGAGTGGAAGTTAGAGGACGTGATTGCAGTTCATGGGAACCAAGAGTGCAGGATGGGATACATTCAATTCAGTTTCCTTTGCAGGCTTAAAATAGAGCCATTGTAAATTATGTCAGTCTGTCTCAAATCATGAAAATGATTGTTAAAAAGGCCTCAGAATACACAATGTGTATTGTTGTGTGGCTTTGATGTGTGAAAGATGAGAGCTTATGATATAACACAAATTAAATAAAAATAAAGTGGCCACATGCTTTTTCCTGGCTGGGAAAAAAAAAAAAAAAGATTTATTACAGAGGGACAGAGGGGTAACACTGCTTACTGATAGTGCTGCTGCCTTGTTTCGAAACAAGGCTGGAGCTGATACTTTTAGAAGCAAAGTAGTGCAGGGGTACGGACAGATTTTAGCGTAATGAAGAGCACAAGACATAGAGCAGCCTTGGGACTTGCCCAGTGCCCCTGCTCATCCAAAGGATGCCAGAAGGGGGCGTAAAAAGGCACTGGGGAGCTGAGCACTATCCTCATCCAAACCACATTTCAATTTACAGACCTATAACTTGGTTGCTGCCCCGATTTGCTCCCTATGGTTTCTAGCAGCCAGAAAATCGGGGACCTGCAAAATCCCACTCACTTCAACGATGTGATTTACCCTTTATGGCATCTCATCCTGCGCCACCGGGACCACTTCCAGCCTCCTGCTACTGCGAGGGGTTGCTGGAAGCCATGCTCCAACGTGCCAAGTGTCGCAGGCTAGGTCGGGCCCGTGAGCTTGAGGTGGATCTCCTGCCCTCCGTGGCTTCAGGCTTTCTCCAAGTGCTGCTTTGTGAGGTTGAAGCCATTCTCATCCCGGAGGAGTCTGAAAGGAAATCCATAGAGCTGTTTTGAGCCTCAGACGTGCAAAGAAATACAGCTGCATTCTTAGAGGAAATTGTTGAAACATAGTGTATTTTTTCATGTGCAAGGGACAAATAAGCAATACTAAGACTAGTAAAGTTATTAAGATGTGGAATTCAGAGCTACAGCATCCCAGGCACCTGTAGGGACTGTATGCATTATACGAATGGAAATGCTTTGGACATATGAGAGTACTGGACTGAAGTCACTCAGGTTCTAGCTTGGACTTCCATGAGATTAAATTCTTAATTGTAAGTGGAAAAAAAAATGTTGTTTGCTAATCAGGTTACGCACAGAAATACTGGCTTGTCTCCTCCTTCACCTTTCTCGTATCCTTGTGATCTTGCAGACTGAAAGCTCTATGAGGCAGCTCGGTCTCTCTCCTGCCTGGTCCTGCAAATATTGATTGTAATGACTGACTTTCACGTGTGAATGGTGATAGAACTGGATGTCATGTGACGACACGAGCGCTCGCTTGCTGAGGAGCACCGTGGGTTCAGATGGTGTTACAGCACCGAGCTGCAGCTCTTGGCGGGGCTCTGGGTGCTATTGCAATATGGAACAACAGTACCAAATATGCAACACTGTGCAATGCAAAGAGCAAACGAGGAAACTTTGTGTTTTAGTACCTTAAGACCTTTTGTGGTTTGTTGGAGGGGGGTTTGGTGCTGCCTTTAGACATTTGTCTGCTTGGATGTCTTGCTTTGGAAAAGTACAATAGCTTTTAATACATGTGTGCACCCAGATGTCTCCTTACGGCTTCCTAACTGATATTTGGTGGGTAAAAAAGTGGTGTTATTTGTAAAGTTTTGAGGATGGGGGCAATTACCATAAAGCCTGAGATGTGTTGTTGTTGTTGTTTACATACAGGTGAGGTCTGCCATAAATCCTATACTCAGTTTTCAAACCTTTGTCGTCATAAGCGCATGCATGCTGATTGCAGAACCCAAATCAAGTGCAAAGACTGTGGACAAATGTTCAGCACTACGTCTTCCTTAAATAAACACAGGAGATTTTGTGAGGGCAAGAACCATTTTGCAGCAGGAGGATTTTTTGGCCAAGGCATTTCACTTCCTGGAAGCCCAGCTATGGATAAAACGTCCATGGTTAATATGAATCATGCAAATCCGGGCCTTGCTGACTATTTTGGAGCCAATAGGCATCCTGCTGGTCTTACCTTTCCAACAGCTCCTGGATTTTCTTTTAGCTTCCCTGGTCTGTTTCCTTCAGGCTTGTACCACAGGCCACCTTTGCTACCTACTAGTTCTCCTGTTAAAGGACTACCGAGCACAGATCAGACAAACAAATGTCAAAGTCCCCTCATGACAAATCCTCAGATACTGCCAGCCACCCAGGATATTTTGAAGGCACTAAATAAGCAACCATCAGTAGGGGAGAATAAGCCAGTGGAGCTTCAACCAGAGAGGTCCTCTGAAGAGAGGCCGCATGAGAAACTCAGTGACCAGTCAGAGAGTAGTGACCTTGACCTTGACGATGTCAGTACCCCCAGTGGCAGTGACCTGGAAACCACCTCGGGCTCTGATCTGGAAAGTGACATTGAAAGTGAGAAAGAGAAATTTAAAGAAAATGGTAAAATGTTCAAAGACAAAGTAAGCTCTCTGCAGAGCCTGGCGTCAATAAATAATAAGAAAGACCACAGCAATCATTCCATTTTCTCACCATCCTTAGAGGAGCAGACTGCGGTGTCAGGAGCGGTGAATGATTCTATAAAGGCTATTGCTTCTATTGCTGAAAAGTACTTTGGTTCAACAGGACTTGTGGGGCTGCAAGACAAAAAAGTCGGAGCCTTACCTTACCCTTCCATGTTTCCCCTCCCGTTTTTTCCAGCATTCTCTCAATCAATGTATCCATTTCCTGATAGAGACTTGAGACCGTTACCCTTGAAAGTGGAGCCCCAATCACCCAGTGAAATAAAGAAGATCCCAAAGGGAAGCTCTGAGTCTCCCTTTGACCTCACCATAAAGCGTAAGGAGGAGAAGCCACTTACTCCCATTCCCTCAAAGCCAGCAGCCCCCTCTGCAGCAAGCCAGGACCAGCCTCTAGACCTCAGCATGGGCAGCAGAAGTCGAGCCAGCGGCACAAAACAAGCCGAGCCTCGGAAAAACCACGTCTTTGGAGAAAAGAAAGGAGGTGACCTCGAGCAAAGGAAAGCTTCAGAGTCCTCCTTGCAGCACGCCAGGCCCACCCCCTTCTTTATGGATCCCATTTACAGGTAACAGACTGTCTGCTGCCTTTCGGCATCCTTCGGTACAGACAGCTACGTCTGCCAGGGCCACTGCCCGCACATGCGGGACAACCCCGTTCCCGTCCCACCATCCCTGGAAGCTTCATCCCACCACTGGGGCATGGGGTGGCCCAGGCCGCATGCTGACCTGCGCGCCCGGTCTCAAACCCGAGCTGCTCAGAGCAAACCCCAGTAAAATAGTCTGGTAGTGCTGCAATTAGCAAGTCTTCATGACTGCCCTCCTTGCAGTGAGTCATTAGTTTAACCTGATGTGCAGGAGTTGAATATATTCTCTTACTCATAAACAAATTGGCATCAGTATCAGATATTTGTATATTTGCTGTGTATTTGAAATCCCCGGTTTGCCCCAAATTCCTTGTTTTCCAAATGCCACCCGCTCTCCTTGCCTGCCTTCTGCCTTCCCTGGAAATCAGGGCGTCTCACCAGGTTGCCAGTTGTACACCACCTGTTGAGTTCCTCTTGAATTAAGTAGGAGTATCTCATAAGTGCAACAACACGCAAATTTGTCTTAAGGTGTATAAAAAGTGTGGAAAATGAGAGTCATTTCTGCTTATTTTTTGCACTGATTTGAGCAATGGGTTGATTTATCTGGGCGTTTTCATTAATGCGGTTGAAGGCACAGTGTCCCGGTGTGTGCAAAGCATAGCCAAGGGGCTAGTTAATCTGGCCTGATTTATAGAATCAATGGGACCCTTGTCCTTGGCTTCGACGGGTGCGCAAGCAGGCACTGTCAGGGAGCTGAGGTTTTAAAAACCGACGCTATAATCCCGACCCTTCGATGTTTCCCAGCAGTGCTGAGACGGATCTCGGTGGGATCTGGATTTCACTGTGTCCTGTGTACGTCAGCCTCTTTTTGCCCTTCACCTTTCTGCTCATGTATCTGTAACCAGCCAAAGTCACGCATCTAAATTAGTTTAGAGAAATATTAGCCACAAAAATATTTATCTATAATATAAATGACTGATTTTTACAGCCTATTGTTAAAAAAAATACTACTATGTAAATGATGTTAATTTATTACTTTATCTGGAAAAGAAATGCTATGGGCAAAGTTTTTGGAGAATGCTATCACATACAGCAACAGGCATGCATGATGAAGAAACAGGATATGATGCTGTTTACTGAGATGGTTTTATTCATGCCAGATTGATATCTGTATTAGACCATAGATTTTATTTGCGTCATATTAATTTTAAATGCCTGAAGCAGTGGAAATAATGATCCGTGTTTTATGGTCCTGCATTACAAACTAATGAAATCTGTACAAATTCTGGCAGCATAGCACGAGGCCGGTTGTTATCGAGCCTTCCTTTGCCAAGAGTTACATCTACATACGAACAACAGAATCTGTCCCTTAAACTGTGCACATCAGCAACAGAAAAACCGAAAACCTCGAATTTCTGTGCTGCTGCTGAATTATCTGTGCTGCGTTTCGCTGCCTAAATGCCCACGAGTTGATGGCAGTCTTTGCTGCTGGCACATCAAAGCCCATGCGTTCCTCCAAGCCCGCCTTTCTCGCCCTGCTCGTGCACGGCCATGCGCAAGGAGAGGCTGCCAGGGTGGTGGCTGCGATGTCTCGCATGGGCAGACGAGAAGGGACCCATTGCGCAAGGCTCCTGTTGCCTTGAATTCCTCTCCTCTGAGTGGGGAACACACTCGGTTGCCATATTTGTTCATAAAAGTGCTCGGTAGTTAGTCATTGGTTCCTGTGATAGTTATTACCGGTCTTTTGAAATGGGATTATTTCCTATGTAAATGGTTTAATCTCCCTTTAATGGCGATTTGCGGCCCCCACCCGCAGTAATGAGCTGTATGCGGGAATCGAGACTTGACTGTACTTACTTCTCTTTTGCCGTTATCTCTGAGAAACCAATTACTTGATGTATAATTGACTATTTTAAACATGAGTAGCTGTATAATTATTAATACCTGAGACTGATTCATCACCAGAAAATCTAATTTTAACATTTACAGAGTAGAGAAAAGAAAGTTAACTGACCCACTGGAAGCTTTAAAAGAGAAATACTTGAGACCTTCCCCGGGATTCTTGTTTCATCCACAAGTAAGTATTTTGGGAATTTTGATGTTGTAAACAAGCTTGTTGATGCTTCAAAGCAGGTGCAGAGAAATGAATGCAGTCTTAGTCATTTTTGGATTTCCTAAAACACACGGTTTTTGCTGTACCATTGTGGTGGGAAAGCATTGTTCTGAGCTTCTTGATGTTTTGCAGATGAAACAACATGTTTTGATTATAAAGGAAGCCAGATTCAAACTACATGTATGTTTTAGAACTGTGTTCCTCCAAAACCATAGCGTAGCTACCAACACTTGCAGTTACCCGTGTCTTCTTCAGCACTCGCCCATGCTCCAGGCCGTTGTGGTGGAGCCAGTATTGACTACAAGGAGTCATTGTAGAGTCAAAATCAGGCCAGCAAAGCTGGGCATCCCAGTTGTCAATATTTAAGGAGTCCCAGAAAGGAGATAAAACCTTCCACCCAATGCTTTGCAGTCTCATAATGCAAATTCCCCGTCTCTTTTGATATCCGTTGTGGGCTGTAGCGTGTGCAGTGACGTTGTAGCATCCCTGCCCCCCCATGCCTGAAGACATGCTGTGTGACAGGGCTGCTGTCTTGTTTGTAGGCCAGAATCCTGCTGCTCATTTGCTGGATAACAAAAATGTAGGAAGGTGTCCCTAAAAAGGTGTAATAACTCCAATGTGTATGTAGTGTAGAAAGAGTGCCTGTATGCAAACTATATGTTGCTTTTCTTCAACAGCACCACACCCTCATTTTGTCTTCCTTCTCCTTGCTTAAGGAGATTTTGCTAAAAATTTGGGTTAAACCTTGTGCCTGAAATAGAACGCTCTGTGGTATTTGCAAATTTGAACACCTTGCTGATTACGCGCTGTTTCGTCCTAATAATTACACCCCATACGGGTCTTGTATTTTAAGTGCACAACCAGGAGCTGCTGTCTCTGGTTCAGCTTCCTCTGACTTCTGGGCAAGACATGCCAATAAGCTGCCACAACTTGCTTTTCTATTCTTTTTTCAGTGAAGGCAACAGTTGTTATGTGCTAAGTTGTGTGGATTACATTCTGAAATATGGGACTTGTGGAGAACTGGAAAGAGCAGCTGAAGGCCTACATGGGTGCAGATGCACAACCATAATGCTGTTGCATGGGTGGAGAGCCCAGAAAAACACCCTGTTTCAGTTCCAATGCCTGTAGGAAGTGAAGGGTCTATTCAGTATTAAAATTACCAAGATTTTATGTAAAGGATTTAGTAGCAGCTCGACACCTCTTGCTGAGTTACCTCATTTGCCCAGGTTGCAAAGCAACACGGAAAAATTCCCATTTCTTAGCAGATAGTATTAATGCACAAATATGCAAACAGCAGCTCAGTCCTCTGTGTGTCCCCTGGTGTAAAACTGGGCTGATTCCTCTCCACTGAGTTAGAGCAGGTAAGGGGCTGTAAATTAATAGTAAATTGTTTAAATGAGGACATTTTTGGTACTTTATCGACGAAAGAAACAGTATTATTTTGCTTAGTGCTAGCTAGCTTTTCAGAAGGTGAAGGTCGTTTAGCGAGGTTGGATCAAGGAGCTCTGAAGGTTTTGCTGCGGGTTGGTCGGGTGGCGGTGGTGGGTAGCGTGGTTGGCGGGTGGGAAGGGAGGCCGTTGGGGTAAAATGCACAGTTAGAAGTTTGGCTGTGGTGGACAGGGAATGGTAGGGGTTGGAAGGAACCTCTGTGGGAAGGAGCTGGGTACTCTTCTACGTCGTGTTGTGCGACTCTGAGGCAGTGGAAGGAGGAGGGTCAGTGGGAGTTAGGTGAGGATGCTGTAGGTGTGCCGGTGAAATGGAGACACTGAGCATTTTGCCACTAGCGGGCAGGTTGTTGGGACTTCACCCTTCATGTTTTTTCACAGAGAGTTGGTTAAATCAATTGTTGGTGCCCAAGAAAGGTCCCAGGGTTGTCACCAGGCCCGTCAGCGTGAGGTGTTAGATGCCACCTCCCTGTGGTGCTGCTGGCCGAGGAGAGGCAGAGCCAGCACCCTCTGGCAGCGGGGAGGGCTGGTCCTGCACCCACACTGCTCAACACATGCATGGGAGCGCACAAATTATACTGTTTTGCCCATTCCTCCACATTTCTTACTGTGCAACAGAAAAAAGGAAAATCCATGGTAAGGACTGGCTCTCGTTTGATCACCTACCCAGCTGCTAGGGATAACATCTTTAGCTTGGTGGGAAGTGGGATGCAAAGGTCATGAGTGTAACATGCACTCTTAATACATCGTAAAAAAAAGCCTAAACCACCATCACATGTCTGTCAAAAGAGTAAACGCCAAAATCTGCTTTCTTGCCGACTTTAATGGAAAGGAGTCTCCTATTCGCAAAGGCAGAATTTGGCGCGGTGTTTATAGAGGACTGGGGAACAGCTCGCAGAAAAGCTGTTTTGCCTTTATAGTCCTGTTCGCCCCTTTGAAAGCACAGGTGTGGATTGCACTGCAAGTTTTCATTTTCTGCTGGCGGGATCTGTCTGTGTAAATTAGGAACAAAATCATTGTTTGTGTTCTACAAGTTTGTGTTTCTGTAGGTGAATTTATTTCTGAAACTTGCCATCTTACGAAGCAAGAATTTTTTTTTTTTTTCCACTGGGTAATACGACAGCTAACAGATGGATCTTTAAAATCCGTTTCTGAAGTAGAGATTAAAGACATAAACCCTGCAGTCCTTACCCTGTCTCTTCCTGGGCAAAATTACTCCCAGTGGCAGTGGCCCGAAAGCAATTAAAATTAGATCATTTAATGGTATTTCACAACAATTTGCCATTATAAGAATTGTATTTTTAGGGAGAAAATAACCTGATGCAACAAATCATTCAGAAGAACATTTTAATTAGTATCTTTAAATAAAATCTTAATTAGTAGATTGATTGCAGTGAGGGTTCCAATGCAGGAATAATGTGTTGTTTTTGTTTCAATTTTGCTCCCAGTTCCAATTGCCTGATCAAAGAATTTGGGTAAGTTCATTGCTTATATTTTTGATTTAATCATTGTGAGATAAATTGCATAAGAAAAATATATTATGAAAGGTAACTTACCACTCGATTACAGAGCATGCCACGCTTTCCTACAGAGTGTTGTAGCTGTAGCAGATAAATATCATCCTATGTCAAATTTGCTTTATTTTTACCTACCTGATCCTGCCGGTTTTATTTGGTGAAGGCAATGGGAGCTTTACCTGAGTGAAGGTTTCAAAATGCCGTCGTTGTTTAAACTGCAGTTGTTCCAAGCCATTTCCTTCAGAGATTGCAGTGAAATTTCCAGGCTGAAATCTTGTTAGATTGCAATAGATATAAATATTTAATCTGCGTTCGAGACATTAAAATACAGAGCCTCAGAGGACTTCAGGTTTCTGTCTTGCATTGACTTCAGTGGGAGTTAGTCACCTTAGTAGCTTTGAAGTTTTGAGCTGAATTGCTCATCGTTGTACTTAAAGCACAAATAAAAACCCCATTTATTTGCCACGTTTGGGTCAACTTTGTCCCGTGCGTATATTTACGTCGTCCCCCTTATGCGAACAGGAATTGTGCTTTTAGGATAAATTTGAGCTTGCTCTTCTATTTTTATAAAACGTTATTTTTAATACATCTAAATTGTGCAGGAATAAAAAAGAGCCACAGCAACTGCTTTTCCAGATGCAACTCAAATAACACCGTGTTTTGCTCTGGCATTACTGGCTCCTCAGCTGCAGCACTGAACCCATTAATACTTGTCCCAGATTTTTCCCAACCTTCGGGCTTCGGAGGGGAGAGCTGGAGCCAGCCAGCTGCGGCCACGTCCTGACTCACTCTCGCTCATCACTCGCAGTGCGACGTGGACTAATTTCACAAGACGAAGCCTCTGTGCATCTCTGGCCAGGGCTGGTGCAGGAGCCCTCCCCGGGGCTGCCCCTGCAGATGGGAACTTAACCCTGCTCTCCTCCCTGTGTCTTCACGGCACGCGTCGAAAGCAGCGATGGACCTTTGCTTTGCCTACACACAGCTTTTAATCCCATCTTCTTTCTGTAAAGCCGTGGTTTATGCAGCTGCAAAAGATGCGGTAGGATCCTGAGGTGAGAGGAGCTAAGCAGGCACCGAAGGACTCCTGCGAGCACCCATAGACGCTGAATGAGCTCAACAGATAGGAGGTAGGGTTAGATGCCAGACTTGGAGAGAACAAGAGGTGGTTCCCAAGCACTTTCTTTACCACAGGGGGAGTTCAGTGTAGCACATGAAGGGGCTGTGGTAGGATTTGTGATTTGGCCCCGGCGCCCTGAATCCTCTGCTCTCTGAAAAGTGGCTCTGGGCATGTTTGGGAAGTCGAAAAGCCTCGTGCGGTCTGTTTCTTCTGTCTGCTTTCCTTGACATTGGCTTGGTCCTCAAATTTCCATCATCCTGCTTTTTTTGTGAGCATATGTCTCCTGGCCATGCTAGTGCAGAAACAGGTATTTAAAACATGAAGTGCCTGGAGCAGGATGCTGATTCACGGACGAATCTTCATCTTGAGAGATTTGAATATGCCACAAGAGCCTGTCTATCTCAGTTCACAGTTGCGTGTGCCACAAATTTCAAGTTAATTTCAGATTGTTTTTCATTGTTTGGCAGGAACCCTACAGTGCAAATCAACGGGCAACATCTTCTCTTGAATGGGTCACAATTTGTTTAGTCTGTAGACTCTTTCATCCCCTTCTGGTGCCATCAAGAGAAGGTGTCTATAAAGAGGTTCTGTAATTATAGTCAGACTTAATTTGCAGTAGCTTTGTGGAGAATCATTGTTAATAATTCAGATAATTTTACAGATAAATGAAGTTTGGTGAGTGCATTAACAAAGCTTTGATTTTCCTGGGCTCATTTTAGGACGTGATCAATGCTGATAGAGCAGCTAAATCCCCACCAACTGCATTATTAGAAACAGAGGTATTCTGGAACTACACTGCAGATCAGCAGGAGTTTCTCGCTGCTGCTTCATAAAGCTCAGCTACGTGTGATAGGTTGCTTGAACGTGAATATAGCTCAGCCAGGTTCCGTGGCTGGATGTCCAAATACACATGGTTTCAAGACAACAAATTCATGACTCGTGGTTTTTAGAGAAAGCATCATAACTTGAACTGGGGAGGAAGAAATCCTGAGCTTTAGTAGTTGGGTTTTCAAGATTTCTCTAAATAACCCTAATAAAAATAGAAAGCAAACATTTGAACATTTTTTTTCCCATGAGTCACGGCCATAAAGTCAGTTGTTTTTGTGATAATAGCAATGAAGGAGTCGCGTTTGTGAAACATGAGGTCATGTAGTTCATGACATTGTCTGCTAGATTGTTTCATATCATCAGGTTGTTCTTAAAAAGCAGCAACAACAAACCTTGGCTTTATTTATGCCACTTTTTCTTCCGCTGGTTAATAAATTTTAAGACAAATATTCAAGGCCCCTGCTGATGATATCTGGCCCGTTGAAATGTTTATAAATACTTGTTTTAGCCGATTATGGTAATGTCTGCATTTTTGAGTCGGAGCTGGGGAATTGCGACTGCAGATTAGTTTGCGTCAGTAGGAGGTTAATAGCCTCTCAGGGAGCGGGAGGGAGGTGCGGGAAGGCTGCTTCCTTTTCCAGACATCTGGACGCAGATAGAATCAACAACTCTTCTATATGTAAATCAAAAGTTACTGCTCTATATAAAATACTGTCATTCACTGATCTCAGATTAGGAGCAGACATGACTTGTCCATAAGGCAATAGCTGTATGTAAAAGATGTAACAGGATCTTCTCGCTCTCCTGCTTGCTTGGAGGACGTTCTCCCTGGACAGGACATGGCAATTATATTAATCCTATCCTTGGGGTCCCCATGCTCCATTCAGGGAGCACCTCAGTCGCTGGGCACTCGGTTGGGGTACAGACCCATCCTGAAAGCACTACCCGGCATCTTGAGCTGCACCTCTGCCTCCCTGGCAGTCCTCAGGGACCATACCCAGAGAGACGAGGTGGCTGTGAGCACTCACCTAACCTTCCAGGACGGATGCTATCGTTAACAGCTTGCTCCAGGAGTTTGGTGGATTGCTGGCCAGTAGCATCTCCATGGTCAGCTCCTGTGGAGGCAAGTCGTGCTTTACCATCAGCAGTAATGGTGTTTTGGAGGAGGAAGAGGTGCTACGGTTGTGTTTCAGCTTGAAGAGGGAGTTTTATTGTGGAAGAGGGAAAGTCATCCCCTGGGTTAGTAATTAGTCAAAAAAACAAACCAAACCAAAACAAACCCTTGGAAAAAAAGAGTAAGAATAAATTAATGATTCTTAAACTCATTGAAGATTATCAGTGAGTCTGCCTAGGTGTGTCACTGGAATAGGAACTGTGGCATACGGCTGTAAGTGACATAGGAAGAAGGGTGACCAGGCAAAGAGGAGAGTTTACAGCTGTTTGTTGAGAATAGCTAAAACCAAAGCTGACTGTGAAGGTTTTGCAGAAGATTCACAGAAAGCTGAGTCGCTGGGAATTAAAATAACAGTAAAACTCGATGTCAGTAAGTACCCAGGTAATACCAAGGGGAAAGTGTGACTCGTAACTCATGTCATTCAGGAAAAAGATCTTGGAAGTCAATAGTTTTATGAAAATATCATCCAGGTGCTTAGCAGAAAGGAATTGAAAACATCATTATGTTATACTGCCTTCGGGTCTTTAATACAGCTGAAGTTGCTCTCAAAAAGGACATAGTAGAATTAGAAAAGACGCAGAAAAGGGCAACAATGACTATGAGAGGTAGGGAACAGCTTCCTCACAAAAAGGGACTAAGTAGATTTTGATTTTTTCAACTAGGAAAAGAAATGCCTGAGGGAGCTGTGCCCCAGCTCTATGAGACCATGAATGGTGAGCAGAACCTGAATGAGAGATGGTTATTCATTAGTTTTTATAATACATAACAAAAAAAAAAAAAGAGGGGCACCCAGCTGAATTATCAGGCAAAAGGCTTAGAAGGAACAAAAGCCAGTACCTTTTCATATGCACCTAATTAAACTGGCGAATTCTCCTTGACAAAAATACAAATGGATTCGAAAAGGGTTTAGCCAGATGAATGGGAGCTGCTGCTACCAATGGCTGTTCAACACTGTAATCAAGATGCAACCTCCAATTAAGGCCCATGCACCTCTCGTTGCTGGTGTGTGAGAGAAGACACTGGGGAGAAGGTCTGTCCCTTGCCCGCCCTCCTGAGCATCCCCTGGGGCCACTGCTTGAAACCAGGGCTTCAGCTTCCCAAAAACGTGTGTGCCACGGGGTAGTAATTCCTGCTTGGCTTTGGCACCTGAGTTATTCCTCAATGCCACAAGCCCCGGATTTCACAATAGTCAGTTAATATTTTGCAAGTAGACTGACGAGCAGGGGCTGTCTACATGCATATGAAGTAATGGAGAGCTTGTTGTGGGTCTGGGACGGCAGGGTTTTATGGGCTGTAACAAGCCCGTGGAGCCCAGGTCCCCCTTTTGCAGTAGAGAATTGCATCCTGAAGCCCCCGAGCACCACCACGCTCCAGCACTTCTTAAGAAAATGCCCCAATTTTGGCTCATGTGAGCCCTATCTCCAGCAGATAGTAGCTGCTATAATTATCCTGACAGCAGCGGAGTGCCACCGCCTCGTATCAGCAAAGGCTTGGGGCCGAGCACTTCCCCTCATTGCTGGTGCATTTCTTGAAAAGTATAAATCATACCAGGTGACTACGTGGATCAGACTTTAAAAAAAAAAAAACAACCAACAAACACAATAGTCATTCCTACGGTGAGAAGCATATTTTTGGAAAGTGAGTAATACTTTAAAATAATTGGGAGTGCTTGTGTTTCCTCTGACTGGGGGATTTGAGGTCAGATGCTGATTTCATACCTATTTTGGGACTGGTGTAATCCTGGAGGCAGTGTTGGAGGTAGCCCTGATCTGCATCGCCGTCCATTAGCAAAGAATCAGCCTCAATTTCTCTGCTGCAAAATCCTGGAAATAAGAATCAAAAAAATTAAGCATGACTAAGCCATTTTAAATGTAAAGGGGCAAATAGCTGCTTTAATGTATTACTGTAGGGGACCATGTACATGAGAAATGGTGATCCAAAAATGATTTAAAACCACTAGATAATGAAACTGACTTGAATATTAAATATACATAAATAAAACATTTATTATACTTCTCAATGCCCTTATTATTCTTCACCATAAATATGTGCTATCGTAACCCATGCACTGTCTTGTCACTGCTAATCAGCCCGAAGGCCAAAGGTCATTTTTCATTGAAACCGTTTATTTTCTGCAATTGCAAAATAGACAAATGAATTCTTGTGGGGAACAATTTGAAGGAATTAAAGGCAGTGGAAAGACTGTCGTAAAAGCTTTAAGAATCAATTCCGACTAAAGAAAAAGATGAAGTCGTATAAAAAGAAATATATGGTAATGCTGAGTTATACGGGTTGATAATGACATCTTGGTGCCGAGATAGAATTACCTCCTCTCCTAGCAGCATCATCATTACATATCTCACGCCTGTGATCAGTACGTGTCAAAATCCTTCATATTGACAAATGTGCTGTCCACTTGCATCTGTGGAGAATGTTTTAGCAGCTGAGTGATTATGAATCAAACCCCAGAGCTTACAGCCCTGACTGCCTTGCAATGCTTTCACATTTGTTGCCTGACAAGTAAATGTATCTTGACTTCCCTCTGAGATTTTTTTTTTTTTTTTTTTTGCACTGTGTTTGATGAAAGACATTCGGCAAATTGGCAGTGGTGCCCTGTACATTGCAATTTGTACTCAGCATTAGGAATCTGAGCATGAAATGAGAGGGCAGGCTACAGGCTAAAGGGAAAAAAAAAACCCAACCCAAAGCCAGAGTTAACCAGCACGTGAATAGTCATTCCAGAAGACAAACGAGCAATTCTGCCCATTACAATAAAACATTAAAAAAACCAACATATGTGAAATTCTTCCCATTAAAATAAAATTTTGAAGGCCCAACAACTGGAGCAGTCTCTTACAGATTTTGAAGAATGGGCTGGAAAGGTGTGCTCGGCTGAGGAGTGTTCAGCATCGTGGCACTCCTATAATTTCCTCCTGCATTACAAGCAAGGTATTGCACAGGGCTCCTGCTGTGGGTTTTATGCTCTGTAGGTGAGATCTTGGGTTTCTTGTTTTTTCATTTGTGGTATTATGAAGAGGCTTTTGGTTACTCTCACCTGTCAGTAGGCTCAGGAGCAGTTTTGAACTCTCTAGGTGACAAAGTTTGAGGTTTTGGAGCAGTTTTTCAGGGTCAGTTCCAGACCCCTTAAAGGAAACCATTCTTCAGAAATTACTTAATCCCCATTCCCTGAAAATTACAGACACATAACCAAGAGTGGAGACATCCCAAAGTACGTAGGGTTTACAAGCAACTAAAGGTAGAGCAGGAATATTAAGATGATGTAGAAAACTAGGACAGGCATCTAGCAGGTGATGTAAACACACAGCACCAAACCCACCAAAGCTTCATTTCTTATGGATCTGTCTCATGGTCTTTGTGATGGGCAAGAAGGCTGGACTAAATGGCTGGATGTGGCTGGGACGTTGATGGAGCCTCTCTGGATCTGGCTTATTGCAGCCCTTGGTTGAGCTGGAGTGTTCATAAGGTGTCCTCTGCAATCTTTGTCTTCTGTAGGCCTTTTAAAAATAAAACAAAACAACAACAACAAAACCTGTAGGAATTCAGTTATTGTTGGGATCTCTGTTTTTTCTGTTGATTTGATCAAAAATGTCCAATGGTTTCAGTAGGTGGGACGCACAGACACGTAGGCACACACCCACAAAGCATGACTGCATAAACTGGGATTTTATAGAAGCTGAGACTTAAAAACAAGAAGAAATGAACACTGGCTAATTTAGATTTTGTATGGAAGCAGCTTTCCATTACAGCAAACAGGGGAGAAGTTCTGCCGGCCTTGCAGAGAAGCAGCACCCAGCTATAGCAGTTATGGCCGCTGTTCCCAGTGGGATGACATCGTGGCCACCACCTTGCCTAGCGTGCCCCATAATTTTTGAGACTGCAACTCTACATTTGCTTTTTTATTTCTTTTTTCTTTTTCTTGGCAGTGTGTGTTGGTTGTATTTAGGCTTTCCCGTGAGGGGTTTCCAGAAAATGGGTATTCAGCATGACGGGTTCTGTGCGATCTTCCGTTGCAGATGTCAGCTATCGAAAACATGGCCGAAAAGCTGGAGAGCTTCAGCGCCCTGAAACCGGAGGCCAACGAGCTGATCCAGTCGGTGCCGTCCATGTTCAACTTCCGCGCGCCGCCAAGCGCCCTGCCCGAGACCCTGCTGCGGAAGGGCAAGGAGCGCTACACCTGCAGGTAACCCCAACCCGCCCCGCGGCCCCCTCCCCGGCTCCCCAG
>Ga0065711_1041528_pt1 | contig 16077 bp, 8 predicted proteins | sample Hoacrofraction12_FD_59098 | JGI IMG/M metagenome (GOLD analysis project Ga0065711, IMG submission 59098) | Hoatzin crop microbial communities from Cojedes, Venezuela - Epithelial fraction 12 v2 (version 2) | ecosystem: Host-associated > Birds > Digestive system > Esophagus > Crop | place...
GCGCCCCCGGCCCCGCCGCCGAGGAGGGGGCCGAGCCGCCGCTCTCCCTCCGCTCCCTGCCCGGGGGGGGAATCGCGACTCGGGCGCGCGGCGGGGGCCGCCACACGGATCCCGGGGTCCTGCTGCGGGGCACCCCTGCACCCCCCTCCCCCTGCGGGCGGCAAGGCAACCCCCTCCCCTCACGTGATTTATTTTAAAAAATAATAATAATTTAACAAAAAGTTTAGCCTCCCCGAGTCGGGAAAGCAAAATAACACCACCACCCAGCCCCCCCCCCTTTTCCGCACAGGCGCGCACCGTTCCTGGTGGCGGGGCAGCCCCGCACAAGTCTGCGGGAGCCCGGGGGGAGGGGGAGGGGGCGCGGCGAGGGGCTTCCGCCACACCGGCGGAGCCTTCGCACCCTCTGCCAGGGCCCGGCGGCAGCCCGGGGTGGCTGGCTGCTGGCGGGGTTCTGTTTGGGTTTTGTGGTGTTGTTTTTTGTTTTTTTTTTTTTTTAGCTGAATCATAGAAAGCAATTGTTATTTCTGCTGGGATGACATAATTTCTAGTTTTGTGGGCAGAATTTGGCAGCATCCAGACACCGGATCTAGAGGGGTAGGTTTTTCTTGGTGCTGTATTGCCAGGACCTATCAAGCTCAGGATTTCTGGGGACTTCTCAAAGAAAGTGAGCTTTCTTCTCTCTGTGTGGAGCAGCTGTTGGAGGGCTGCCTCTAAAAGGCTCGTCCCTTTCTGAACTGCCACAGCGCACCAAAGCAGATCGAGTGGTTTCGTACAGCAGCTATATTTGTCCTCTCTTTGAGCACTGAATTCCAGGTATCACAGGAATCGGGTGGTAAATTTAGGCATTCATGACGCTGTCTTGCTGCGAGGTAGGAATTTTCAGATTTTTATGATCTAATGTAGTTCAGCAATTAATAGGCAGAGCCCCAAGCTAGCGAGTCCAGCTCTGCCCTCGGCCCTTTCTGAAGGTTTTCCTTATAGCTCGGGGCCTAAAGGCGACTGAAGAAACCTGCTTTTGCATAAATTGCCTGCAGTGGTATTAACAATATGCAGGTTACTTCTTCTATTCTCCTTTGTTTTGAAAATTACAGATGTTTCGCTACACCCTACTCTGGCGCATACTGCCTTCTGCCACAACCTTCCCCCCCTCCTTTCTCCTCCTTCCTGATCTCATTACTCGTACTCACTTGACACTTGTCCTGCCCGGCCACGGAAGAATCATAGAATCATAGAAAGTTTTGGATTGGAAGGGACCCCTAGAGGTCATCTAGCCCAAGCCCCTGTTGGACCCATGTTCCCACCACTTCTGTCCTTCCCATGCTGCCTTGTCAGCAAAAGCGTCCACCACCAGCAGCTTGTTTTCTGTGTTCTTGCTGCTTCTGTTTCCACACATGCACCCCAGCGCACCTGGAATTACAAGAAAGTAATGACATTCTAAACGTTGTATAAACCTATAATCATTTTATTGTGGTTTTGGCCAAGTCTCTGGAGTTGCTGCTCCTGTAAGCCACTTGTGTGATATAATAGGGGAATAAAACTCTACCAAATGCCTCAGGTATAAATGAAATTTCCTGGCTAATGAGGTCATCATTTTCTTATTTATACCCATGCCCAGGTCAGAGCAGCTGCTGAACCAGGGTGACGGCCTTATGGGAAGTCTGTGGCTACAGATCTGTCCCTGGGGAGCACGTGGCTGCTTTAACCCCTGGAGCAGCAGAGCTGATGAAGCTGCCATCTCCAGATGTCCACCCCACCCTGCTGAGTGGATGCCTGAGCCAGCTTCCAAAGTGCTAAACTTTACCACATGCTCTTCTAACCCAAATCAGTGATGGATTGTCTTATCTTTAAACAGTGCACTACAAAATGTTGGTGTGTCAGTCAGACAAGCTAATTACACCATCTCAACTGAAGTTTCCGAGGGACCTCCCACCCATCAGGTACCGTCCGTGAAATTTGCACCAGTGGATCCCATCTCGTGCTTCCCGACACCATAGCCTGCACCTCACGGGCTGCTGGCACAGCACTGTGGCCACCTTCCAGCACACCCCCCCTCCCCCACCCCCATGGCCACAGGTTTGGCACCCTGGTTTATGGAGCCGGAGGAGGCTGGCACTCTGCAACAGCACAGCTCTCCGTGCTCCCGGCTGGGCTACAACTCCAAGAAAAGCTGTGCTTTAAAGGTGTCCTGGCAGAAGACGCACTGTACTGCTTGCTGTTGCTCCTCACGCCTCTTCCTTCCCTCCTCCCCCACACTGGCCCATTCACACATGCTGGGGAGGAAAGGAAGAGTAAAGCTATTTTGAAGCCCTCTTTATCCTCATCTCTGTTCATCCACTGTGCTGAGTGGTGCTCGGAGAAACTTCATTAACTATTAAGAGGTAGATGCTTACAGGAAAAAAAAAAAAATCAACCACCAACATATCTGCTGGCAACTCACTCCTAGGTCTGTCTGCAGAAATGCAGTCTTGTACCATTACCGGTCATACCTGTCTTACATGTAAACTGGTGTGGCCACAGTAACTATTTTGTAATTCTGCGTGTTTGTCCAAAATTCTCGCAACTTTGTTTTTGTTTTTTTTTTTTTAATTTTAATAAAGTTTTTATGCTTTAACTTCTATTTTTAGAAAACAGTACTCTTCAATATATTTTTGTAAAAATCATCCTTTTAGAAAACTAAAAAGTAACCTCAAAAGCTCTTCATTTTTAGTTGAAAAGACTGATCAATTTTTACCAAATTAAAAATATTCTAAAAAAATGTGCTGAATTTATTTTACCAGAAAAAAATTGCCTAAAAAGTCTAGCTTTTCTAATGGAACTGCTTTAGAAGCAAGATACTTGTTTTCTTTCAGAAACAGGCATGTTCAATTACACTATAAAGCTTAACCATATATTGAAACTTATATACTATTTCACTTTCATAATGGCAATATTTACTTCACACACTCATCTGAAAGAGGACAATGAAATATATATTTCTTGCTCGATTCGACACACTATGGAGCTACAGATAATTAATGTAATATAAAAAATAGAAGTAAATCCAGACAGACAGAGCAAAGAGAAGATGTGATAAACACGGGTTTCTTCTGGAAAATGTGAGAAGAATTTAACCACGTTTTCAAATAAATAAACTGTCATAAGCCAGTATGATAAAATCTAAATTCAGTATATATACATATAAAACAATAGCATGAACTGACTTGATAACAAGACAGAGAATTACACTCAAACATGCTTTATGCTGAAAAAATAAACCTTTTGGACACCTTCATAAAATTATGCTTACACCAATGAAAATCCTTCAGTCACAATTAAAATATAATAGGCAATTAAATCTCAAAACAACATTAAGTTAAAAAAATCCTACTTGTTTTTCTGACGTTGTTCAGCCTAACCATTCCTTCCAGGAATTTCCCCAGTCAAGGTGATGTACCTCTGGGCCTGATGTACAACAAAAGGGATGCCATCAATCCAAACAACCGGTCAGCAGCAACTTTTAAAACATATTTTATTCAGTCTGCTATAGACTAACAACTAAGCGTGTGACTGACTATAGCAAAATCATGAAAACCCAATGAGATTTCTGTTTGGTAAATTAACCCTTGACCACATTTTAACCTCCTGATGCTGACTCTGTCAGGAGGTTAACAGTGCTTATTTTATCACGACACTACTGGTACACCACAAAGTAGTATATAATAGCAAAATTAAAGAAAAAAAACCCAGAAATGAATAGGGCAAATACTTGCCCAACAGCATGGCTTTTTGTAAAGCCTTTGACTGAAATGCAGCATTCAGGATTGAACCTTAAATTAGGAAAAAGGAAAGTACCAGGAGGAAGAAAACACATATGATTATATCCATATGCTAAACTATCAAATGTGGAGTTAAAAGTACATGCAAACACGTAATTGCAAAGAAAGAAGGAAAGAAAACAAAGAAGTAACCCCAGTTTGACTGTTTTTAACATATGGGTTAACAACACATTGCATACATTTATTGTCATTTAGAACTAGCATTGGACAAACCTAGAGGCCTCCATAAGTAACTGCATTTAAATGCCCATTTACCTGAAATGCAATGCAAGGAAATTTTCAGTGAACATTTATGTACTCGAAAGTTATGCTAGCCAGGAAAATCAAAATGAAAATATTCCACAAACAGTGCAAAAAAAAAAAAAAAAAGCCCGAACAAATCTTATATTGCAGAAAGGTGAAAAGTAAATTTAGGTTAATAGTATTTTCAGCCTCCATTATAACTAAGATTTCAAACTTAGGGCTGACTATAAAAGCTTTAGAAAGCTGAAGGCCTGGAAACTCTCTTACAGCACTGGCCCATTTGTTGGAGCAAAGTCACCTCAGTATTGTTCTGGCTCTGCTAGTAGTCTTCTGGGTAATCCCTGCACGGGCAACCTCTGTCATCTCACTAGGGTTTTTTGTGCCTAAAAAGTGAGACAATGATACTTTCTTCACTTGAGAAGTACCATTGAAAATAATTGAAAGTCTATTACTATTCATTGTGGAGATCCTGGCTGGACCTATCTCCTTGGATTGTCCTAATTTAGCTCCTTCTGAATTCATGAAGGACAAAAATCATGCTACACGTAACTAGTAACTTCAGTAACGGTTGCTACAAAACAGGAGTGGATCATCTAGACCTGTGAATTGATGCTCAGGAAGGAACGCTCAGCTCTGCGTACCATCACAATCACAGCAGTAAGCACTCCTCTGCCACAAACTGCCAAGTTAAAGGACAGTTTGATTGACTCGTATAAATCATCACTATCCCATATCCACAACGCTCATTTCCTGACCAAGTGAGCAAATCAAAATACAAAAACAAAAGATACTAGCACAGGTCCTAATACAGCAATACATGAGTCACTGGAAGAACAAACCAAGTAAAAACATGTAAATGTAAATTGTAGTAGGTTCTTGCAGGGTCAGTGAAGATCCCAGCTTGCTCTCCTTGCAATCACAGTCATGAAATGGCCAGAATTAAGTGATAATGAAGTAGCCTAGAAGTCATTTGGATATCAGGCCAGTCGAAGAATTTGTGCACAACCCCTAATCTCACAGATGGCTTTAATTTGCATGTCCTCCCTTATGAATACCAAGAGACAATCATGCAAACACTTCAGAATCCTTCACATACTTCATGTGAGATTTGTGCCCCGCTACAGTTAGCAGAGGTTGTAGAAAACTCAAATCTCCTGATGCAGTTATAGTCTAAGACAAACATGAAGGAAGGAAAAGGAAGAGAAACACTTAAAGATTGTGTTTACTAAGTTTGCTGGAAAATCTGCTGTTTAGAAGTTGTTCAGTACACATCAAATGGCTTTGGTCATGATTTAAGCCCTCCTGACAGCCTGAAATCCAGAAGATGCCCTTTCAGAATTACACGCTGTCACTCGAGATCACTATTGGACATGCTCAAAGCTTGAGCACAGGTATTAACATAGCAGCAAGAGGTCTGTAGCAAAAAGCAATGCCATTTATTAAACAAGCAGCTATAATGACAAAAAAAACAAACTAGCTTTTGGTTCCGAAGAAGAGCCTTAAGTTTATCTGCTCTTTTTTAGTAACTGCATCAACTGGGCTAGTAAAGAATAAGATCTCTCTCTACAAATGTTCACTTATAAATTTTGACAGCTACAGCAATGATCAAAACTCTTACTGTTATCAGGCAACGGCTATATCGATACTACATTGACATTATCATACCTGCATTATTAATGTTAACTATCTGTGACTCTCTCCTCTTTATACCCTAGTCTTCCCATCTGGAGCTACATATACACGTGGGAAATCATAAACACCTGTAACCATTAAGACCTAACCATCCGTTTGCACACGCCTACCATCCATAAACCCCGATGTCTGAATACAGCATCTGAGTATTCCAAGAGAAACAATACTAGAGTGAAAGAAACAGGACAAAACCTCAGCCCAGTTCCAAGCACATAAAATAACAAGACACTGAAAACCAGATATAGATTACTTATAGAAAGAAAAAATAAGACAGTGAATAGTATTTCTTTATGCTTTTCTAAATAGTTAAGACCTGTCTTAATAACAGAAACAAATAATAAAGACCTAGGTAAGTCACAACATTAGTTGAAGAGCATATTTGTTGTAAATGCTTTTTCAGAGACAAACCCTGCCCCCATCTCCAGTTAAATAGGAAACTGCTTTGCTAGCAAGAAGGTGAGAGGTATGTGTTGCCATTTGTGTTCAGGTGAGGAATTAATTTTTTGTGTCCATTGGCGGTGGGGAGCATGTATAGAGTAGCTAATGTAGGAGAAAAGGACTATGTTAACTTCTGTGAGGATAATAAGATCACACAAATTATGTTCACAGTTTGGCCATATTTGATATGTTCTGTAATTTTTAGTTGCTGAGAACACCCCAGCCTTGCAGCAGGGATCTGTTCTGCCCGTGAAGGTGCTGGATAAAGATGCCAGTCTCTGCCCTAGACAGCATATGTGTTCATTCATCAAACAAAAATGAAAACATGTGCTCCCTCCCACCCCAAACCGGTACCCTGGAGAAGCAGATGTAACGAAATAGGCAGTAGATAGGTATGGCTTCTATCTGTGCCAGACACTGGCATTTCAAATCAGAGGTTTTAAGGCAGCATTTGAAAGAACACGACATATGAGGTTCCAGAGTTTTCCATGCGAACTTTTCCCATACAAAGCAGAAAGTAAGTAGCAAATGTGGGGCACTTCAGGCTTTGGTTATTGCTAGTATGGCTATTACAGCTATTAGACAGCTACCTAGAGCAGACCATAACCCAGATTGGCTCTTTGCAATGTAGTTTAACCTAAGAAAGAGTGCTTCTATGAAAGGTGGTTGAGGAGAGCATGGAAACTAGGGAGATGATGGCAATACAGACGAGGCAGGCACAGGTGCCAAAAAAGAAAGTGAAGTTCAGAGGGAAGAAAATTGCAGGCAGGCAGTGACTAGGAAAATCTAATGTTAGCAAGGTTTAGACTCAGGACTAAACAGCCATTTTAGCCGTGTGGCAAGTTCGTTCCTGATTGGGAAGAAATTCCAGGTGGGAAGAAATTGTCTAAAAGTGGAGCCTAAAATTATAAGTACAGATGGAATAGGATGTACTGGAACTAAAGGCCAGAGTCCCCCCAGACGAACTGTACAAGTCTTCACAGAAATAATAAATGTCACAGAGGATATACCAACACGATAACATTTGAACTTTTAAAATTATTAAACATAACAGGCACAGAACATTTAGAAGCAGGAAGCAGTCTTTTCATTCAGTGAATTTAATGTGCTTAAAAACTTTCAGTTGCACCTCCCAAAATCTGTTAGCAAGTTAGGAAAGCATAATTACCCCTTTTTTTTGAAAAAGGAAAATTGGGCTCTTGCGAGTATACCAAGGATCAAGACGACGGACAAATGTTGCATGCTGGGAGGATTTCAGTCATATTCAAGGACTTCATTGCTTCTTTGACCTAACTATATTGGGTCACCAAACTCAGCTCTGATTTTAGAGGCTTCTTCCACATAGGGTGCACAAGGTTACCATCATTTGCAACTTTGCAATTCATTAGTTTTCGGTATTTGAAAAAGAGGGGAGAAGGGAAGAACGTGCAATCTTTGAATGTTAGGAATTTCATTTTTTAAAGTATCATGTTTTAATAAGGCATTTTTTAAGTTACTGGTTCATATTGGATTTTATTTTGTCATAAAGATTTTTTGTCTGTTTTGAAGAATAAATTATATTTTTAAATCTCCTGCATGCAAACAAACAGGAACTGAAAGCAGGAGGTGGAACAGAAGCCCCGTTACACGTGACAAGGGCCAAACAAGGCAAATATGGTCTAGCCCCACCTGCTACTGCTGCTGTTACAGCTGCAGGTTCATCATAGGGAAGTAAACAAGATCACTGCAGCTTAAAGGAAGCTGTGCAGAAAAGGAGCATATTGCTCTCTGAAATATCTTGCTATGGATCCACACAGTTTTTAAGGTCTACACAGCCATAGAATTCACCGGTGTCTTTCCACTATTGTATATTAAAAAAAAATATTGCTCTGTAACTAAAATGGCACATATTCTGAGAACTGCCTGCTGCCTTAATAAGCAAACAGCATGTGTACCATCCACAAAGAGTGAGGATTCTTGTAGCGTAGTGACATTTCATGGTCTTTCTTTCTAATACATTACAGGCTGGAGAAATTACTCTGCTGTAAATGTGAAAAGCCTTTTTTACATAAGGAATTCCTCGTAAGCCATTCTTCTCCATCTATTTCCTTGTGCATATGATTCTACCTGTTCATTTTTATCGTTAAAAGTGTACCTGAGTAGTAGAGTGGAGATTTTAAAGCCAAAGTCTGTACAATCTCCTGTTTTGTTTTAAAGGAGGACAAGAGAGTAGAGATTTTAACAAATTTTCCACTGGTCTTTCTTCCTTTGTACTGTAGGTTTTTATTTGCTCTCTGTATTTCTTAGGTTGGCATAGTGTTAAATTGGGTGGTACCTGCTCTACATACAGTTTTGGAAACACCGTAGACCAAGACTTACAAGTAACTGAACTTTTTTTGTGAGGGATTTTCAGAGCGTCTGCAGGAAAAAATGTACTATTGTGAAAAACATCCGCAGAAGCCGCTGCTCTTAAAATGTCATGCATAGCCACAGCAAGGGTTGCACAAAGTTTCCACTACTTCTGAAAAAGAGTGTTAAAATAAAATAATAAGAAAAAAATCAGTTCAACAAATGCCAGTCAGTCTGAATGGAAATTTTCAGTTTGGCAGAATTTCAGAAATGGAATGGCAGAACAGAGGCAGCAGGATTTGACATTTATTTGCTTGTGTTTCGAAATCACATCTTGGTTGAGAAAGAGGGAAGGAGAAGAAATAAACATCTCTAAGAAAAACAGCAATATAAAAGGTACAGTTTATGTTTGATAGACTCAGATTATGTAATTACATTATGCCATTCATATAATGATCCATTTTATTTCTTAACCTAAGATTTAAAATACAGTAATCATATTTGCCTTTTGAACATAATAGGCTTCACTGGCATTCATTATTTCAATTTTGGTTTGGGTTCATCTTTATTTATTGTAATTTTAGTTTCAAGTGCTAAGTTTAGCTCTCTTTCAATGTTAATTGCTATGTTTATTTTTCTTTTTAATTTTAGAGGCCTGCAGTACAGTTTGAACTGGAGATTAATTAAATTCCTGGTAAATCACATTCTAACAGGAAATGTTGGAATCCCATTGTGAACAGGGCCAGGCTATATTTAAAAACGAAAAGAACCACCACAACTTCTCGTTCAGTTAGAATGCAGTGCAAATAAGAACAGAAGCTCAGAACAACATAAAAGTCCTCAGATTGTAGATTTGCCTCAGGAAAACCATAAGAATGTAAGACTTCTTATATCTAAGGTTACAGTCTCTGAAATCTGGTACTTTATTCAGGATGTTACTGTTACAAACTCTGTTGACTCTTTCTATTATCATCACTATGCTTTCGATGGTGGCCTAAGGAAGAAATTTGACTTCTATTCACATCTTACAAAGGAAAGCTCAAATCTCCTAACCGCAGTCCCCTGAGTCATTGTGATTTTTTTTTTTTTTCCCCGGCACAGGGAAGATACAAAGAAAAACATACCTGAGTTATGGAACTTTCTTGCTTTCTCTTAATGTTCATTTTTTTAATCACCTCTAATTACTAAATTACATTTTGTAAATGTAATTCATGGTAAAAATACGTACTGAGGGTTTGAGGGCTAGCAGTGGACTACGAGTCAAAGAAAAACCTTCCAAGGAGGACTTTCAGTCTTCTAAGTTGATGCAGTGATTTTGTTGCCTCATTCTCTGGGCTGGATGCTGTTCTTTACTGTCAAGTTCTCTTCATAGGGTATCAGAATACTAATTTCAAAAACTAAAAGATACAGGAGGAAAATTATCATTGCCTTCCAGGGAGGTTCATGTCATCATAATACGGATGCCATCTTTGGTACAAGTTCCTTGAATGACAGATACAAAGGAGCAGTAATATACACAAAGAAGCACCTATACACACAGGCACACCTAAAATTACTCAAAAATTAAATATTCCATTCACAATCCTACACTTAGGGTAGTAAAATTACGTACTTGACAGATACTGGTCAGTTTGTTAGGACATTCTTGGACAATGCTCAATAGCTTAAGCAATGAGTAAATTGTTAGAGTCACACATAATGCAGCTCAGCTCAAACTATTGACAACAAGGATGCCACGGTTATATACATAAAGTCAAATTAGTTTAAAAGCCATCAGCACATTATAATGGTAAAATGACAAAATGTCTAAGTATTTTGGCTGAATCGCACAGTAAAAATATGGATGTCCATATAGTAGATATCCATATTCCAGAGTTAAACTTTGAATCCAGACCAGGAAAAGCAGAACGAGAGCAAGCCAAGCCTTGAAATTGAGAGCTTGAAATGTTAAAGAAAGCGAAATTACAAACTATTTCACTAAAATAGGAGGTGTGAACTCTTACAGACAATGAATGTCAGAGAAATGTTTCTTATAAAAACAGGGGAAAATGCCCCTTCCCCTTCCCCCTGTTTAACATCTTCTCACGTTTATTTCTACAGGAATGTATTAACACCTTTTTATTATTAAACGAGCTGAGCTTCCCATAAAGAACTATAATAGATCTATCTAAAATTAAGATTTCCTGATTTGTGCTCTATATATCTTTATAGAATAAAAGAGGGAAAAGAAAACCAACCTTAAAAAACAGGGAAGCAGATGTTTGAAAATTCTGGATGTTCAAAACTGTCTAACAATAAGAACATTTCTATTTCAAACATACAGTTGAAAATTTGGAAAAAAAATAAAGAAGAGAAAGGAGACACACCAATCTGTTGTTTAGGCTCAAAAAGACATCTTCCATAGATCCTATAATTTCAGACATTAAAATGCTTTGTTTCCTCAAAGATATCAGTCATCAACCTTACAGTACATACCATGAGATTTATTTATTTTGTTACATCCTGTAAAAGCATTTTTCCACCTTTTTAAGGTCTGCTTATAAAGATCATAATTAAAAGGACTCTTTTCTCCTTTTTTTCCACAATTCCACAAACCTCTAGCAAAATGTTTGTAACAGTCACCATAAAATGCTTTGGGTTGGAAAGAACCTAGCCCAACCCCCCTGCAGTGAGTCATTATGATGTCATTCAAATTTCATATTTATCACTTATGTCATTTATTCTGATCAAACTATCTTTTCTTACCTTGATCAAAACCAAGATGAAATCATTTTCAGCCATAAATCTGCATATGAGTAAGTCAAAAAAGCATTTATCATCCAAAGAGTAATTATTCTAAAGCCAGATATTGCTAACTAAGCACCAGCTTGGTGTCCTCTTTAAAGAAACTTCCAATACACAAACTTTTTACACATACAAAAATCCAATATTTTCTATTCACCTACTTGATATCTGTTAGGCACTTGAGATCTCCATCTGTCTGTGCTCATTTTCACTGGCATGAATATAGAAAGATTCATCTATACTTCAAGCCCTTTGCACTAACTGGTTAAAAACACATTCCTCTCACTGTCTAAAGAGGATCATGAGAGAATCTGGTCATCTATAGGAGTAATTATATGCATATAGTCTCTTTCCTAGAGAACTTTGCCTGGATTTGCTTTCTGAACTATGATTTCTGACTCAGTTTGAAGACTTAACTGAAACTTTTCTTCTCCAAAGAAATCAGAGAATTAAGACCTAATTCGGAAAAAAAGCACTTATAAATGAAAATAGTACTTAAAAGGGCTGTATCATGATCCTAGAAGATAATCCTGAGTTTAAAAATGGGACTAGAAATCCTCCCCTTCCTCCTCCTGTCTTGTACCACCACACAGAAGCCAAAGACTTACAGGTTTGTCAAGGCACTCTCCTTCCGCAGCTCCTCTCTCAAGATCACGCACATGCAGTCTTATTTCCTCATCCAAAGGAAATAAGAAAACTATGAAAAAAAATATGGCAAGTTGAGGAATCCATATGGCTTCCTTTAATTTTCTTATTTTTTGTATAAATAAAGCATTTGGAAGTGCACAGGAAGTAGAGAACATCCCAGATGTTTAAAAATATTTTGTTAGTAAATAGTACAAATTTCCCCAGGCTTTATTTTTGTGGTGCTGGCTAGTTTTTACAGATCTATTCTCCTTATCTCTAGCCTTTTGCTTTTGTAATAGATCATGGATAGAAGCGTGCTTGGTTTCATGCTGTGGGCATCCTGACTTGTATCAGGAATAGTGTGGTCAGCAGGAGTAGGGAGGTGATCATGCCCCTGTACTCAGCACTGGTGAGGCCCCACCTTGAGCAGTTCAATTTTGGGCCCCTCACTACAAGAAAGACATGGAGTTGCTGGAGCATGTCCAGAGAAGGGCAATGAGGCTGGTGAAGGGTCTAGAGAACAAGTCTTATGATGAGCGGCTGAAGGAACTGGGGCTGTTTAGTCTGGAGAAGAGAAGGCTGAGGGGAGACCTTATTGCTCTCTAAAACTACCTGAAAGGAGGTTGTAGTGGGGCAGGTGTTGGTCTCTTCTCCCAGGTAACTAGTGTAGGGTGAGAGGCAATGGCCTGAAGCTGCGTCAGGGGAGGTTTAGATTAGATATTAGGAAAAATTTCTTTACTGAAAGAGTGGTCAGGCATTGCACTAGGCTGCCCAGGGAGGTGGTTGAGTTCCCATCCCTGGAGGTGTTTAAAAAAACGTTTGGGTGTAGCACTTCAGGATATGGTTTAGTAGGAATGGTGGTGTTGGGTGGATGGTTGGACTTCATGATCTTAGAGGTCTTTTCCAACCTATGATTCTATGATTGGAACCTGTTAGAAGCTGTTGTGATTTGCCTGCAGACTGTTTACTTGGCCCTGAATTTTACCAGTTAATAAAAAAAGAAAAAGATAGATTATCTAAGTATGATGTTAAACATTGAGAAATGTGTCACTATCTCATTTGCTTGAATAGTTTCACCAGCACTGTTTGACATCTCTAATCTTGAATTGTCTTGCCTGTTGGGTGTGGGACAGCTCCTCAGCAGGAACATGAAATATATTTGAGAACATGGCTCATACATATCACTTCTTCTATTACTGCTTTAGTTCAGTTATTTTATTAGTTCAATTGATTCTCTGTATTATTGTATATTGTATAATGTAGAGGACTGAGGGGATTAAATCTACTCAGTCCACGGACTCTAAATGTGATCCTCTCACTTCTCTAATAATAATTCATCTGTGGAATTCTTATAGTTACCATCATGACTTTAAAACCATTCCACAGCCATTAAGGAGATATATTTGTTGTTATTTTAAATCATTCCTTACAAAATTGTACATGTCCTGTGTGCTGCCATGTATTTGATAATAAGTAAACCAATGCAAACCGTTGGATGGATGATTGAGCTGCACCTCCACTTTTAAAGGTAGGCAGATTTTATACTCCACGTGGCAGACATTCTGGTGCTTTCCACGTCAAGTTTTTCTAGTTTCACCAGGAGTATTTTGTTATAGCAGTTCTCAGTTAAATTTGTTAGATAAGGCCTTTTTTTTTCAACTGAGAAATTCAGTTTCAGGTATACCAAAATGTGTAAGTAATTTGTTTTTCGAGTATTCCTGATTTCCTTCTATTAAAAACAAACAAACAAACAACAGATAAAAAAGCCCACCACCCAAGTCTGAAGAAATCAAAACATTTTTGTATTGAAACTTAAAAAAATACTAGGTTACTTTTAGAAATGTCCTTGTCACTTTTTAAAAATGTTTGAAAATAGAAGGTAGAAATATGTAAATTTACCCTAAGAGTTAGGCTTTAAGGCTATAGATATTTTTGATGGCTTAATTTTAAAAAAATATTTTAGCTGTTCTGAAACAAATTCACCTTTCAAGTTTTTGGAACTGCCCCAAGAAAAGTCAGTTATTCACATCGTTTTAATCCAAAATGACCAACAGCTACAAAGAGGGATGCTGGCCTAATTTCCATTATATGGTACAGTAACGAAGGATGACTGAATTAGTGCTTCTGTAATTGTTTTAGCTTTCCTCCTTACTAGAAAAGAGCAGTACACTGCACAGATTTCTTCAGAGATAAAGAAAGGACTTGATCTCAGGTCACAAAGGACTGAACCAGTGTTTGCAAAATTCCTTCGTCAGCTTCAGAGAAGGGATGTGATTTCACCATTTTCCAACTAATGGTTGCTTCCTAGTGACTTTTGATTCTCCAGAAGGCACTTGATGATACAGAAGTAGTTTCTGCATAAACTAGCTTAGGCTCTTCAATAGTCTTTCCATGCCAGTTTGCTGCAACAGCATAGCAAGTCAAGACTATTAGAGATAATTTATTACAACTTCTAAATATTTCTCATCTATCATGTGGCTCTTTTTTAGCAAGAGATGTGTTATACTGCACATAAGACAGTCAGATAAATGTAGCTTACAGGTTCGTGCAGCCTATGAAATTTTGCAAGGTCAGTCAGCAAGCCCTTATCGGAGCTTAAATTCAGAGTTCTCTCCTGAAAGAACAAGCATCTCCTTGATCAGAGCTTAGAGAGACCAAATACTTCTGGCATTTACTTTTAAAAAAAAACAAAACAAAACACAACAACAAAAAAACCTCCTACCAAACCAAAGAAAGCACATAATCTTCTACGCAACTGAGTGCTTTGGGAAAGAGCTGGAATGGCAACTCAAAAGAAGTATCTACACTGCGCATTTCAAGAGTAGCCTATTTGTATTAGTTTAATATAGCAGAGAAATCTGTGCTGCCAGTACTGTCTGATAAACATTCCTCAGCTTTTCCAAGGGGAACACATCTAATGCAAGAGTGCAGTTGAGTCTTGATGAGCATTTAAGCTTAGGCTTCTGAGCGAAGACTGTCAACAAGAAAAGTATGCTTGCCAACTGTAGTGGTGCTTTTGCAAGACCACTAAACACTATTTATTTCTTCTGTGCGAATCTAGCATTTCTTATATTTGTCATGCTTTCCATATGGATATCATCTGCTGTTCTGAATGTTTAATGGTGCAGTGTAAGTATATAGAAACACGTTCAGAAGCCGCCTCTTATCTGTACAAACATCTCCAGAATCAACTATCACAAAAATACTACACATAGCTTTAGAGTAAAACAGTAAACACAACTCATCTCAACATGAATACAAAACCACATTCATCCTATTTATCACTGTTAAGATAAGTTAGTAAGTAGCAGAATGACAAGTAAAAAAAAAAATGTAGCTTGCTTACTTAGACTGATGATGGTAGTGTCATATGCTGTTTATTAATAGCAGGGTTTTTTTTTTTAAACAGTGGTATAGTAACCATTATAGTAAAAGGGAAAGAACTATCAAAAATATTAAATTTCAAATGAGCCACATCTTGCAATCCTAAAAAAGAGACTTGGAAAACTGCAAGAGCTGACCAATTCACTCCATAGTCATCAGCTGCACGACTTTTGGCATGACCCAAAAGGATCATCTCAGTTTCCTCTTCTTTTTAAATTTCAGGAAATCAAAAATAAAAAAAAGCCTAAGAATATTGTTGCTTTAGTTGGTTAAATTTTGTGAATCATCCTTGGAGCAGAGAATACTTCTACTAATTCTAAACCAAAATTTGCGTTGTCAGTACAATCTTGATCCAATAGTTTTCATTTTCATTTTTATTATTGATACTAGTGCCGAGTTTCAGCATCCATGAAATGACGGGAACGACTCTCACACGCATTGATACGATGCACAGTCAGATTCTTTATTATCCCACTTGCGCGGTTATATACATTTTCCACATCTGTATATGCGATTACGCTTATTCGGACAGGCTACAGACATAAATCACACGCTGTTCACACGCCCCACATTCCCTCATAATTGGTAACTATGCACTAACGCCAATAGCAACAGACTGCCTCCACGTCCTTGAATACATCTTGTTTTTGCTAACCCACACCATGTGCACTATCAGAACTTTCTCAATGGCTATTCTTAGCTGTCTTTTCCAGCAGCCTGTTCAGTTATGCTGTTTTGCTTAAGCGGCCTAGTCATGCTAATTCTC
>Ga0065711_1041529_pt1 | contig 16077 bp, 8 predicted proteins | sample Hoacrofraction12_FD_59098 | JGI IMG/M metagenome (GOLD analysis project Ga0065711, IMG submission 59098) | Hoatzin crop microbial communities from Cojedes, Venezuela - Epithelial fraction 12 v2 (version 2) | ecosystem: Host-associated > Birds > Digestive system > Esophagus > Crop | place...
TCTGAACAGCCTGTAGCCATCAAGAGCTACATTCCAGTCATGGGATTCATCCCACCAAGTTTCCGTGATGGCAATCAGGTCATAGCTTTCCAGCAGCACGATTGCTTCCAACTCCTCCTGTTTGTTTCCCATGCTGTGTGCGTTTGTGTAGAGGCTGTTGGCCTCATTACCTTCATAGCAGAGCACCCCTTTTTTCCCTTGAGGTGTTTCATGGCTATTTTCTTGTTGGCACCTGATACCTCAGGCGCCTCCAGCTCCCTCCTGCAAGACTTAATTGGTCCTTCAGTTCTGCAATCCTATCAAAAATAATACTGATCAGCAGGTGAAAAAGAAGGATCAGACCTTTGCATATCCTGTGCTACCAGGGTGGTTTGAAAAGAAACGAGAGAAAAGAAGATCCCATTTAAGCTCATACAACAAACTCTTCATTTAACATTCTGGGGAGATTCTGGTGACGGTGGAAGACTTTCAATAGGCGGAGACAAGAAATGTGCTGTGCAACAACCTCTGTTAGAAGAATTAATGTTTAGCTTCTTTATGTATACTCTTCAGCTTTGGCATTTCAAATATTGATTTTTGGATTAGTAAAAAAGGCTTGCATTGCTGATGCATACGCTGTTCTTTAATTTCTTTCCTGTCATTTTGTCTGTTGTTAGTTAGCTATATACATGATGATCATCAAAAGAAAAAGGTGATCTGTGTTCTGCTCCTTTGCTTACGTTTGATTCACTCTTTTTAATATTGGCAGGTCTCAACATTGAAGAGCATGCTAACCATCTCAAAGATATTCAAAGCTTCATGCTTGCAACATGATACAACAACCCAGATGGAAGGCAGTAAAAAGAATTACTAGCATTGTTAATGGCAATTCCTTTGTTGTCACACTTTAAATGTAGTCATTCCCTAGCTAATAGTCATTAGACTATTTCGTTTTTCTATGTTGTATAGAGGTATCTGACCTCAAGACAACAGCTCAGCAGACAGAGATATGAAATATTCCAGGTTGATTCTCTTTCCCTTCTTTCTGCCTTTCCCACAGTTTTTTTTTTTCTTTTTTTTTCTTTTAATTTTCTCATGCTTATTTGACCTGCAATCTTCTCTGCACAAGCAAAGCACAGCAAGTTGCACTAAATGTACCTTACGCAAGATACAAAGAGTAAACTGAACTTTGTAGAAAACACTAGGCTCAAGACCCCTATTTCATTTAGAAGGAATCACCATCTGGTTCAGAGTGGTTTCTCATTCCTTTCTTCTAGTCACGGATAGAGAGGAGATGGTGCTCTGTTGCACTTGTGTTGACAAGGATTCCCTTTAAAAGCAATGCAGTCATTGATCCAGCTCTGTGAAACGTTGCTTCCACAGCCAAGACTGCACGTGTGTTTCTTTGCATCAGTGGCTTTGACATTGCATCAGTTACCAAAACATTAAGTGATCTAAACAGCTTTTGTTGAGTTGAATCTGCAGTTTTGGGTCCTAGCAAGTTATACTCACTTCTAATCCTCAAACACACACAGTCCTTTCCTAAGTAAGTCTAGAGTGCTGAATACTGCAAAGAAAAAGACTGATAAAAGGGGGAGAAAATATAAAAAAGTGCACAGAAGTGTAGAGATTTCAGTTGGAAAAAATTTCAGTACTGGAGCCTAATGAGTTAACATTCATCACCCAAATTGCAGTAACTGACTGTATGTTGGTCTGTGAATCAGGAGGTACTAGGCTTAAACCACAAATCATTTGTCAGACTAAATCATGGTTTAAGCTACTGTGTTTTACTTGGCAAGAGGGGCAGGTAATTGCTGCATTTGGTCAGTCACCATGCATCAGCTCAAATGTGGTTACTCATTAAGCTACAGTACTCAATCACCTTGATTGGATAACTTTGGATACAACGCAGCTGGAAGAAGTGAAGATGTATATGATACCAGTAAAATAAAGGCCAAATCTACTCTTCCTTTCTGGCATTGAGCAATACCAGTGGATCACAATCAGGAGAAGCCATTCTCTTGGATAAACTCAGTCAGCCTCTTTCCCTGAGTCCATTTAAAGTTCTGAGCAAGTGTCTTCATTAAACAACCAAAACACATGAATGTAATAAATAATATTGTACTGGATCACAACAGAGGTAACTGTAGCTAAGCACTCTGTTTCCAGGAGCAGTAACAAGATACGGCATTTAGGGCAAGCACATGAGCCTACTGCTTCCTACAGTGTCTTCCCCTCATACTTTTCCAGCATCCATTATTGTTGTACTAGGGAATATCATAAAGTATTACCCCTGGCCCAGTCCTGTTAGTATCTATGTTCCCCATAAAGGTGTCTAATCCCTTTCTGAACCTGCTGATACTGTCCACTTCACAACCACATGCAGCAACAAACTCCAGAGGTTCAAACCTGATGTGTAAGGAAGTACTTTCATTTATACACTAAACTCTTCTGTTTACTAGTCGTGAATGTCACCTATTTCTTGTATTGCACAATTTGGCGAACAATTCCACATTCAGTTTATACAGCGCTTTTCTGATTTTGTAAACTTTGACGGCAGCTACATCTCAGCCTTCTCATCTTCGAACTAAGTATCCCAGACTTCTAAATTTTTCCTTTTAAGACAGCTACTCTGTCCCCTGTAGTGTTCATTCCCCTTCTTTGTATCATGGCTAATTCACTACCTTCTTGAGATCCTGATATCAAAGCTCTACCCAACATTCAAGATAAGGCTTTGTACAGTGACAAAACATCACCTCTGCCTTGTTCTCAATACCCTTCCTGGTGACACAGCGATAATGACATACTGCTGGCTTTTTTGAAAATTAATTGTGCTGAGCCAGTGATTTCAGAGAACTGCCAATGATGACTCCAAGACTTTTTTTCCTGCGTTATGACTCAGCATAATACTGTGCAAAGAAAGTTTAAATTACTTTACCTAGGTGCTTTACTTTAAAGCTCTTGTACCACTGATTTGCCTATCCACTCTGTTTTACGAGTGCTTTTGGAGTTCCTTTCCTTGGCATGGCATTTGACTACCCAAATGAACTTAGCATTGCCCACAAACCTCTGTTCACCACCTTCTTCAGGTCATCAATGAAGATGTTGACCAGAATTGCTTCTGGCATGAATCCCTGAGGGACATGACTACTGACTGTGCCATTCGAAAAAAAGTGATCACTATACCCTATTTAGACTAGTAATGAACATTGCCTCCAATACTTTTTTTTTTTTTTAATAGGAATTGATATAGAACCCTGTCAAAGGATTTAAAAAAAATTCAAATCCATTATGTTCCTGGGATGCCCTTTATCCACTTGCTTACTGACACCCCCATAACGTTCAGCAGTTTAGTGAAACAGGATTTGCCTTTAAAGAAATCATAGCGACTCTCCAAAGAGACTGTTTACTCATGCACTCAGTGTCTTGTTCTTTTTTGAAGACTCTACCATACCTGGTAAGACGAAAGCCAAAATCATGTTTGTAGTTTCTGGGGTGCCATTTAAAGCTCTGCCAACATGACTTCGATCTACTATTTCTCTGGCACAGTGACCATGAATTGTGACAGATTGACTATATGGTCGCAGACTGCACACCTTGGCCACCAGTTCTGCCATTTCACATCTGAGGTTTTTTTTCAGATTCCCACCTGCATACCATCCGGTGTCTAAACTGTCTATCTTTACCTAATAATTTCTGTAAACTTACAATAAACTGACTTAGCTCTTCTGATCTGCTGCTACAAAACACATAAAGTGGAAACCTTCCCAATACCTTCTGCAGCAAAGTCTAATACCAAGAACTGAGTCTTGCTCTCAGGGCACTATGAACCCTGAGCGTCTCCTATCCTTTGCGCTCACTGCTCCCCTAAATGACCCGCTGTTTTTGATGCAAGGCTACTTAGTTGTCAGCTTAAGAATCCTCTGCAGGGTGCTCCTCAAATTCTTTTTTAGCCCCCTTAATTTTTTGTTTAAAAAAAGGGGACTTACCATTTTTATATGTTTTCTTGCTTTTCTAATTTGGGGAAGTTTTCCCTTCTGAAAGTCTAATCTTTTCCTATGATTGCATCCTAACTTATGGAACCATGGAATGGGACTTTCTGGACCAATGTTTTCTTCGTGAGTGGTGTCACATATTTAACTGTCAGTTTTGTTGTGGGGTGTTTTTTTTTCTTAATACAATTGTTTTTTAAGAACATGACCTCCAGGATAGCTGTAACTTTCTTGCTTTCTGCTTATTTATTTCTGACAACTGGACTTCATTTTCACCTAGCTCCCTTTCTTGAAATAGAACATTCACGCACTTTATTTGGTCTGCTCTCTCCAGCCACAATGCTAAACACCGCTATAATGAGGTTGCTACTACTGAGAGCCCTCCACTAAACCGTCCCGAACTATGTCCTGTGCACTACCCAAAAGCAAATGTAGTATGGCATCATTTCATACAGAATGTAAAACTAGGAAGCGTAATTTATTGCATTCAAAAAATTTGTCTGTATGTCTGATCCTGATAAAGGCTACATGTGGATAGTGAAAGTGTAGTATTATTGCTCTTTGTACTAAATTTGCACCTTCTCTTATCTCACTTAACATCTCCTGATCCCTGTCATTATCTTGGTGGGTCAGTAGTACAATCCCAGTAACGCATTTTCTGTAAGATTCTGGTATCTTCAACCACAAGGTTTTTTATCTCCCCAAGGCAAAAAGGCAACCCCTCCAGTAAATTCCAACTATGAAATGAAACAGAGAAGAGACATCTCATGTTTGTATCAATCTGTCAAATGATTTTCAGTTGCTTCCTGTTCTGTTAGGTAGCATTTATAACGCCATTGCAAGGAAGACCTTTGCCAAAGAAGCATCACTCCACACAATTTTCATTAACAAGAGTAAGACTGTCAGAGCTGTTTTGCTTGCTTTTTTTATTCCTTTTTATTTTTAAAGGAGTTCACGCAAAATCTAACTACGACTCTAGGAAATAAAAGAATATAGAGTTCCAACCAGTTACAGTAATTCTGTGTATACTTGAACCAGCAAAGAACTTAATTTGGTTTGTATTTTAAAATCTGACAACAGAAGTACCCTCTGGAGCTACAATGTACCTCAGGAACGCCCCACCTTCCTGAAAGAGAACAGATAATAAGCTCAGCTCTTCTCCAATGAAGACATCATTTTCTCAGCAGTGCTCCCTCCCCCATATGCCCCAGTAAAAAAATACTACAAAACGCAGAAAACCAGAATTACATCTCCAATGAACAAAACTCACAATCAGTTCCTGAACTGTACGTCAAACCAACTTCCAAGAATGTCACAATCATTGGTAACTCTAAAAAACAGCTATCTAATCCATTAAATCCTTCATGTCAACTCCAGCTACTTTTGTGTCCTGAAAGAACATAATAGCCCATTTTCAATACAAACATTATTTTCTCAGGAAGTATTTCTTGCAGCTTGGCCGAAAATATTTGGAGGACTAACAGTTTTCTAAGTCCTCTATTTATTGTTTCCCTTACAAAGCCAACTATGTCCCACTTACCAGTTTTCACAAAAAAAACTTAACCAAATCCACATAGTCAATGTCTCTTTTTAGACAGCTCAAATCATACCCTTTGCTTTTCTCAGTAAATTCATGAAGTTGCTCGCTTTTTTCCTGCTCTGTACTCTCACTTTAACACAATTTTCTTTCCTAATCTGTTACAAGTCTGTAAAAACCATCACCATTTCTCAAAGGGTCAAGATGGTCATCTCTCTGCTATTACCAGCGACACATTTTGTCCTTCATTTTCCATTGCATTAAGCATCCCTCACAACCTGGCTTACTAATCACTAATCAAAGAGTTATTTCCAGAACAAACTACTTACATACCGTCTTTGTGGACTGACAAGCCTGAGTCTGCATAGTCAGATTCCTTTTCTTTTATTTTTCTTTAAGCGCACTTCTTTAAGTGACCACTTCCAAATGATAATAAGCAGTTATCTAAAAAGCACAAACATCTCTGTTTCTTCACCTGGCTGAGTGCCCTGCTCCTCCCTCTTTACAGTCAAATAGCTTCTTAATTGTTTGCTTGTCTGGCCATTTGACATTACTAAACTCGGATCACACTGTACACTTGGATCGTCTCTGGGGTGTTACACGCTGAAGTACAACCTCAAGGCTTCTCCCTGCAGATCTATTACTTTGTCCTTGATCCTAGCTATTCCCTACCAAGTTATTGCTGCTATTCCCTGGCCACAACCACAGTTGATGATATATACATGGAAAACCAATAGCTACTTTTAGTCCAAGTAATTCTAGATGACTTCTCATGCTGCTGAGGAGGACAACAAGCAACGAACTTCAAGAACAATAACAGAAAGAAAGGCAAGGATACTGTGAGCCGATCTGGAAGCAGGCACATCAGCAACACTGGAACTCAGCTTTCTGAGGCTTATTATACAAAGTTGTGTGTCGGCAGCTGAAGGGGCTTTCTGCAAAAACAGATGCAGTGTTTAATTTTCAAGATGGATTTCCTGAAGTTGCAACCTATAGCCCTTCTCTGTAAGGGACTGCAAATTTGCTGCATAGCTTATGTCAAAACTGCTTCCCCTCAGCAGTTTAACCTTATTAAGGGCTACATTTTAAACGGACAATAAATTTCAAAGATTTGATTTTGACAGTGTAAAGGACAAACAAACAGGTCTGGTGAGGTAGTTTGGATAGCTACGTACTAAAAGAAATCTGAACAGAGGTGGGAAAGTGTCCTAAATTTCAAAAGAAATGAAACATTTTTTTTAGGATTGTTGTTTCTCCTAGAAGTACCAGTTAGTACTTCCAAAAAATTTGAGAGGCCTTTTAGAAGCAAGTGCTGCTCACTTTTATTTTTCCTGAATAAGAGGTAAGATCTTATTAACGTCTAAAGTTGCAAACAATATGTTCAAGACAGTTGGTAATGCATCTCTATACTATACATCTAGAGAGAATAACAGGGCCATAAACAAGGCAAACTAGATTGCTCTTGAATCAAATGTACACATCAACACACAGTGAGATACTTTTATGACAGAAAATTTGACATGGCATCCCAAATTTCTGTTCAAAGAAATAATGCAAGTGTAGGTGGAATAAGTTCATGTTTACAAAGGCAACATCTGATCTAAAGAACATGCTAAGCAATGTATTGAAATTGGAGGTGATTATCTAGCTATCATTGGTAAGCCTATCAGTGCTTACAGCTTTCACTATTACCTTTGAACAATTTAATAACTTATCCTTTTGGATAAGGATAAAAAAAAAAATTTGGATAAAACTTACTGATATAAGATCTGTCTCCTTTCCAAAGAGGCTGACCAAGAATATCCCTACTTGAGTCAGGTTATACTGGTTATCAACCCAGATAAAGCACAGTAATTTGGCCCACGCCCCCATTTCCCTCCCCTTATTCATTATGAATTGAACTTCTTTTCAGAAACATTCTCCTAGTCTAACCCACAATACTGTCTGAGTCATTAGCTTGGTGTATCCAAAAGACTGGTGGAGAGAGGAACATATAACAGCTATACAATAACATGAAATAAACCAGGTAAAGTAAGGACGAAAAAAAGAGAAATCCTACTGAACCATGATTTTTCTTCCCACTGAGCTCTAGTTATGTCTAACCCAGTCCTATGGGGAAGAAAACAGAGAGATGAGAGAAGCAGAACAATTTTCCAAATTAAATAGTCACACACTTCCTCTTCTAACAGGAAGTTTTCAATGGACCATGCTAAATTAATGTACTTAAATGAATTTATAAGCTATGATGCAATGGAAGCTTTTAAGCCCCTCTGAACATTGGACAAGAAGTAGTGAGAATCCATTCAAACTCTGCCCACAAAACAAGCAGCTGGATATTTCTGGAAAATAATAGCAGTGAAACAGTTAGTGCACACATTTAAATTGTTGTATTTTGGCTTTTGGAGTTAAGGCTAAGATAAATTGGCAAATTCCCACCTCCCAGAGTTACTGCTTCAATTTGCTTGCACACTGCAAGAATACTGCAGCTGATTATACTAAAAAAATAAATCACCCCATCCAGAAGGCTGAAAACTGCAATTTTCCACCCAGAAACCGAACGCTACATTGTCCAGAAACTCGCAGGACTCCTCAGAGAAGTGTTAGTGCAGCATATCAGCCACTGCCTGCTGAATCAACTCTGATGGAATTTTAGTTTCTCTTGGGACATTTAGCATGTGTCTGCTACAATAGGTAGGTGGACAGGAAGAACAGCCTGAGACTACATAAAAGCAACAGCAGTTTCTAAAATGGTTTTGACTGTGAAGCAGATGAGATACAAGATGTTTATGGGTAAGAACTGAAATGTCTATTGTACCCACCAGGAATCAGAGAAAATGGTTTATACCATATAAGCTTACCACGTGTGCAGATTGCTTACTGTCTTCCTCATTTCCCTCCCTCCACCCCCATAGTCCCTTTTGTTTTTAATAAAACATTCTAAGTTTTATGAAAGACGACTGTTACAGCTTTTATCAGTTATGGGACAATTTAAGGAATATATTTGCTCTTTCTTCTAGTATTCACAGGATACATTGTATAAGTCATTATCCTGTTCCTTTTCTTTTATGCCTGGTAAGCAAAGGCAGCCACTCAAAGTGTATCTTGACCTTGTTTTCTCTAAGAGCAAAGAGCATTTCATACACCTTGCAGCTGTGCTCCAAATGAAAATGCGTAATTGTGAAACTTCCATTTATTTTTATTCTTACAGAAATTGTAACTATTCTATGACTTGTTTTCCTACTTAAGAAAAATCTAATTAATCAAGCTGTAATGAAAGAGCTTCTCTCACTGGGAGGCCATTCTAGTGTCCCAACATATTCCACAATTGTGTTTTCCTCAGTACTCTAATTAAATGTGCTTGTGTAGAGCCCTTCACAGACAATGCGGTTCCAAACACTACCCTAAATACTCATCATCCTCCTTGCTTTTAAGTATTTTCAAGTTATCATCACTTGCTCTTTGTAAGAAGTGATTTCTTTCACCGAAATCAGTTCTGGGACCCCAAGACAACTTCACCTATATCCTTATCGTAGCAGCACCTTTTGGATCTAGTGTAAACATCAGAGATATCTGTTCTCACCACACTTTTTCCCAGCAGTCAATCTGTGATTAATATTGTTCAGCCTTCTGTCTCTTGCTTCTATTGGAAAGGACGATAAAACATGGGGACACTCTGGAGGCAGGTATTTCAGATAGCTCTGGATTAAAGATATGATCTGCATAAACCCTGCTGCAAATAAAAGCCTACAGACAGTGAAACCCTTATGAAATGCACACGCCTTTCGAAAAACCAAGTAATCAATACTTTTTTTCACATATGGCAAACATATTCCAGAGAAGCAATTCAAGCAGTAGTAGAAAGAGCCAACAGAAGGAGTAAGCCAAGCAAATGAAAAACAAAAAAACCCCGCTCTTCAGCAATTCTAGACCATTCTTGCCCAGGTTACTGCAGAGGAAGTAAAAGGACACAGGAGCATTTACAGCAGTGACTGCATGAGCAGTTCCTTTAATGGGAGCTTACCATTACTAGCATACTTTTGCAGTGCAAGAATTTCATTCTGCTATATACTGCTACAGAATCAGGGTGCTACCAGTCATTAGCTGTAGCTGGTTTTGGTGATTAAAACCAAAAGTTCTTATTTCATAGTAATTTTATTGCATGATCTTTGTAAAAAAAAAATGAGCAGAAGTATTAATCAGAAGCAACTGCAGTAGCATTTCTGTGATCTATAGATTTGGTAATTTTCAAGATAGAACTGAAAATACAGCAGTAATTGTGGCACATTGATCTACTGAGAACTCTCTCATTTATCAGTTTGATCTGGTATTGAAAAGAGAAAGATACATTGCCCATAACCAGATATGTAAACCAGCTCTCTTTGCAGCCGGATTTTCACTGCTTTCCTGATGACCTCCGGAAAGACAATCTATTTCCGCATACAATCGCATTTGGTCACTTTGCTTTACACCTCATCCAAATGTTTGTAAATTGAATTGTGGCTTTTTTGACCACCCTTGGAGACTGCTATAGCGGCTGAAAAGGTGAGGCCAGCTCATTTTTTGAAAACTGCACAATTACCAATCCAAAATCAAGCAATAAACTTTCTTGATTAGCAATAGCTGCAATCCATCTTACACCTTTGCTTTTAGGAACAATCATCTCGATATTATAACATTCCGTAACATGTTATTTCATTATCATACTAAAACAATAATCACATTAGCAAGGTTCCTGTCTCCTTTCCTCGCATCAAGAACTACACACAGATATTCCTTTTAATTGCTTCCAGAGAAACGCCTGGTCCTGCCAACGCAATTGTAACAGACCACAGTGCATCTCTGGGTATACCTGATCATTATACCTGATCACTACATACAGCTTGCTTGAATAGGCTTGGTTTTGGGAAGTCAACAAATGACTTCAGCCTGAGCCATTACTGAAACAGGCCGGATTCACAAACAACTGTAATAGTCCTTCTTCTGCCTTCAGTATGACAATAAGCTCACAAAAATCTGCTAGAATCAGCCACTTCTGAAAATTGTATTGATACATGTGTGATAAGTAGTACTAAGAATCTGGTTCAAGACATCAGACACTGCCCACAGAAAGCAAATACTTCATGGTTTAGATTGAAAAAGAAAAAACATTAGATCTGGACAGATAAGTATACACAGAAAAATTAATATAGAAGCCAGTCTATTTAACAGAGGCCAGTCTAACCATCATAACATAAACAAGAATCAACTTTGGTGGAAACTTTTGTTTGATAAAGCTGAACATTCTTCAAGTCTAGCTATCTAAAGTTTTAATTGGTTGTTGACTTGTATTGGTTTTGTAGAAGCATCACTTACAGGCCTTCATTTCTTGAGTCTGCTATTTTATCTTTGGGGACTCAAAGACTCAATCTCTGTGTAATTACATTGTGAAAGATATAACATGCTTTCTATGGCTGACTACAATGTAAGGTTCTCACTAATAATCTGCTGGCTTCAAGGGAAGTCTGCGCGTTGGCTTTAGCAAGACCTGGAACAGCAGCAGTTTAGCTTTTAGACTCATAGGAAAATAAGAAAAGCAACACTGGAACAGATCAAATATCCACCTTTGACAGCAACCATCATAAAAGAACGTAAGTACAGTAACGCATAGATACTCTCCCAACTGTGGTTGCAACGCTTCCTGCAGAGGTGGCACCTCAGGAATATGACATTCCTCAACAGATTTTTCAGATTAATTCACCAAGTCCTTTTCTGGATTCATACACATTTCAGCACGTGCTGTATCCTGTGCCAAGGCATTCTGTAGTCTAATTGTGGATTTCACAAAATGCAGCATTGTTTTGCTTGTACTGAATCTACCAGGTGTTAACTAATTTGATACCTGTTAGTTCATGTTCTTCAGTGGATAAAACATCTGTCCCCTATCTATTTTCTCCATTTCACTAGCAGTTTTATAAACCTTTACTTTACTCCTCTCTAACCATAACCTGCAAATCATCTCTCTTCTAGACTGAAGAGTGTATCTAGTCACTGATCCTCTGTTGTAACTAACTGAATTGTTCAGTTGCTAGACAACAAGAAAAAACAAAACTCTAGACTAGTTTTTACTGCATCACTGGCTTGTAACTCACCTTGAGACTATTGCAGCTACTGTCAGCCTCAATGTGAACGAAGTTAAGTCACAGTAGAGCCAAAATAAAACCCAAGTTGGTAACTTATTTGAAAGGATAAACAGATTTGAACAAAGGGCAGATTAATCTAAACATATCTCCACTAGAATTCTCAGCTAATCTTTTCAGATTATGTTTTTAATACAGAGGAAAAGTGAAGCAGGAAGTGCATCCGTCTTCATCATTTCAATATCGACTGGGGATACGGAGCTATGATTGTAATTTGCAATTTGACAGCCACAGGAAACTTTGCCTGTAAAAAACAACGTCCAAAGGAGGAATGTAATACTGTGATTTCATCTCACACTGGTAAAATTCAGACCCTGTGCACATCACCTTCGCAGTTCTGTTGCAGGTCGGACATTCGTTTAAAGATGTGTTCACAAGAGCAGAAGCTATGACACATCTGCCTCTGTGGGAAATTACAGAAGTTTGCCAGTTTAGAGTCAGTTAGAGACACTTCATCAGGCAAGAAACTAAGCTGTGCTCCAAGAAAATGCAGCATGTGATAGACTAGGCTGACATATGCCAAGTGGGAAGGTAAGCCCTGTAACCCTTGGGGTGGGGTCAGGAGAAGAAGCAAATATTTCACATATGAGTTATCAGACCAGGTGGACAAAGGCGTATACAAAAAGGGGGTTATAGTGAAGAAAGGGAAAAAAAAACTCAGAGAAGACAGAACTCCCTGGTGATTGCAATGGAACTGACACAAAACTTACCATGTCAATCACCTGTTGGAGATACTGTGCAGCTGGCAGATTAAGTGGTAAGTGCTGATACAAAACCATAGAAACATGTTTTACTTGCCTTTACAGTTGCACAGACTATGCTTATGCATTTATGAGTTAACCTTTTATGACTAAAGTGAGACTTACTGAGCTAAATTAATGCTCTCCTAACAGGTCTTGCTGGTATGTTACTCATAACCTGCACAAGCTCCTAGCTCTCCTTGCGAAATTTAAAATGTACTTATCCCTAAATGAACTTCTCAATTTCAGTCCCTTCAAAGCAGCAAGGGGTAAGTTTGAAATCCAACATTGCAAACACTTTCTAGGACTACTGACACAAAGATGATGAAGGAGCTTAGCTCATTCATTAACATGCCTGGAAAGTCACTTCATGAGAATCAAATCTAACATAACAGGAGCACTAACCAGTGACTGTCGGAACAGGAAACACTTCTTTGGGTCAATACCACAGGCGAGGATGGCAGCAGTGGTGTCCAGTATGTTCTGGCGCAGGACAGCTGGCTCCTTGGGCATGGTGAGAGAGTGCATGTCCATAATGCTATATAGCACTGAGCTGCACTCTTCCTGCAGACTCACCCAGTTCTGAATGGCTCCAAGGTAGTTACCCAGATGAGGCATCCCAGTTGGCTGAATACCAGAGAAAATCCGATCCACGACCATATTCTGTTGCAAAACATTGGTAAAATTAACACATGCATTTTCTGACAGATTCTTTTACATTTTAAAGTCATAAATAAAGCCTCACTTATGCCTGTCTCTTCTCTCCTTCTGTCAGTGTATTAATGCATAAATTATCTCAGGATTGACTAAAAATGATTGCAGTAAGTCAGTCAAAATACTCTATCTGACTGCAGAGAGACTGGCAGCTAGCGTAATTTTAAGCTGTCAGACTGCATATGCAAACAAACATAGCTGTAAACAAGATCAGCGAAAACTACATCTCAGAAACCAAGTGGTAGATTCTTTCATCCTTTTTTGCACCGAAGTTGTATGTTTCTCTAGTACATTATCCACTCTGATACAGAAACACAGAATGACTGCATAGACAAATTTGGTATTGCATATGTTTACAACAAAAATGTTTGAAGTAGACTTCCATCTTAACTCCCATGAACACTGAAGTCTTATTCTTCCAGCTGCAAACAACATTTTGAGAGGTTCCTAAAAGAAACCTAATCCTTGACCCAAAGGTTAAAGACTAATGAAAGAGATTATCCAAGTTCTGCAACTACCCATCTTGGCAGCAGTAGAGTTTCTAAAAGGGCTCTACAAAGAAATACTGCTATAGCTCAAGATCACACCTGGAATACTGTGGATGCATGAGTATCAGTAAAATGTCAACTTCTGAAGAGAGTTCACAGAGAAGTAACAAAAATTTATTAAGAAGCTGAGGTTGTAGGCAAAGATTAAAAAGCTTAAAATATGTATAGCTTGGCTAGGTGACAGTTACCATCTTGGAAAGTTTGTTTTCCTGCATCCCAGCCTTCCATCTGACCATTTTCTCTCTGCCCCAAGCTGTCAGCACATGATCAATTACCTCCCCGACCTTTCCAAAGAACTCCACCATATCCAGAAAGTAACTCAGCAATGTTTTATGTGAAAATGCTTGTTCTGTGCCAAGTTGTAAGAGCATGCAAGATTGCTCGACTTATAAATGAGGGTCCCACCAACCTCAGCAGGGAGTCCCAGTCACAGAGCTGCACAATACAAACCCTCAGGCTCTGTTGTGCAGCTCTGTTGTGCCTCTAGCTGCATGACATTTTTTCTGCTAAATTTTATAATCAACATCTATAACAAAGTAGAGAGAATTTATTTACTGATATAGTATGTTTTAATTTCTGTGAATCTCTTACAAATGTATGGGGGAGGAAAAAAAAGTCATACAACTACAAAACCACAAAAAATGGCAGTAGAAGTCAAGGCCAAGTACCATTATTTTTAACTATTTAAAAAAAAGGACTTCAAATTGACTTCTTTAATTTTGACTCAGACTCAAGAAAAATTAACGAGAAAGTGTTTCCAAGCGGAATATGACTTTTTTTAACATGATCTATAGTTCAGAAAAGCCTAGCCCAGTTCCTTCAAAATCTGCTGAAAAATTCTATTTGCTAAGCCTGTTTTTCAGATCAAGATAATTTTCTTATCCAATGTTTAAGTGTGCGCGCTGACAGGTAAGAGCAGGTTTGGGCTAGCAGCATGCTAACTTCTCCTGTTCCCATAAATGCCTACACATTTAAGTCCAGGTGGTAAACCACTCACTCCATCCCAGATATCTGCTTGACTTTGAGTCAGTTTCTAAGTGCTCCTTGGAGAACGTCCAGCACAGGAGCTGCTGCAAGGTAGTCATTGCAATGAAAAGCACACCATTTTCTCCAACAGCAGTTCTAACTTCAAGTTCTTATGCTCCAGTTCTTGACCACCCATGCCTCTTTTCTCCATTACACAAAAATGGAATTATGCTATTCAGTTCCTTGTTTGCCACTTCATCCCTTGTTTTTCTAGGAAACTACATCAGAGCATTCATCACCTCTCACAGGAAGCCCCTCATCCCCCACTAAGCTACTACCTGGCCCAAGGACTGCAGCCAGCTCTTTTTTAACACTGAGAAGGGCCAGGTGCTCACCTAGAGAGGAAGGCATATAGCATCCCAACATACATAAATTAAATGAAGTTTTGTAGAAACTTGGGATTCACTAGGCTTCAGAGGTGTGCTTCTATTATTAAGGGTGTAGAGCAGTTGCTAGGCAATGCAATAGGTACCTCACAGGCACAACACCTGTCTTCTGCTTCCCATGATCCTGCTCTTCACCAAGAGAGTAAGAGCTCAAGAAGAAAACAAGGCTATAAACAGACGGTCACTAAGATGGTGTTCTGCCCCTACAGAGATCCCAGAGCAGCTGGGTGTTTGTCAGAGCACATTTCCTTTTCTCATCTCCTTGTCTCCCCTCACTCAGTTCAAATCCGAATGCTCCTTCCCACAATTCTTTCTCCCTGCAGCGCTTCCTGCTTTCCACTGTCCATTTATATGCCTGTTTAACCACACTTTTCTACACTGGCTATCACTTCTTACAGCCCTGCTCTCCATTTTCTTACCAGATAGTTTCATCCCTCCTGTGTTCCTGTACTCTTCCTCCATTTCTGCTTCCCCACCTCCTGCTTCCCAGAAGAGCTCTTGCATGGCATATCAAGACAGTAAGGAGGCACTGAGTATGCCACAGGGTAAGGAAGCTATCACTGCCTCGACTCCAGTGACTTTACATAAAATACGTTTCCTACCTGCACTGTTAGAATAGCTAAGAAACTTTATGATATTCTAGAAATCTACTACAGATGTGCATCAAATAAAGTATGTTAGGATGGCCATGTCAAAGCATGGTGCAGAAACTTGCACACCTTTCAGTTGCAGTCTAGACAAAGACAGCATCACCTGAAATGTGTTCAAGGGTCCATGGAATGTGGAAAGAGGGACAGGCCACTTGGGAAGAGTACAGGAACGTGGTCAGAGCATGCAGGGATGCGACGAGGAAGGCCAAAGCCCACCTAGAATTGAAGCTGGCAAGGGATGTCAAAAACAACAAGAAGGGCTTCTTCAACTACGTCAGCAGCAAAAGGAAGGCTAGGGACAATGTGGGGCCGCTGCTGAATGAGGCGGG
>Ga0065711_1041530_pt1 | contig 16076 bp, 5 predicted proteins | sample Hoacrofraction12_FD_59098 | JGI IMG/M metagenome (GOLD analysis project Ga0065711, IMG submission 59098) | Hoatzin crop microbial communities from Cojedes, Venezuela - Epithelial fraction 12 v2 (version 2) | ecosystem: Host-associated > Birds > Digestive system > Esophagus > Crop | place...
GGGAAAAAAAAAAAAAAAAAAAAAAAAAAAAGAGAGAGAGAGAGAGACACCAGCAAGTATTTAAAAAAAAAAAAAATCTCATTTTTAATAGAAGAGATTTTAAGACATGATGGTTGGCGGTCAAGATATAAGTCTAGCTGAGCAAGTGCAAGATCTTGTTTAGTGTGGCGCAGAACCCTAAATACAATAACATTGCTTGGATTTTCATCTAATTTGACTAGTTATGTGAGTATATTTCATTTGCTTCAACACCAAATCCATCCCGACCACTCCACTTTCTTCCCCCACCTTCAAGCTGCTTCAAGAAATAAACTGAATAATTTACAGAAAAAATGTATGCTGCAGAATTTAATTTGGGGAAAAATGGTTAAGTGCAAGTTACCGTGCTATACTACGTTAAGGAATTACACACTGTGATTTTAGAATATTCAGTTACTAGTTACACCAGGACTAATCTTTCGGAAAAAGATTAAATTATTTTCAGAGAACAGGGATAATTTGAAGTCCACATTTACAAAAATACATTGAAGCAGATGACACCTCATGAATCACTATCTCTACTGCACTAAAGTTAGTACAATTCATTACAAGGAATCAAAGTATGAATAATCACCAAAGTTTAAATTTTTCAATTTAAATTTACATCACTTCTTTGATTCCCAGTGTCCTCCTTAAACAGATATAATCATAGTCTATCCAAAACTATTATTAGTATACAAAAAGAATGTGAGAGAAATTTAGGGGCTGGAAGCTACAGACCTGTCAATTCACTCTAATATGTCTACTACATCAAGTAGATGTTACTATATCAAAACAGCTAAAAGGAGGTGCTTCTTCAAACAATGCATAGGTAAAATCTTGGTACTACTTACTCCAGGACAGGAAACCAACTGCAAGTCAGGTGACAAATTCACTGTAAGCTATTTACAGTCTATCAGTTCCCACTTGGGGAAGTCTTGAATGGATAACTGCTGATGGCAAAGAGAACACACAATCCAAAACACTACCTCTTTGCCTTGTCCTCATACTCTTATCTACCCATCCTCTACTGGCCACTGTCACGGGAAGGATATTGAACTATATGAATCTTCAGCCAGACAAAGTGATTCTCAGTCTTGCATTCCAGTCTACTGATTGCAGTGGCTAGGATAATTCTAGCTCCAACACATTCCAAGCATATAGAGAAATGTAATAATCAAATACTTATATGCTTTATAAGCAAATATTTAGAGGGTTTCGAACACACTGCAAGTGTGAGTACTCGCTCGCTCTTCTAAATTAAAAACGTTATGTCCAGAGCAGAAGATTGGCATCTCTAATGATCACGAATCTTCTGCTGAGCAAGACCCAAACAAATAAAAAAACCTAAAATGTAGCTTTCCATATTGCAGGTTCATTGCTTTAGTCACTAGCAAGAGAAGGAGTATGAACTTTTAAGTCAAATATCATCTTTTCCAGAATTGCAACATTTAACAGCAACTCTAACAGGTTTGCTTATAGGGAACGAGAAGACGACTCATAAATCTCTTCTTTAGCTATGAGTCAAAGTAACTCATCCATGATTTCTCAATAGTTAAAAATAAAAAATAAAAAAATATCACCATAATATATGCCACACAAGTATTTAATTTGTGAGTCCAGCTTGCTTGTGCGGTGCTCTGATGTCATCCACAGACCTTCCACTGGTTTGATTATACTCTCCTTTACCTCTGAGTTGGTATAAAGACAAGAAAGCCAGTTTGGTTCTCTTAGGCAGACGGATACTTGGGAACTGTTTAAAATAGCTGGTGTTAAAAATTAAGTGGAAGAATCTCACTGAAATAAAGACATTTGCAACATGAAGAAATTGTGACAGTCATGGCATTGTGTGAAAACAGGGGAACCATCTTTCTTTCTCTCATTGGGCTTCAGATACTTCTGTCCACACATCTATATCACATTTCATCAACTTGTTTTTTGTTATTCCCATCATACAGATGACTGGTTCTCAATTACTTCTGCCAATCTCTTGCTTTAATTAAATATTTTCTTCTATTTTTAAACATTAAATGTACAGTTGAAATATATACTTAATGACTTTCTGAATCATTTAATAAGAACTCATTCTCCCTGTAATGACAGATTTTGAGATCCTTTATCTCTACTAGCAAATGAAATTTTTCTCTTCTTGATTTTGCCGATACGTACAAGATAAGGAATTCAAGGCTTCCTTCCTTTCCCTTCTTTACCTATTTTATAATCTTTTAAGATTATTATTAGTTTTCAGATTAGGCCATAAAAGACCTGGCATTTAGCAGGAAAATTATATGTTAAAATTATCTACTTTAAGTAGCCAAATTCCCCATCTTCTGAATCTTTAGGTGATAAAAAAATGCATGAAAATAAAAGGCAGGCATGGTTTAGTTGTTTCAAGTAACTTTCAGATACCTATGTCATGAAACACACTGATTTTAATTAAAATGTTTTCAGCACTATGACACATAAGCTTTATGATTTTCAGCAAAAACCTAGTATGAGGACACATCGTGTTGATGCAGACAAATCCTACTCATTCAAAAAAGAAAAAAAGCACCTCAAATAAGAACATTTAATAAGCATTTACATTTTCCTTATACAATTCATTTCCAAAAGATCTCAAGGAGAAGTAACATCGAGAATTGGTAGAAACACATTTTTGAAAGGCTGATTACCCAAAATGCATATCCTAGGACTATCCATTAAGCTTTGAAAAATGTAAGTAAATGTTGGCAACAGCAGGCCAAGATCAAGCTATTTGGTACTCACTGCAAGATTTCAAATCTTGACACTGGATCAAGACACCAAAATCTTGCACTCGAGCACAATGTTCAAATGAACAAAACCATATTGCCTGAATTTCTGACTATTCTGATTCGCAAGTCAGCCCAATTTCCATACTTAAACTCTGCACCTCCCTCTACTTGTGTTTCCTTGATATGTTCCATTTGCTACACAGGCAACGTTTAGATACAGAAGGTGAAAACATCTAGAGTTGAATCTGATTTAGGACTACTAAAACAGTTCTAAACCAAATCCTTCAGTGAAATTTTAAAAATAATTATTATGACAACTAAAATATAACTTTCTTATTAGTTCATAGATTAGAACTACAATGTTATTATTTTAAGTAAACACCAGAAAAACTTTTTTTATGAAGTACCTTTAGATTTTTTACTGGAGCTTCTTTTGCTTCTTGGACTTCTTTTTCCACCTGGCTGTTTTTCTGTAATAGGCTTTTCCTCAAACTGGGGTTCCATATAGACATTTACAGATCTTCTCTCAGTCTCACTTTCCTTACAGCTTGGGGTACAGTCTCCACTGTCCCTATTCTCATTATTATTGATACTGTCCTGCTCACTCTTATCCTGTCGCCCCATAGCAATGCTGCTACTGGTCAGAACCTCATTACCATCATTGTCAAGTTGATTTTCATTTTCATCAGCTGAAGAAACCAAATGAGATGCCAAACTTTCCACTCTATAGTCAGTAGGAAGACTGTCCTTTGAGTCTATTTGTAGATCTTTTGGCGGAAATTCTCTGACATCCATTAGAGCGTTGCTTGTTGAACCACTTAATCTCCCTCCAAATATTTTTAGACCTAAAATATAAAACCAGAAGAAGCATTTATAATATGTATATTATAATGTATAAATAACCTCATACTTCATGCCAGACAATAAAAAATCACATTAGCCAAGTGATATAGTTTAAAAGTATGGGGAAATTATTTCAAATAATAATCCATTGTCCCATTGTAAGCCTTAAAACAAAGCATATCTACATACAAAAAAACCCCCTATCTATAAACTTGTAATTTTATCCAATTATAAAAGGCTCCAGTTACCTGACCAATAGCACAGCTGATCTTTACTGTAGTGCTCAGTGTTACAGCTGAGGTAACAAGAAAAACAAAAAGACAAACAGAAACCACCCCCACCACTCCCCTTTAAATCCATGGCTAAAACAAAAGCATTCTTGTCACATAAGATCATAGTTTGCCTGGAATAAAAATAAACTAGGGAGGAATAAAAGCAGAAGCATTTTAATTCTGTCAGTGATGGCGTCACATCAAATATGCAGATAGATTAACTCTGTTACAAGAATTAGATGCAAATAGAACCTGTCCCTTTATTTTCCAGAAAACATTCAACGTGTCTTCAGTACACACAGAAGATGATGGTTTGTTAACAAAAAACCCTAATCCCCCACCTACTCTCAGCAGGGGCTGATTTTCCTTTTTGTGTGAACATGTAACTAACCAATGCTACAATCAGATGCACATTCACAGGAAAAAAAGGGTAACTCGTAGCAGCAGAGTTATGTGGTGCTTATAAAGGACTGTTACTGCACCAGTTCCTATCTTTTATCTTTTAGAAGTATGGCCATACTGCTGGTTTAACTTAGCAACCATATAGACGAAATACAGCTCCACTATGTACATCTCATTAGATTTAGCTTGCATTTTGAACAGTGAAGCCAAAAAATCAGCAAGCACTCTTGTATTATGGAAGAGCTTAGGCAAGCCTCCCACAGCAGCTTTCTATCTTTTTCATTAAATGAAAAGGCATTTTAGGAAACCTGTCTTTACCAGGCTTTCTTCAGTCTTATGTCCTGGTATATACAACTGAAATAACTGAAAAACACACTTGCTAAATATGCAAGATAATGTTTCACTTTACTTGCTAGAAGAATTCAAATTGCAGAAAAATGGAAAAAATGCCTTGGGGAATAAGTAGGTTTTCCTTCATACACAGGAACATATTTCTGTTAAAGATCACCACAAAGATTTTCCCAAAATGATTCCTCCCCAACCTTTGTCATTGCTTAAAGGACCGGGAAAAAAGAAAACGTCACTCCAGTCTCAGAGAAGGACAGGAAGGAGGATTCAGGGAGCTACAGGCTGCTCAGCCTCACCTCAGGACCTGGAGGGTGAAATAGTAAGTAATCCTGGAACCCATTTTCAAACATATGAAGGACACAAAGGTCATCAAGACTAGTCAGCGTGGATTTATGATGAGTAAATAGTGCTTAATCAACTTGATAGGCTTCTGCAAAGAGGTGACTGGCTCAGCAGAGGAGGGGAGAACAATGAATGCCGTTTACCTTGACTTTGGTAAGGTTTTTGACACTGTTGCCAATTACATCCCCAGAGACAAGCATACAAAGTACAGGCTAGATAAACAGACAGTGAGGAGTTCCAGAGAAGCATGCAGAGGGCAACAAACTATACCAGCTGGGCAACACAAAAGCAGAAGTCAGCACCAACTAGGACAACTCCATCTCTGCTTCCAACCTGAAGAACTTGTCAACCACTTCCAGCCATACCAGTCCAACAAAAAATACCGCCTATCCTATAACATAAGCTGCACCAGGGGAGGTTTAAACTGGACATTTGGAGGTTTAGACTGGACATTAGGAGGCATTTCTTTACCGAGAGGGTGGTCAAACACTGGAACAGGGTTCCTAGGGAGGCGGTTGATGCCAGTGTTTAATAGACATTTGGACAATGCCCTTAACAGCACGCTTTAACTTTTGGTCAGCCCTGAATTGGTCAGGCAGCTGGACTAGGTGATTGCTGCAGGTCCCTTCCAACTGAAATAGTCTAGTCTAGAAGAATAATGAATTGTACACTAGAGATGCAAGCAGTATTTTCCTTTGCTAACTAAATAAGAGAATTGGCTTTCCTTGAGCACCAGAAAGACAAAGAAGGGAACTTTAGAGGAGACACATATCTGGAGAATGCATCTGTTCATTAGAAGGATGCTCCTTAATCAAGCCCTTTTCTCTCAGTGAGAGTTAAACATGAAAAGAAAGGTTAAAAGAAGGCAGAACTTTAATCAGACCAGCAAGAATCATAACAAGAAGATATTTTTTACAGACACCCACACTATAGTTATGTTGGTCTATCGATAATAACTGTTCTCAAGCATTAAAAAAAAATGTTCCCAAACATCATGTTAAACTCAAAGGTTCAGTTCCTAGTGCTGCCCTCCCAAGCTCAATAGATTAAACGATACATCAAACAAAAGAGGTTGAACTGCCCAAAGCCAATGAGGAATTAGTTTTAACAGCAGTAATGAAAAATCAGGATGTCCTACCGCCACTCTCTTCCTTCTATCAGTAGACAGCAGTTTAGCCTTTCAACAGCTATCATGGGGAAACAGAAATTGGAATGCATCTGAACAAGGTGTTTCCTATTAGACTGTGCAAAATGAGGAAAAGACGCTTTTGACTAGTGACATTTTCTACAGAGGAAGCTAATATTTTGATAGAAAATGTTAACTCATTTCCTTTTGACATGTGGCTAAAACAATAGTCCCTCTCTAGCTGAGAGGCTGGAGAGCTTCTTCAGCTAGCAGAGATCAACATTTCTTGGTTTATAGTTCAAAACTCAATATTTCTCCAAATAAAAGTAGCCCTGAAAATCTGTTCCTTTCTACAACCCTTACGACTCCTTAGAGAATGAAAATCCAAGAAGAGCTAGTTCAAAGAATTTAGAACAGTCTTGGCCTTGATCTTTTAAAAGTATTCCTCCCCCCAAAAACTTTTTTTCCTTCCTGTTTTTCAGTGTTGTTATCTCTGCTCCTTTTGACTTTACTAAGTCACCAGGCAGGTACCAAAGTGAAGCTAAACCTTGTGAGACTGAATTTTAGCTCTGTCTAAAAACACAAGTAGAAACACTACTTATAAACAAAAATTGAATGAAAATCCCTACTGATTTGAACTGTATTTAACAGACCATTAACATGCAGTTACTGTATTTACTGTTTAGCCGTTGAAATTCATTGTACACACAAACAAAATGCTAGGAAAAAAAATGTTTATTTCTTCCTAGGCACATCTTTCCTTCCTTCACTGGTTGCCCAAAACTGAAATAAAAGCTAACACTGAGTAGAACTGTGCTGAGCTCTAAGGTGCCAATGAATGAAAGTGCTTCAGTTCCAGCTGCCACACAGATTCATGCAATTGGCATATATCATCATGGTGATTACAGCACAAATCAAAAATAAGATGGAAAATACTTTCCAAGCAGCTAAAAGACAAAGTCTGTATTGAAGAAATTAGTTGTATGTTTGTTTGCTTTAGGACAAACAGTATGTACATTACAGAAATATCACAGTACTCATATCTATTTTAGGTCAATTTCAATTTTAAACAGCCTGTGCTCTTCAGTGTCCTCTTTCATATACTTCATATAACTTCATGCAATTTCAACAAATTTTTTACTTGCTCATTTTTATGTGTACAGCGCCTTTCTTGCATTTATCCTTACCAGGGAAACATAACCTTAAATACAGTTGTTTGGATTACATTCTGAAAAAAACTGAAGAACTGGTCTCTTCCCTGACCTGGCACAGCCAAAATTTGAAGAGGGCATTAAAAAAAAAACAAAACAAAGCCACAAATACACACACATCCTCCCTCCCCCCCCCCGTCATACTAACACAGCTCCTCTATCTTAGAAAGCCGGTGGGTTTTGTGAATATTTACTGAATATATAGCATAGTATTTAATTTACTGATCTCAGAAGTATCTTACAGAACAGATGAAGATTGTAACACCGTATCTGCTGGCAAAAGGCTAAAAAGGTTCTAACATTCAAAAAGTTTGTGGCAAATCAATTTTTTATTCTATTTGACTGCCTTCATATAGATCCTCTGACAAAACCACTATTTTCCTCTCTCTCCTTCTCATGTCACTTAATTATTCTATGTTAATTAGGGATATTTAAGTATTTTAATTTTTTTAAAGTCAGTTTCTCCATTACATCACTTATATTGCTCTATTCAAATTGAACGGGCCTTTCAGATTGGTTCCCAGTGTTGCTTCTACTCAATGTTTTCTTTAAATTTAATAATAAAACACAACAACTATATAAAATCTGCAGTTAGAAGCAGTCATAAACATTTTTGAGGATTTAATTCAAAATTAATTGTAGCAATAAGAGCTCCAAAAGGAATAACATGAAATTCACTAAGACAAACAGAACACACCATATCTTTTAGAATAAATGAAGCACATCTGTATGAAATAGGGATTAACCAGTCATTCTGTTCTGATGAAAACCGTCTCAAAGAGACACCAAACAGAAAACTGGCCGTGAGTCCAAGAGTTTTTTTCTCCTGAGATGTAATACAGCAAGTGTTACAGGCACAGGAGAATTCATTATGCCCCACCAGACACTAATCAATTACAGCCATGTATTTCTGTTTTGTGCACAATATACACAACCCAAGACGTACACAAATAAGAGAACCTAGATCAGAGTGAGGTAAGAGTTTTAGAGATGAAGGGACAACACTACACATGGTAACAGTTATCCAGTCTACACAAGGTTGCCGTATAAACAACCAAATGGGCTGTTAGAGATGTTGTGGAATCCCCATCCTTTTAAAGAAGAAATTAAGCATATCTGAGGTTTAAGGACAAGTAAAAAATAGATAGTACCTAGGATTAAGAGAATTTAATTTTCTTTATTGTTGCAGAGGTTTTGTCTTCTTTTTTCTTTTTTTTTTTTAAAACATAAGCAGTTCCACAAGTTCTAGAGAAAAAAATATCCACCCTGATTGTGTGAAAAGGAAACATGATTTTTTTTAAAAAAACTCTATCTTTACAGAGTTGGTGCTTCTACCACTAGAACAAAAAAGGAAAACTGTAGAAACACTGAAATTTAAAGAATTACTAAACCTAACCCATATATTTCTTAAAAAGAATAAATCTGTTGATCTTTCTGATAGCTGGTGTAAAGACACATTACAAGACCACACTTAAATGTTAGGATCTCATTTTATATTGATAAACAATCTTCTACAAATTAATACAAATCAACATGAAAACTATCATGGCCATACAAAATCAAAATACGTACTGCATATTCTTATTCTTGCACATTAATTTCTGCATGCAGGGAAGAATGTTGATCTCATTTTATGAACAATTACATTTACCACCAAAATGAAGATGCAGCGATGGAGTGGAAACTCTAGATGACAGAGTAGCTACATGGTACTATCTAAAAACTGTATACAACACACCATTACGAGTTCATTAGCTTGCAAGAAAGAGGACAATGCCTGCTATGCTGTTACAGGAGTTAATAAACAAAAAGCCAATATGTTATTTTGAGAAAGTGCAAGTGCAATTTCTCTACAACTGTTTGCTGCTTCTGCTGATGTAGAAGCCAAGATACTCCTGAAGAAACCTGGAATATTATTGCCAGATTACTTCAGAGTGCCCTTGCCTCACCACAGCCAAGAAAAAAACAGAGAAAAGCACTAGTTGTTGAAGACGTACTTGACCATCACACAATTCGCTGCAGAAGGAAAGAGATGGCAGATACAGATGGTAGGCAATTCATTTAGCTATAATCATCTCACAATTCCAGACCATTTCCAGCTAGCACAACTCTGCTCTGCATTGTGTTTCATGTGCAACACTTAACGGTTGGAATGCTGCTGTTTCTGAAGAAAGGGAAATAAAAATATTTATATGTATACTTCTATTATCCAACCTGACATCTCCGCAGAAAAAAGTCACCATGCTGTTGTGCTGCCTTATAGCATGGACTCATTAGTGGTTTATCATTTCATAAGACAGCCTTACGTACAATCCCATTACTGGATAGCCTCGCTATGACAGAATCTCATTAACATCCTCCTGACTGTTCAGTTTGCCTTATGTTCGGCTTTGAAACTAAGGGTAAAAATATCTTTAGACATGTTTTCTGCTTCCGTGTCAGATACACGATTTAGGACATCTGTCTCTTCAAATGCATTGTCTGCTGTCCTCCAGGAAGTACTCAGATGCAGGAGGAATGGTTTATCTCTTTTCACTGAACTTGTAAAAACATCTGAGCATGAACACTTTGGAGGTTTGCCACTTTCTGACATTGAAGTGACATCTCTCAAGTGGCAGTGGCATTTAAAGGCATGATGAACTTTACATCTATAAACAGCAGGAATACTGAGGTTTTGAGAGGAAGTTCCACATGCTAATTTCAACTTCTAAGCTTCCTAGTCATACTGTTTATTCATAGCTTTAATAAACAATGATAAACATATACTGCCAGGCATAGTCTACTCTTCCACACTTCAAAATTACTATAAAAAATGTTTCCATCAGCAGCCAAATACAAGAGGTTTGTCTGGGAAAAATAGTACCTTTTATTAGAACATACAACAGAGTTCAGACAAAAATTTCACACAAACAAGCTCTTTTTCAGCACTCAAAATATACAATGACCAGTCTCCCAAGTGTCTGAAAAGTTTTGGGTTTCAAGCTTCACTAAATTTCACTGAATGGTACTAGACTAAAAGGTGACCTCACCATTTGATGTGTTCATTTTTCGCTCTTGTCTGCAGCAAAACACCAGAACATATCTCAGGTAGCAGCAGAAAGGCAGTAGAACAGACTGTTTTAGAAGGATGGAGAACTCCCATCACTGCAGCACTTTTATAAACAGTCTAGACAAACATGGGTCTGGAATAACCTATGAGCAACTGATCCTGCCTTGGGATGCATAAATCTCCATTTAAGTCTTATGAGGAGAGGTAATTTGCGTTTTTTTGTTTTTATATTTTCCTTCTAATTGAATAAGTCCCAGATCGTTGTTACACTTCAGAACATGTGCACAAGTTTGATTAAAAAGTATAACCAAAATAAAAAACTTCCTACTGCATTTTTTTTTCTAGGATGGGTATTTTTTTCTTGGGGGGGGGTGGGGAGTCCTGCAAATCAGTATATACTATTTTTATGAGAACTTGTCTGCTCAGCTCACTCTTACCCAAACCTTTACTTTACCAGGACCTGGAAAAGCTGATACATCCTACCACCTCATGAGAGGTAGCTAAAAAAATGCACAATGATCTAAAATCCCTCATGATCTCAGGTGACATACATGAAAAGGCAGAAATGACAGAATACCGTCCCTTGAAATGGACGTGCAAAAAGAATGAGGCAATTACCTAAAAACTGCCCATCTGAATAAACAACAGTGTTCAAGACTTTCTGACAGCTGAATTTCATAGTGAGATTGAATTCCGTAACTTATACCTGAGGGATGAGCAAATTTTATAGCCCTCATCCGTACAATCAAAATTAGCATGGTCAAAATACTCAGTTAGGTCCTAAATCATATGGTGGTGAGGCCCTGGCACAGGTTGCCCCGAGAAGCTGTGACTGCCCCCTCCCTGGCAGTGTTCAAGGCCAGGTTGGATGGGACCTTGCGCAACCTGGTCTAGTGGAAGGTGTCCCTGCCCATGACGGGACAGTTGGAACTAGAGGATTTTTAAGGTCTCTTCCAACCCAAACCATTCTGTGATTCTATATGAAGGCTAGAAGCAACCACAAATAGAACGGACATCTGTCCATAATATTTATAAAACAATTCTTATCTGCAAGTGTGTAATACTTGCTGTTCCTTTGTTACCAAACCTGCAGGTCCAACTAGAAGGTTAATTAAGAACAGAGCTAATTGTTAGAGCTTCAATAATTGTCATCATTAGAAAATTAGAATATCCAGTAGCTCTACCAAAATGTTGCATCAGTTGGCTTTATATTTCAGAAGTGAAGGACAGTCTAGTTTCTACATTATTCAGTGTCAGATGCAAATGACTGAGATCAAATCCTTTCTTTGCTCTGAACCTCCTCCATGAAGTTGGTCAAACTCACACCATTTTTAATGCATTTCTTAATTACAAAATACTGCTTTTTTCACACAGATGTAACAAAGATAAATACATTACGAAGACTATGAAATAGATATTTTGGTAAAGGGGACCATACAAGAACTATAAAGATGTACAAAACAGACACTTAAATTTGGTCAATTTTTTTTTGCCCTGAAATGCATGAATAAGAACTCAGTCATGTATAAACCAGAAGGCCTGTGTTAAATGAATCACAGTCTCCCCCCAAATTAATCACTGGTATAACTTGATTGAAGTTAATGAAGCTGCGACCACTTAAATCCCCTGCTGAATTTGGCCTTGAGTGCTGTTTCAACTCTCCCCTTTCCAACAGGAAGTTATTAAGGTAATTCATTTCAGCTCTTAATTGTGTAAATAGATGCTGGCTATATGAGCCGTCTCTAATAATTTACACATAGTTTTGATTAATATATGTTGGAGTGGTTTTCTGAAGCGCACAGTTATCAGTTTTTCTATTAGAATTTGAATGCATGTTTGTAATACCTGAGCCAGTAAGCAGACACACCTAATTTGGTTTATATCAGTTTTTCAGAAAACTCTTATTATCAATGCCACTTCAAGTAGTACTTTCCAATAAAAAAAGTATCTTTCCATTAAAAGTCCCAAATATCACAAACATTAATAAAACCTAGGATCAGTACTCTAAGAGGGTAAAAACTAATTTCACTTAAAACCCAAACCAAGATAGTTTAAATGACACCAAAACAGGAGGAGATTTAGAGCCTACAGAGACATTGAATGATTACTGTTTCTCCCCGTACTAGTGATGTCATATTGCAGTGCTAAAATAGTAGACTTTAATAGCCTTCCATGAGAAAAAAACAGATAAGAAACTAAGCAAGCACCAAAACAACATTGGATAAATGGTAATTGTATATGCCATAAAAATAAAATCTTCCTGGAATCAAATGTGTAAGCTCTGCACTGTGAATGTCACTTTATTTTATAAAAACATGAATAAAGAAGATGCCAAAATATTGCCGAACATCTTACAAACTTGTAAGTTTCAGGACAAATGTGCCCCAATTTGTTTATTTTGCCATCAGTCAGCTGTAACATTGTAACAACAGAAAGAACAACACTTGAACTGTGATGCAGGTCCAGCTGAAATGCTGATCTAAAGCAAGAAGATCATCATCCCTTACTTTGAGGCTGAAAGCACACGAAATTCCAAGTTTTAACCACTAGAAGAGAACCTCTAAAATGTATACTACAAATTTTCATATTATTTCAATGACATATTCATCATATGAACGTAAAAATCTTCCTAACTTGCTCATATTACAAAGATAAAACAAATACCAGGATTAGTTGTTGGTTTTTGGTTTTTTTAAAATCACAAAGTTATTTCAAATTAATCTTGGCTTGCCTTGCAGTGTAATATTATTTTTCTGAACAAAATAAAACAAGAAAATCAAATTAATCCCATGGACAGAGAAAAGCAGTGTTAAAGCTCACATTATAAGGCCATATGTTAGCAATTCAGTTTGGGTAGATTGTGCAGCGTATTGGAACAACAGCAGAAAAAACTTCACGCTCCTAAGCAACTCTGTTCCTAAAAAGCAAGCATGCAACACACTAAAAGTTGTCTACAAAAATACTTGACACTAACAACATTTCTCCTCTGTACTTTCCTTATAAGTTAGCAGTACATTTTCACAGAGATCATAGTAGATAAATAAGCAAAAAAGAGTAAAAAAACCTTTAGCGTCACATGCTCTAGAGCAAGATAACATTGCCAAAGCGTTCAAAATAAAGACTTATGACAAGATATACACACAAACACAGTCTGAGTGAATTTAAGAGTCAGCAGAATGTGCTCACCAGAATTCAGTGAAGAGGAATTCTGAGGGAAGGAAACAGAGGATGCACTTCTTTGAATGTTTTTACTCCTGTCCACAAAGGCTTAATAGCACTTTTTTGTTTGCATGAACACAAAAATATTTGCAGTAAATTTAGTGCTCATGAAAGATGCCAGATTGATAGCCCTAGGGACTGAGTTTCTCTGTATACACAGAACAGACACAGCACAGAGAGAAAGTTTGTACCCCTGCCAAAATGCCTTATAATACACAGCTTATGCAACAGTCTTCACACTACAGAACCCTTTGCCTCTCCACTGAAAATGTCAAAAATATTGCTGCTTAGTATTCATTGTAAGGGAAAATAAGACCTGGACACTGTTAGTAGCATCAGTATGGACAGAATTCAAGGCATCAGCTCATTTAAAAATGTTTATTTTCGTGCTGAATGGCTCTTCTGTCAGCTGTGAACTTTGCTGCAGTGTTTTGTAAGGCTGCAAAGTTAATCTGCACCTGGTGTGAAAATGCTTTCCTATTAAACAGCATGTTATTACAACAGAAAAATAGCAAAGGAGAAGTGGTTTAGCATGGGGTTTTTTTTCAAATAAGCTTATCCTAGCATACAAGACCACACATCTAGTGCTCAGAAACAATCTCAAAGGAGAACTCACCCGATACTTTCACTTCATTGGTACCGGAGCACTCACTCTCCAGCGATCAGCACAACTCATCTATTAATCAAGTCTTCAGCGCTAGGCTGGAAGCTACACTGTCACATGGAGCAGGCAGGCTTCCAAGGAACCTTGGGTTCTTATTTCCCCTACCACTAATAGCTTGGCCAAATAGCAAAAAAACTCCACCACTCCCCACCCCGCCCCCCCCAATGCAAATGTCCAGCCATTTTTCGTTGTCAACAGATTGCACATAGAGAAGTGGTTAAGGTAAGGTTTATAGACCATAGTGGCTCTAAATACAAAATTACTGACCTCGTTATAAAGACCAATTTTCACTTCGAAGACAGATGTCCAATACAACCCACGGATTGCAAGCTTCCTGGATCTCAAACCAGACTGTGGAACAGGATTAAATGCTACATCAGTCCTTGGGACGTCTCCTTTGTGCATGTATGGGCTTGGAGTGGGGGACAGTGATGACAAGGGAATAGGACAAAAGAATGAGTCTACTCTAGGACTGAGTTTTAAAAAATCATTCTTCCTAGGGACTACTTTCCTGAGTGCATGGTGCTTACAGCACTTGTGAAGACACCTCTTATCACTCCTACTATTTTCCTTGGTCAACATCCAAAGTATTATAACAAGATTATTGAAGTCTGCTAAATAAAATAAGTGAAAATGATCATTCTGTGACAACTTGCATCTCAGCAAGGCACAGAGACGTTTCTGCCAGTTCGAGCATGTAGCAGGTTGTTTTATTTTCACATTACTGAAGCTAATACGCTTAAGTGATTCTTTCAGCTCTTTTTCTGAACATCAGTTCTGTTGTAATCTTTTTTCAAAATTCACATTAGAGGTGGTATTTGGTAACAGGTAAGCCTTTCAACATATGCATAATTTAAAAAAGCTCTAAACAAACAGTCAGTATTAAGAGTCAATCTTAAATTTTACGATGAGTTAATGATAAAATGGGACATGGTGAATAAAATAGAAAGATAAAGAGTTTCTGAAACAATTATATGCTAACAAACTTAATCTGTATTCTGAGACAAACAGGAGACTCTCATGGTAAGTATCACTACCAGGACAAGAAAAATCATGATCCTGCAAATTTCCATTAACATACCTCTTGGGTTTTTTTTTTGTGCAAGATGGGAATTCTGCAGAATTTGTACTTCAAAAGAAGTATGGGCATAAGAGTTTGGAAAACTGAGATAAAAATGTATGTACTACTGCAATTTTCCCCCTTACTTAGAAAAGCTTGTCAATATTTACTACGGCTAAGTGGTTAACACATAAGAAAAAGACTACACTAACACATACTAAAAGACTAATGCTTTAACTTAAAAATAAACTTTAAATGGGGCCAAATAAAAGTAAATGCAAAAGACATTTAGAACCACTGAGAAGAAAAATACCTCTTTACTGATCTGTTTTAACCACATAACTAATGAGCTTTTTTGGTTCAAGCATAGGCAGGAATCCTATCAAACATGTAACCCTTTTGATACCTTCTCAGATTTATTTCAAAAAAACAATAATTAGGAGGAAACAATAATTTCAGAGCACCTAAAAATGCACTCTAATTACAAAGACATACAGCTCTGTGGCAAGACTGTAAATTCAAATATTTGCATGTAGCAATAGCTGGATTAAACTAGAAAATATATGCCACATTCAGCCATTAACTTAAAAATGACTGTTCAAATGCCCTTGGAATACACTTTAATGTATTAAACAACTTTCTGCACTGTAATTTCCGTCTGAACATGAGGAGGAACTTCTTCTCTCTGAGGGTGACGGAGCACTGGAACAGGCTGCCCAGGGAGGTTGTGGAGTCTCCTTCTCTGGAGATATTCAAGACCCGCCTGGAC
>Ga0065711_1041531_pt1 | contig 16076 bp, 14 predicted proteins | sample Hoacrofraction12_FD_59098 | JGI IMG/M metagenome (GOLD analysis project Ga0065711, IMG submission 59098) | Hoatzin crop microbial communities from Cojedes, Venezuela - Epithelial fraction 12 v2 (version 2) | ecosystem: Host-associated > Birds > Digestive system > Esophagus > Crop | place...
CCCGCCTCCCGCCCCCCGCGGCGGCCCGCCCCCCTCAGCGGGGCAGCACCGCCTCGTCCGCCCGGCGCCGGCGGGAGGGCGGCGAGGTCGAGAGGCAGCCTCAGCGTCCGCCAGTTGCCTGCGGGTTGCCCGCGGTCCGAAGCAGGGCTGGGCGCGGCTGCGTTGCTCCCGACCCTGCCTCAGGCTCGCAAGCACCTCCTCAGCCCTCCCCTCCTGCTCTGCGACCCGCGGCGGTGAGGACTGCGGCTCCCTTGTCCTCGGTGACTCTGCTGCGAACAGATGTAGGCTGCAGTTGGACGCCCCTGACCACCCCTTCCCCAGGCTCCCTGAAGACCCATCTTCACAGGCGCACCTGTCCCTGGCTGTCGCGACAGCGCTCTGCTGGAGTGGGATCCCAGCGTCCCGCCGGAGCGGGGCCCGGGTACGCCGGGTACGGCCTCGCCAGCCGAGGGGAGGGTCATCCCGCTGGCCTGGCGGAGCAGCCTTCTCCCAGTGCGGGCAGCGCGTGGTTTGCTTGCTCTGGGATAACAGAGCAGCTCTGCGGGAACACGTCCCGCAGTGAGGTGCTGCTGCTGTGAAGGTTGCTGAAGGGTATTTGCTGATGAAGTCACTGCGATTTGGGCTTTCAATCTGCGTAGTGTCTGGATCCATAAAACGAGCACTTGCCAACTGCTCACATGTGAAGAACAGCAAGAGACAACTTCAGGATAGGGAAAAAAGCCCTTTTTAACAGAAATGTCGACTGTCTGTCCCTTATTTCATGCAGGTCACAAGATCTGTGATGAGAAGAGTTACTAAGGCCGGCAGTGAGGAGCCCAGGACTGCCTAGATCAACAATTAAGAGATAGGGGAGGTGACATCTCACCCCATGCAGGTTGTGGGTAATGGTCAGAGAAGAACTTAACAGTCTTGCCTCTCCCTGGCTTTTGCCAACTGGCAGGCCATTAAGGAACATGTATCTCTTGTCTCATCCACCTCTCCACCCCCCAGCATCTCCGTCTTGTCCCACTGCCCTCTCCTGGTTTTGCATCAGCAGGAAGAAGAGTTTTTGATGGCCCTGCTGTGGATCTTGGGAGTATTTCACTGCTGTCACGGCAAGGCTGGTCTGGCAAGGTGCAGAAACTACTTCACGGACCATCGCAGGGCTAGGGCTACAGAGGCCAGCCAAAAATAGATCACGGTACCGTGTCAGAGCAGGCAGGACTTGGGAGAGCGTTGGCCGATCAGTGGAGCCCGGCTGTCAGTACTGAGAGGCCAGGCTGCTGGGTGGGAGCGGACATCGTCGGATCTGGGGATTTGGGAACGGACAAAGCAGGAGTCGAAGTGAAAAACGAAGTAGGTAGTGTTAAACCTGAAAGGGAAATGAGACTGGGAAAAAAGTCTGTCAGCCGGGTTCATAGTGTTGAAATATAATACCCCTTTCAACATAAAGTCTAGTGGTCAAGTTTCCCGTTCAAATTTGTTTTCATTTGAACACAAGTGATTTTGTGTTCAAACATAAAACACAAAACATAAGCCTTGCTGATTCAGTGCTCTGTCCTGTAACTACAGCTTCTGTTTTGCGGTAAGTCTCAGGCTTCAGTACACTTGTGGCAGGTTATTTGCATTTTCACAATCAAATCTCTTAAAAAATTTAGTAAACATTAAAATACACTGAGATAATTGTATATCAGCAGGCAGAAAACCAGGAACATTTACAGTCAATTCACTCATTTTGTTGTCTGTAACTTCATACACAGAAAACATTATTTTGATATAAATTACTGATGTCAGAGTGTAAAATACGAAAGAAATGTAGTTTAAATTAGGTCGGTCAACTTTTGAAGCATTGGATAGATTCAACTCTTGAACCAGTTTCTAAGCCTACTCCTGATTCATGTAACTGGGATCATTTTCATTGACTAAGAGTATAATTCCATGAGCATTTTCTCTGCTGGCAGTGAAATAACACAGGCCGCTCTTTCTCCCATGGGTTAAACTTCACTGATCCACATGGCACCATGGTTCTTAGACTGAGGCCACTGTGGAGGATAGGGCATTATGACACAAAACTGGGAAAAGGGATCAACTTCTCAGTGTGACTTTGATCCTACAGAAGATTTTGTGGAAATCTATTCTTAGTAGCAGGAACATTTTACAGCATCTTTGAATTACATTTTGATTTTTCTTTTTACTATTTTTCTCCATTAATTGGGTCAAGTGAGATCTCCACTGAGAATTTCATTAGCTCATAACTCCTCAAGTCCCATCACATCTACTTAAACTGCTTTTGTTAATGTGTTTGGTCACTGAGGTTGAAAAAAGAATCTTACTACTCTGTTTGAAATTCTCCCTGAATTCAGTGCAAATGTCACGGTCGAATACAGTGGCGTGCAAATAAAAGTATAGTGTCTTCCTAAGAATTTCTTGGGGCATCTGTGTGCTGCCTTGTTTTTCTCATGTGTTCCAAGTAAATGGCACAGAATTACTGACAGAACTCTTTCTCAGGCCTAAAAAAACCCTCTCAAGTCTGAACACACAAGTTAGTTGCTTCTTTTCTAAGATGGATTCAGAGTGTAACAAACAAGAAGGTATTTTCCAAAGATAAACAAATCTGTTTCCCGAATGTCTCAAAGGATGACGTGCACCTTCCCTTGACTTTGATAGTACACACCAGTCTCGCTGAACCTACATATTTTATTTCTTACTTAAGGAACTTTATTCAGTGGTACAACTGATCTTGAAAAACCCAAGTTCATATATTCTCAGAAAGTGCAAAAATCAACCCGATCTACAGAGTAATTCAGTATTTACATTTTACCTTAGCAGAACTATTTTTATTATCTTTGTCTATTCCACTGCAATTCACTCTATTCTGGGTATGGAAAGTCACATAAATTTATTCTGCAATGGTTCGCAACTGTGGAGCATACATTTGCAACATTAATTGGAATTCCTTTTCTTAATTAAACTACAAAACAAATCCAACAGAAGAGACCAACAAATATCACAAAACCATGTAGATTTTGAAAATGTTATCACTTCCTGCCCCATCCTTCTAAAATTGCAAAGTTCCCAGAAGCAAAGTCTGATCCACAACACAAGTCTCCACAATTCAGTGTCCCATAATCCTCGAGCCCAGTCTCTAACCAGAGTTTCTCTCCCTCTAGTCCAAACAACACAATCTCTAACGCTTTCACTAATCAATTTTTTAGCCAGCCCTATAATCCATATTATTTCCCAAAAGCACAATGAAGACATTTTTGTCACTTGGGTTCAGTTGCTTTAAAAGGTTAATTCATAGACTGGAACTAAAGCGTAATGTCACTAAAAAACATACGTGTATTATAATTTTCAAGAAACATTCAAATATGTGTATACCTCTGTGACAACAGTAAAACACTCAAAAACCCCAGAATCATAAATGTACTGGCACTTTTAGAAAACACCTGCCACTTTGTGGGAGCTGTTCGGGTTATGTCTCCAGCAGTAACTCTACCTTTATCTTCCATTTCCCAGTGGCAAAATTCCCCTGGTTACAGGGTGAAAGAAAACCTCGTTTTACAGTTGTTCCTTAGCTAGCCTTCATTAGCCAAAGTATGTGGCTATTCAGTGGGCTCCCTTGCAAAACCCTAAGATGAAGCAGAATTGAAGTTGTCGTGAAGGAGCTTAGACACCTCATCAACAGCTTCATGTAAGGGATTAGACTGCGGGAGCACCAGAAATCTGCAGGGTCAAAGCCACAGGGTCGGCTGCTCATAAGCCTCTTGCCAACCAACTTTCTTGTTTAGGAAGCTGGTGTTCCCAGGAGGTTCAGAGCGTGGCAGTTTGGTCCTCCGGGTGACCAGCGGACAGTTCTGCTGAGCAAAACGTGCTGTATTAATTCAGAAGAACCCATGGTGGAGTGGCTCCATGCAGTTTTTCTGCTCTCACAGGGAACTCCGCCACAAAAGTTTAGTGAAAAGCATCCTCAGAATATAGCTTCTGTGCTATTCTCCCTTTCCCTACCACTGCACACAAGCCACACTCTCCTCTCCTTATTAGCATCCCACCCACCTTCCCCTAATCCAAGCAGTTAACTTGAAAATACACTTGAGCAAGCATTGCTACAAGATCCAATTACTAAAAAATAATAAAGAAATGCATTATTCAGCCAGCATCAACAGCCACAAAAACCTTAAGCATCCAGATGTCGATACTTGAAGAGGGTGATACTCTAGTGCTCCAAAGGACTTGCTTTCATCTCCCGTGCAGTGACTCAGAGGACACACTCGGTTCCTACACAAGCTGAAATGCACAACCCTGACTTCTGATAAAGATGCACGCAGGAGAAAACTGTATTCTGTATTAGCCATTGTATAGCAGAGCGAGGGTAGAGCTTTACGCTAGAGAGCTCAGAGGGTGCAGGAGGAATGAGGTGGCTGAGCAGGGCTGTTCACACGCCTGTGTCAATGCAAGCCTGTACATATATGAAGAAAAACAGAGGAGCTCATGAGAGATGGATTCATATGATGAAGTACAAATGTTCTTTGGGGTTATTTGAGTAGAGGGAAAAAGGGAGATGCCACGGGGAAATCAAGTTGGAGAGTTCCCAGACAAGTTGTTGCTGTTCACTAGGAGAGTGCTTTTTTCTAGAGAGCTCTTCCCTTCTGAGGTGACCAAAAGGCTGTGGGAAGTTGCTGGTATGAGAAACAGTGAGCAAGTCATTAGCAGTCTGACTGGGGAAACAGGGCTCTGTAGAAGTTAGGGCGGGTCCAGAGGAGGGCCACAAAAATGATGAGAGGGATGGAACACCTCTGCTGTGAGGAAAGGCTGAGAGAGTTGGGGCTGTTCAGCCTGGAGAAGGCTCCAGGGAGATCTTTCAGTACTTAAAGGAGGCTTGTAAGAAAGATAGAGACTTTTTACCAGGGCCTGTAGTGACAGCATGAGGGGCAATGGTTTCAAACTGCAAGAGGATAGATTTAGATTGGACATAAGGAAGAAATTCTGTACGGTGAGGGTGGTGAAGCACTGGAACAGGTTGCCCGGAGAAGCTGTGGCTGCCCCCTCCCTCACGTGTTCAAGCGCAGGCTGGATGGGGCTTTGAGCAACCTGATCTAGTGGAAGGTGTCCCTGCCCATGGAAGGGGGACTGGACTAGATGATCTTTGAAAGTCCCTTCCAACCCAATCCACTCTATGATTCTGATTCTAAGTACCGAGAAAGGCAGGTTTTTAAAACAGAGCCAAGGGAGAGCCTGGAGTAAGTTTTGATGGAGAGGAGACTCTAAATGCTTGTTTCCAGCTCTCATAATTAGTAAACTCACTGCATCATCCAAACTTTACCTTTTATCAGTGCACCTTACAAACATTTTCTCTGCAGTGTGTCAGAGGGTAATTAATTTACTTCATGCATTTCAGAATTTAAACATGGAAAGAATGTATCTCATTTCTCATTTGGGATGCTGGATTATCTGCACATTCATGCAAACGCCACATTCATTTCTAATGGAAGACGAAGACTAAAAAAAATTACACATTTTCAGTTAGCATTGAGAAATCAGTTCTGGAATAGACCTAAACTTGTGATTTATCCAGTAATATTTAAAACTGAGATAATGAAACCTGAACATCTTAAGTCTATATTTCATTGAAAAATATGTTCAACCATACTCTAAATTCTGACCTAAAACTGATCCATAATGAATCAAATAATTATTTCCAAATACACATTATTGCATTAGATGACATGAAGATCTGTGAACAGGATTCAGTACAATACATATTACTATGTAGTGTTTTAAAAATAAAAAAATTGGTAGATTAAATTTTACAATAAATTATTATATTTTCAAATTCATAACCCAGAAAGTAGTAAGCATGGAAACAGAGGGTTAACAGCAACAAAGATTAGCAAACAGCAAGCTATTGCAGCTATGACAAATCCCAGACATTGAATATAATTGACAATACTACTTTGTGTGATAAAAGTGTGAAAGATCCACAAACTCTTTGTAATCATATACACCGTTTTAGGTCTGTAAGCCAATCTATACAAAACACTAACAAAGTAATAGGTTATTGCAATTGTTTCCTATAATAGAAAGTTACAATTTATTTTAAAAAATACAGCCAAAATAGAATTTACCAATTTAGCCAGGTTTCAAGACATTTACAGTGATTTTTTTTTACACGACAGCAAGACAACTACAGTGACATTGTAATGCTTACACTGAAACTGATGTACTAGCAAACCGCAAAGGCTGAACAAAATGAACAGAGCAGTTTCAAAAGGAACAGACTGATTTTCACTGACACTGAAGATCACACAAAGAGAATAAATGAATGGACAGGCAAGTTTCTAACTGCAGAAGGTATTGCAATGAATGCACTTTTGAAAAAAAATTTAAAATATAACAGTTATTTGCACCAGGAACTCTACCAGTATGAAACAAGCAACCTAAACCCACGTATACATGTACAACATATATTTTCAAGAAAAATGTTTGAACTAGTAAGCTTATTACGTGCAACATTGCTCCCATCTTTAAATGACAGGATTCTAAAATGTATAAAACTGTTTTTCCTTTCATATGATTTATATTAAAATGATTTTTTTTCTCTTAACATTGAAAATTTTAAAGCCGTTTAAACGGTTCCTTTCATTGGCAAAGAGACTTCTTATTTTTTGGCTTGCAAATGCCACTATTTGGTTAAATCCTGATTGGGTATGAAAACTGTCAGACTGCTGAACATCAAAAAGTTGAAAACTAAATTAAAGGCGAAAGGAAGAGGTCACAAAAATAATGAGATATTTTAACATCCATGGTGGAGTGAGCTTCAACATTCACATTTTGGTTAGCTGATTAACGTTACTGAACAGCCTGAAAGAAACTAGTAATATTAGCCAGCCTTTCATTCAGTAGCAAAGAACATTTATTCACAAGACTATAAAAGACAATAAATCACACAGGTGGTCATGTGAGGTCACGTCATCATAAAAAAATAGCTGTTAGAAACACTAAGGGCCTGAGCTCAAGGTAATTTAACATGTTCCATTTAACTGAGCAGCAGTTATCTTAAAAAAACAAACCAACAGAACCAGAACTTCACTGTTTAGCCTTGCCATGAGCTGCTGCATTATTCTCAGATGGGTTGCAATGGTTAACATCTAGAAATAAGGAAAAAAGTATGTTCATCCCTGTATTCATTTACCTGTTTTAAAGCTCCCATTCCTGAGAAAACCCAGTTATGCCTCATTCCTTATCAAAAGCATGAATTTGTAGTTTAAGAATGATTGATGAAATTATTTTTAAATGATTAATGAAAAATCTTGATGAGCAAAGTGAGTAACACTGAAGCAACAACCTACAGCAGGGGATCCAGCTTCTAGATCATCGTGAAGACAACAGAGATTACTTGCCAGACAGCATAGATCAGCTGCACCCTACCTTTAAATCAATACGGAACTTATGATGAAAATTTATTATTATGAAAAAATGTAAGAAAACTTTTGGGGAAAAAAGGTTACTTACCACTAGCCAGAGCTCTTTGCAATGCATTGTGTGTATACACATTTGCTCTACAGAGGTCCAAACACCAGAGGTAGCCAAGATCACAAAAATGGAGTTTTTTTGGCCCTCACAATGCTGTGGGTATGTACTCCTCTTTCTCCCTTTTCCTTGACTTGACAGCAAACATAGAGTTATTCTGTCAGCCACACATAGTATGGGAGAAGGGTATATGGTTATGACATATATGGACAACACACAAGTAGCTAGAATCCCTTTGAGATAAGCAACTCTTCTTTATGTGCATATCCATATAATTTGCCACACCACAGATAATCAAGTGTCCCAGTATTCTCAGAAGAAGGTGGCTGGCAGAGACCGCGTGGTTCTTTGGTTGAAGATTTCTTGAAATAGTTGTCCAGTTTGCAAAGATATGAAACAGAGCTATTATTGAGCAAAGCCTCAAATGTAGTCTGTGAACAAGACGAATATATCCTGATTACTGATGGTGACTCAAGTATACTGTTCAAGAGAGGTAATACAGTCCATTACCTAGTTTGGAGATAGTTATCCTGTTTGACTTCTCAGCTGGTCAAGAGAACCAGATTAAAGATAATCTGAAAGTATCTCTCCCATGCAAATAAGAACACAATATTCTTTTGTTACCCAACACATGAAGAGATATCTCGTACCTGAAAATACAGGATTTAAAAAAAACAAACAATGGAAGGGTCAATTTCCTGATTCAGTGATCTGACAAAAATCCCAGATGAAGGCCAAGTAAAAGGCATGGGAGGGAAAAAAGTAAGCCATCGGCATTTGGATCTTCTGCTGGCCAGCAGAGTCGATGGGCTTCAACAAGAACAGCAAGGATATGTTTCAAACACCTGAATTTAAACAACCTGATGTAAAACATGACCAAGGATCTTGTTCTCTTGAGTCAGCACTTCCTAAGAAAGTAGTCTTGACCCAGCAGTCAGTGGTAATGGCAGTCCACACATTACTGAAGTAGGCTAACTTGTATTCAAACAGACTATGACACAAAAAGGAAGGAAGAACAGAAATCCAGAGAAAATAAGGTTCTGAGGCCATCTCCTCCAAAACAGTGCTGTGACGGAAAAGCTAAAAAATAAGCAAACCAGCTATGGAAAGGCAGCTAAATACCCATCAAGGACTACAAGAACCTCACTAGTGTATGCAGAGGTGCTGTCAGGAAGACTAAGGCTCAGCTAGAACTGAAATTGGCCAAAGATGTCAAGAATGACAAGAAAGGGTTCTTCAGATATGTGAGCAGTAAGCAGAAGCACAGGGAAGACACAGCCCCATTGCCTAACAGGGCAGGGAAATGACTCACTAGTAACGCTGGCAAGGCAGAGGTTCTCAGTGTCTTCTTTGCCTCTGTCTTGACCAGCATAGCTGGACTGCCGAGCATGGGATCAAGCAGCTACGACAATGCATGTGTCGACCCACCAGCAGTGGAGGAAGAGCTGGTCTTCAGCCTCTCGCAAGAGCTCAACCCACATAAATCCATGGGCCCTGAGGAAATCCACCCTAGGGCATTAAGTGGCTGGCACTGGTGCAAGGCCACTGTCTATTATCTTTGAAAAGTCTTGGAGATCTCAATGTAAGAAAATTTTTTTATGCTGAGAATAATTACCTTCCTCAGGGACGTGGTGGAGTCCCCATCGCTTAAGGTTTTCAACATGCAATTGGACAGGTGCTAGATAATCTCATCTAGGCTCCCTCTCCCATGAAAGGTTGGACTGGATGATCTTTCAAGGTCCCTTCAAACCTGGGCTGTTCTATGATAAAGATGGATGAGCTGAGGGATTCAATCGCTAAAGATTTACGTCTGTAGAAACACCAGTATTTTCTGAGCTGTTTCTGAAGCTGGACAGTACCATGCAAGAGGCTGCACCAGCTGAATCTTTCGGCCAGCTGTAAACAAAGAACTGCCTATCACACCTGAGTCTCAAGCTGTGGAATAGAAGATTTCTGCAAGGATGTGAGAGAGATTTGCACAACGTACTGCATTTAGAAGGAAAACAAGCTTTTATTTCCATCTTACTATTATCTGGGTTACATGAATCTGGAGAATATTGGAGTAAAACTCTCCTAAGAGTATTGGAATGCCCAGGAAACCACCTCCAAAATACTCCAGAGTAACGTGCTGTCAGCTTCCTTAAAAGGTTTAACCTAGAGGACTGTAAATCTCCCGAGCCCTTAGGGCCAGAAGTGGGTTAGGGATGGCACAGGGCTAAAAAGCAGGGTCAGAATTCCTAAGGAGAGCTGAACTGAAGAATGATAGACTTCCACCTGCAATTTGGTCCCACAGATAACAAGATGGGCCTCTAACCCCTAGGGAGAGGATAAGCACAGCATATTGGCAGCAACTGTCTTTCATATTTCCATAAACCCTGCTGATGAGATGCACGCCTCCTGAGACGCAGAGAAGTAATCCTCATGCTGCTCTCTGGGGAACACAGATGAAGAGCTTGAATCTTGCACCCTTCGGCAGGTGCAATATGGGAAGAGCTCAGCAGCCACGGCCAGCTCCGACACTGAAGGTTGTCCTTCAGCAAGTGCTGAGGCAGAGCAGGGGCGATGGTTTCATCCCATCAGGCATCCTCAGCACTGAGTGCATTGGCCTGTGGTACTGGACACGACCGCTGCAGCAGTACAGCCTCAGATTACAGAGCGTAGGCGGACGAAGATCCAAGCAGCTCAGTTAGTGGAATTGAAAAGAACACAGAAATTCAGTGTCAGAGGGAGTTCTCTGATTCTTTTTGGCTGGTTGAGATCCTCAGGTGAAAACCTACAGAACTCATCCAAGCCTCATCTAGTAGTCTTTCGGAGTTAGGGTAGCCTTGGAGCTGCTAGTGCAGAGGGGGCAAAGGGCCCCATTTCAGCTGATCTTCCGGCTAAGAAATTTCTGGTGCACCCATGAGTTTCTTGATTCGCTTCCAGAGAAAGAGAAGGTTCGTGATAAACAGAACTCGGCCTTGATCCAAGATTTAGAAATTCCTAAATGCTAGTGTCAGAGGTAGACCACCACTTTTACCAGGATTCTTCTCTCACTTTAAGCAACAGGTATTAAATGTGCAAGGGATGTGTAACTTCCTGTTGCAAAAGGAAGCAAGTAGCAACCGTATGTCAGCGTTACTTGTCAGTGAGGCACCTGCCTCAAGAGAGAAAAACATTTAAATCTATCCTTAGATGGAGCTATGGAGTATGATTCAGGCAACATATATGAGGTATCTAGACCCATTTCTAATAAGGAAAGGAAAAGCAGCAGAGACCATGCTCCCACAGGGAGGGGCACTGGATTTGACAAACTCAAATTTAAAAAATAATCATACGAGACTGGTTGGAAAAGAGAACTACATAGCCAAAGGCTAAAAATAATCAAAAAATAAAGACATGAACATGAGTGAAGAGGCATCTGGAATGCTGCCATCGTTGTGCACTGAGCATGAAAGAGGGAGGGGTAATGTGAAAAAGTTTTAACTTCTGAGACCAGAAAAAACAAGAGGATGCTGTCTTTGAATATGTGCAGTTAGTCTTTCACAGTATGAAACAGCTGATGTCTACCCAAGACGTCATACTACAACACGGTATTGCCGTGCGTCCACAAAACAGTCAGTACTGACCCTTTGCTGCTTCACTTTTGATCAACTGCACCAACAGACCATCAGAATATTTTAAAATGTTAACTTCCTCTACTTTCCCTGCGCTTCTAACGGTGTCCAGTGTTTCATTCAACAAGAAACAAATCTCTCCTCAACACAACAGGAAAAACTAAGTTTGATTATAAAGGTCTCGTTTCCATACAAACACTGGCCTTTTCAGGATGTTTGATCATGTATTTTCTATTTGATCAGTAAGAAAGAACTAGTAGCAAAACACTGAAAACACAACTCAGAGAGGAAAGTTAATTTATTTGTCTAAAACATCAACTAAGTTGAGATACCTTAGTTCAGTCAAAGTTTCTTCAGTTTCTTCACAAGCCTGGACTTCATAAACAAATATTCCAAGTTCATCTATCTACAAAAATAGGATGGACAATTCTTGACTTTCTTCAGTATCAAGTTAATTTACAGGTCCTTGAAGATCAGATGAAAAATAGGAAGTGATCCTATATTCCTTAATACACTCCACCATGTTTCCCAAGTGTACTGGAAAGAAGGAATATCAGCCTTCTTTGAAAAGGTGCGTGGGAAGGCTTATTGCCATCTCTTGGAGACAGGGTATGCATTTACATCACCATGACTGCCATGGTACAGAATCCTCAACTGCTGCTTTTATACGGCATGACCAATTATCTGAGAGTTGTAGTCCGCTGTCTCCATTCGCAGAATATATGGGATGATGCTATCAATCTGAACATTTCCAATTAGTCCTGCAAAGAATAGCTCTTCAGTGATGGCAGCATTCATCAGCCTAAGAGCAGGCAATCGGAGAAGAAGTCTAGACAGTCTGGAAAATAAGTTTGGTAAAAAGTTACTCGTCATCACAGATTCTGGAGTTACTCACAATCATCAGTAAGAGAAGAGAAAAAATTAACAAGGGTCAACACTGGTCAAAAGTCACTACTTCATGAAAGGCTTAAATATTTACATCAGCAGAGTATTAAATTTATGTTCAGTCATGTCTTTAACAGTACAAAAAATATGAATATGCCTGTCAATGACATGGACTCTATAAAGTTTGGACTTAGACTAAATGAGGAAATATTACAAGTAGGTGCAATTCAAAATGAAAACATTAAAAATATTTATTTCCAGTATTTCATTTTTGGAAATTAATAATGAGTAGATAAATAATAATCATAATATGTATGAGTACATGCATAATAGTTGAAGTGCTTTAAAGATAATTTCTTACCTTTAAGGAGGTAAGAAGAAAATGTATATATTTATTACAAGAAATACCATACAAATCAGTATCACTGGTGCTCTGAAAAAAGAATCAATCAAGTAAGCATGTAACTTCACAGACCTGTAAGTATCATCTGGATATGCTTTTGTTACGTAGTCTTGGAACTCCATGTAAGCTTTTTCTTGAAATTTCTCAATCTGTACCACATTTTCTAGACCTGGGTGATCTGAAAAAAAACCCCCACCCTACATTATTATACCTGCTCCGTATAAGATATGCTAAAGTCCACACAGATTCACTAATTCTAAGCATACGGAAATCATTATTTGGTAGCTGTGGCAACTTCATCATTTTAGTGGAGGACACTGCTTTACCTCCTTATATTTCTTTTATCTATGTTTATGTTTTACATAGCTTTTTATAAACACAGCCAGACATTTTGAAGAGTTCAAATAAAAGCAGCACTTGCAATGTTTACGTCAGTCTTGATGATACAGCTCTGTTCTCTGTGTCGCAGCAGAACAGCATTGTTTCAGCACACTGACATTTATTGGAATATTGTATGCACAAACAGCATTTGGGTGGGAAGTGAAGGATGAAATCAAGATCAGTGGCAAAAGCAGAATAAGCAGCTATGAACCATTTGTTTCCTAAAAACTGCAGAAGATATGTAGCAGATCATTCTTTTTCAACTGTTTGGTGCCAAATTTTCAAACACGCTAAACATGATTTTTAGCAGTGATTTAAACTCACTTTACGTGGTCTGTAATTTTCATTATCCATCGTTCTTAATGTAATTATTTTACTGTCATAGTAGCACGACAAATCACATAGATTTTATTTTTCAGAAATGGAATCACAAATGAGCTGCCAAATTATGTCAGATAAAAGATTATTTCTAACAGTCACTCCTTCTCTCTAAATATATGGCCTTCCATCAACAAAACTAGGAGTTTTTGGTCTAGCTCTGCAGATACAGAAGCCGTCAGAGCAATTTAGCAGTTATGTGATACATTGGACTCCGCTGAACACATCATTTCACAGAGGAGTATTTTGTCCTATATAGTAATTTAGTCATTCTGAAAGCATGATTTCAAATGGACAAGAGATTAACAAGTTTGTAAAGAAGCAACACATCTTGCAGGGCTGTCGTTGACATGCAATATGCATCGCTTCATGACGCTGCTTTTAGAGCAATGTAAGAAACACCGCGAGGAGTCAACTTCTGCAAACAGTAGTCTGAAGACCACAGCTAGTACGCCAGTAGCCATTTATAGAGATGCAAAGCCTTCCAGGCACTCCCTTTACACCCTTCTCTTTGCCCAAGGCTGTCTTGTGACAGTCAAACAGCTGGCTTGGCACAGCACATTTTCAGTATCTTCCAGTCTCCAGCTACGGAAGACAGCAAATCAGCAGGGCCTGCTAAAGCGATGCTCTTACCTTAGGACTCTGCTGCATGTGCAGCCCAGCCCCATCCTGTAGCAGAGCAGTGAAATCCCTGAAATTGTAATTTCTGGCCGATGAATCATTGCCAGAATATCCCTTCTGTTCGAGGTACTGAACGTGACTTTCAGGTATGTGAGGATTTAGTTATATGGCTCATAGGATCAAGAATAGTGACAACTAATTGCCTTTGAAACAGCTACACATCATTAGGAATGTGATCCTGAAAGCACGTGAGCTAAAGAAAAATTCATCTCCATCATGTGACTGGATGTAGTCTTTTCCCAAGATATTTTCCCTTCCACCTTTTGTGTTAAATCTAATTGGAAGGAGACAAATTAACTCCAGACTAAACAAGTAAGTAAATACTACTTTGCAAGTGTAAGGTTCCTAGAGAAATATTTCTGGTGTCTAACAGGACTGACACGCCAGCAGATTCTGTCATAAAACTTAGCAGACATTGTGCTAGAAAAATGGGCTTGAGGTAATTCTTCCATCATTTTGTTTCTTTCCTGCAGCAACCTGTACCAGTTCTGAGTATGGAATGCCACAAAAGGATTATTTTGGGGTAAGAACACCTAATTGTGTCTCCTGTAAGCATTATCTACTGAAATTAAATAAGCAAATATCCTCCCACCCCCCACTTAAAGAAAGTCACTGCCTCTTCTGATGTAATGGTGAAAAGTGAAAGCAACTCTTCAGTCCTCAACAGAAAAGAAATATTGCAAACATTTTCAAGCGGTCTTCATATTTGCAGTTAAACTCATGGTGGGTACTGTTTATCAAAAAACTGAAATCATTCCCGTGCTTCAGTGGATTTAGAAGCAAACAAGTAAAATCATGCAAGATTCTCCTAGTCATGAGGACTGACAGCAGGATCATGTTCTATAGTGAAAATTTAAAAATTTAAATTGCTTAAAATTTACATTTTGGAAGTTCCAAAAGATTTTCTCACTTCAACTAATTCTTCTGTGAAAGGGTGAAATGCAAATAAATGGAAAAAGAAAGTTCTTCTTGGATCTAATAAATCTACAGTCCTGAGAGGAACCAAACAGCCAGTCCTCCTCCATATCCTACACTACTGACGGGAGGCAGGTCACTAAGATTCAGACAGCTTTTTAAATTTTACTCTGATCTTTTCTATGGGACATCAGCATCTAAAAAAGGCAGAGCAACAAGGATTAAGGAAGCTGTTAATGCTTTTAAAACTTTCTAAAGCAAAATGGAGTGACTGAAGACTTACTTTCTCAATGTGACAGTGAAAAATTCCTGGAGGTATAGAAAGTACTTGAGCTTTACACACTTTTATCAAAAGATTTGGTTCTGGTTTTATATTAAAAATCCCTAAATTCTGAATGATGATTCTAAGACCTGCCATATACTGATACAGTCTCTGAATGCCTTTAGGGGAAAGTTAATTCTACAATTTTCAAATAAAGAAAATCAATTTTGTAATTTTCTACAGTCCAGGCATATGCGCTGTTTAACCTAACTACTCAGTCACTATCTGTTATAACCAGAGAACCCTTTATTCCTCCATACTGCAGATTAATCTCCCAGAAGGAAAAAACAACCATTCTTTTATTTTATCTTCACTGTCTAATGTATGTCCATTAACATTACTTGGAGTACCTTAGGCAAATACTGTTCAGAAGACAGAAATAATAATGTAAGGGAATGTTTGTGGTGTTCATTCACCAGAAATGCTGTATGTAGTATTTATTTCCAGAATACCTATGTGAAGTGAGGTGATATGTTTCTGTAATTTTGCATGCGAGAATCAATGCGTGGAGAGAGAGTCTTTCACACATTAAAAACCCAACTTCAGTCCACCTCGGCTGGATATGCACGAGCAACACTTCTGAAATCTGAATCTGGCAAGGGATGTCAGAAACAACAAGAAAGGCTTCTTCAACTACATCAGCAGCAAAAGGAAGGCTAGGGACAATGGGGGGCCACTGCTGAATGAGGTGGATGTCCTGGTGACGGAGGATGCAGAGAAGGCAGAGCTTCTGAATGCCTTCTTTGCTTCAGTCTTCAGTGCCAAGGCAGGCCCTCAGGAATCCCAGGCCCTGGAGGCAAGGGAGGAAGCCTACAGAGAGGATGACCTTCCCTTGGTCGAGGAGGACTGCGTGAAGGATCGCTTAAGCAATCTGGACGCCCACAAATCCATGGGCCCGATGGAATGCACCCACGAGTGCTGAGGGAGCTGGCGGATGTCATTGCTGAGCCACTCTCCATCATCTTTGAGAGGTCCTGGAGGACAGGAGAGGTGCCTGAGGACTGGA
>Ga0065711_1041532_pt1 | contig 16072 bp, 11 predicted proteins | sample Hoacrofraction12_FD_59098 | JGI IMG/M metagenome (GOLD analysis project Ga0065711, IMG submission 59098) | Hoatzin crop microbial communities from Cojedes, Venezuela - Epithelial fraction 12 v2 (version 2) | ecosystem: Host-associated > Birds > Digestive system > Esophagus > Crop | place...
TTTTTTTTTTTTTTTTTTTTTTTTTTTTTTGTGTACACACATGACATGTAATTTATAAGGGTGCTTCCCAGACTTCCCTAGAGCACACCTGCAGATTGAAATTGGCGTCACGCAGCAGATCTGCCTGAGGTTGCCCATCCCCACCCCGGGAAGAGGAGCTGGTCCCATCAAACAGCCCTTCCCACCCTTCAGCACCTGTGGGTCTGGCTGCCAGAGGTGTGTGGTGGTCCCCTGCCGCAGCCCCACGCTTTTCGGGGCAGAGGTGGGTGGCAGGTCAGCGGCAGTGGCGGGGATGGTGGCAGTGGAGATGGTGCCGTGGTGGCACTGGTGGTGCAGTGTTGGCGTGAGAGGAGGGTGCCATCTCCCTCTCCTCTGGGGTGCAGAAGGCAGCACAGGAGCAGCGCTGCTGAGTCAGCCTTCCCCTCACTGCCATGCAGGAGAGATGTGGGGACAGCACCACTGCCCCTCATGGCCACGGTCTCTGCTGATTTTTCTCTATGGCGGAAAAACCAGACTACCTCTAGAAATCTTAATATTTCTCTGGTTTAAAGAAACAAGAAATAAATAGGGTGGATTACAGAAAGAGAAAATCTAATAATTGCGGTGGATGACAAATGAAAAAAGGGAGGGGTCTGAGGGACAAAAACATACAAAACAACAAAAAAAATAGGCAAGTAAGGGGGCCATAGGGCAGAACACCCCCAATAGCACTCAGCACACCCTGAAAGTGCCTGCAGAGCTGGTGTGTGATGGCTAGGGGTGCACTTCCTAGAGGCGTGGCGGGACAAGGAATTAAAAATGGGTCCTCTGTCAAGCTTGCTTCTCCGGGGGCCGTGGACTGCAGTTTTGACCAGGGCTAATGGATGTTGATGAGAAAGTCCCGGGACTTGGTGTAGTTTTGATTAAGAGGGGTAAAAATTAAGAGATGAGAGGAGAAGTGTTGCCAGAGGGACTGCAGCATGGCACACATGAAGAAAAGGCATGCCAGCATCTTCTCACTGCAAAATGGACAGAAGCCAGGGATAAACCTGACTTGAACTGTTCCATGAACTTGTTTACTGCTCCAGGGAATGGTTTTCCAATTTATGTCCATGGTGGGCCGTGCAGTCAGCTCAGAATGCAGACTGGGCCCGTGGGGCTCCTCATCCTCTTCCCAAGGTGAGAGATCTTGCTGTTTTGTGCCTGGGAAAGAATGTGGGGTAAGGAAGTGGAGCACAAGCATGGAAAGGTGTTTCCAAGATGCTTTTCAGAGCTAGAAGTCTGGATGATGCATAAACCTTGGTATGGAGAGGTGGCTGGAAAAGCTCAGGGGGCAGTGGATTAAGAACGAGTGCTACAGTGTGTACCTCTGGCCATCACTGCATTATTGTGAATGCTGATGAAAAGCAATTGTACCCACAAAATGCCACAAGACCTAGGGTTGATAGACTTTGAAGGAATAAATGGCAGCCCCTTAAAAAAGCTTTAGATTTTTCCCACATAGTTGTTCCTTTTCTCTTTGGCTGTCATTTATGCCTCATTTTTATGTGATCTGTAAAAACAGGGTTAAATTTAATACTGCTACTTTTTCTAGACTGAATTTTCTTTCTAATGAAGGGTCTAGATTTGTTAGCGCAAATTCAGTCTTGCTGCACTCTAGTGAGGACAGTGAAGCTGAACAGTGCAGCAACTCGCCCTGCAGCAATTGAAATAGCATTCTCTTTGTATTCTTCCTAAAAAGTATGACAGAAAGACACCTTTGATGAGACAAATACTTGATTAGCCAGGTAACAGAGTTTTCGTTAGTGCCATGACTCCTTTTCTATATCTTAATAACAAAGGAGTTTGATAATTGAAATTCATGCTTAAATAACTAAATACAGTGTCTGACTGAGATGCTTAAAATGTATTTTGTGGATTCGCATAGCTAAACTATTAGATCCTTTTTTATTTGTTTGTTTTACTTATTTGCTTTACATTTGGAAGATTAAAATCTGTATTTTTAAAAGTGTAAAAGACTCAAAAATGTTTTGTACAAGTTTAGTATCTATGTGCTGACTTCTGACTACAACTAATAACAAAACTATTCTGGCTTAGTTTGCATGTCTACTGTCTCCTACTTTTTGGGGGACTCAGGAAATGTTTTGAAGATATTCAGAAGTGTGAAAAGGTTCCCTAGTAAGTACTTCAGGATTTTTCATTAGTAAAATCACCCTTACTAAAAATTTCTTTTTCCTCATCTTCAGAATTTATTTAAAGTTTTTTCTTTTGTTACGTCAGGTGCTGCTTCAGGCTGAAAAATAGTGATGGGAAACCACTAAAATCCTCATTTCTTATTACGTGTAGTGAAGCAGGTGAAGCAGGAAAGTGGGACTGATTTCTTTTTGAGGTCTGATAGCTGATGTTCAGGGACTGAAGAGCCTTTACAAGGAAAGTATTATTAAATGTTCTCTTGAAAATTACTTATAATTAAAGAAAGAATAAAGAAAAAATAATCAAAGGTAAAATGAAAGATTATCTGTAGAACAGAAAAACAATGCCTTGACTGAATATAGTAGATGGGAAAAGAAAATTATATGGAACCAGTAGAACGATGAAATCTGAAAGTATGTATCTTAGATATCCTAACACTTGAGGTAAATGTGTTGAATCAATGACTTCTGGAAGCACATTAAAAGCAATGATGGTCCAGATGTTTCTCTCACCGTAGGCTGTAGCAGTATGGTTGTAATTATGCAATAGCAGGCAAAGCAAAAGAAATTTAAGAGAGGTTGGGCAAGCTTTGTCTCTCACATTTTTTTCAGCTCGCCTGTTAGTTTCTATGTGCAAACTTGACTCACAAAATAAAGCTTGCCAGAATGCCTTTGATGAAACTCTGACATATTTTGTCAAACAGTGAAGCCTGTACTCACTTGTCCCTACCCCAAAATATTCTTGTTCATTTGTATCCATTCCATAAAAAATATGACAGAAAATATTCCAGAAGGAAAAAAAGGGATGGCAAAAACCCCCATACAACAAAGTAGAAGGAATTTTATGTCTCTAGTAGATTAAGGAATTACCTATTTTAAATTAAATTTGCTAAAGTCAGGCAGTTCAGCTGTTGGAGAAGTTCCTCTTGTGACCATCTTTACAGAGTTGAAAATGATTTCTCAGCAAATAATATTTTGCTCCCAAGTTAGGCAAATTTTTCTCAAGCTTCATAGACAGGCACACCTATTAAGCTCCTGGTTTTCTGTATGTGTCCTGTGTATGCTCTTCAACTCACGTGGAAATGGCTCAGTCCTTAGGATGGCGAAGTGAGACGTGGCTGTGGTGTTTATCACTGGGCAGTGCAATGCCTGTGTTATGCTGGCAGCAGCCAACTTTTCTTTCATTAATGCAAATGCCAGTGTCAGATAGCCTTTTGTTGGCTGCAGCCTAAACCCTGAGAAACTGTTCCAAAACCATTCCTCCTATTTCCTGTTTCTTTGGTCGGTTCAGTAAAAACCAGTGCCTTTGGCAGACAAAATAGCTGCTAAACAGCAGATCCAGCTGAATGCTTACCAAGTAGGCCTGAAGGTAAATCTTCATAATTTTATTTTATTTGTTTGCATCTTCCCATAACATGAATCCAAAATCCAGAATTCCAAATTAGCATTGGAATGAGGTAAATGCTCCAGAAAGGCAGTAAAGCCAAGAGAATACACATGCTAACCTGCATTGTACTTCACAGTGGTAAGTGCTATATCCAGGGATTTGTATGATGCAGCCTGCTAAGAATAAGGTTCCCTCCTCACTGATAAAATGTTAATAGTGAGCCACTGTCTCGCAGACCTGGACAATGACTCCCGGACACCCTGGCTGAATGAATGCTCCATTTTGTTCTTGGAGAAGCAGGTACCAGAGCTGCCTTCGCCACAGCTGTTTTGTGAAGGCTAATGAATTCACTGTGCTCCAGCCGTTATTTAAACACAGCTTTGAGATCAAGATCCTCAGCTTTGCTGTGCTTATTTTCAGAATCCTAATGAAGCTTAGATGCAGACTGAGTAGGTCTGGTCAAGAGAGCTCCTTGTGTGCACAGCAGGGGCAATAGAGCTGCTTGCATGATTTAAAAGTCAAGAAACAAGGGACACAGTTGGCCAGTATAGGCCAGCCATTGCATGAGGCTTCTGGGTGATGTTCTTGGGATGAGGTACCTGCAAGTGTGTGGTTTTTGCTATTCACTTATGTTCATATGCACTTATATATGTGTGTATGTATTTATATATAAATATATATATATGCACAAAACCATATGTAACGGTGCCAAAATATAGAATTGAGCACTGGAAGTGAACCACTCATCAAACTCTTATTACGGCAGTTCATGGTGTGGTTTTGACCTGGGCCAATCAATATTCTCCTGAACAATTTCTAGACATGATTCAGGATTAAACGCCAGCCAAGGGGCCATTACCAGCAGAAGTGTGAACTATCTATTTTGTTTGGATGTGGTGGTCTCATATTGAGACATTAAAGAGTTTAATGGGATGGTCATGGGTGTCCAGCCAATGCCACCTGGCCTCTGGGCCAAAGAATAGGCTCTGGCACTGTTTAGTTTGCTAATATAGGTGTAGTATAAGTTTTTGTCAGAATTGGCTCCTTCATTATTATATTTATTTATTTTTATTGTGATGGCATGTAGGAAACTAGTTGATAAATTAAGGTCCTTGACCTGAAGTGTTTTTAAGTAGAGACAATGGAAGATACAGAAACAAAAGGGCAAGGAAATATTGAAGTGATTCATCTTAGAATGGCAGGCTGTAATCGTAGTCCAGTGGCTGCTGAAGTATTGTCTAGTGGTTTTGTTTTTTCTTTTTAGTTTGTTTTTGAAGGTCATCACAACAAAGTACTCTAGAAAAAGAGGTAGCACTGCGATGGAGAGATAGCTTAGGGCTAATCATGGAGCAGCTTCTGTTGAAGTCAAGTGTGTGGGAGGGGAATAGAATTGTGGACTGAGCAGAGACAGGAGTAGAGTGTTCCATTCTAATTGGGAGCTGAGAAATACCTTTACAAAGGCCTTTGAAAACAAAGATGGGGAGTAGATAAGCTGTACTGGAATGTAGAAGGTAGCAACATGTTATAACTCTGGAGGAAGAGGGTATTCTTTTTTTCATAATTTTTTTGGGTTATGTAGAAGGGAAGAGATTGCTTTATAATGAAAAGATGCTATACAAACAAAATTAATATATGCGGAATGTGCAAGTTTATGCTTGTGTCTGATGGCAGAAACCACAGTTCCAAAGAAAGGAAACTTATTATAAAAGTATTTCCTGAGTTGGGGTGCCTTTGTCAGCAGTGATAATGATAGAGGATGTAGGAAGACAGAATTTACATGAAGGCTTTTAATTAAAACCAAATGCATATTTATAATTATTTCCTGAACCTCATGGCAACCTATAATTTTCTTTTTTCACCAGTGAAGGGAAAGATGTATTTTGCTTACTAATTTGACTAAATAATTTACACCTTTCCTCTGATTTACCCGTGTTTTATTGATAGAAAATATGCACTTTGTAATTTGAATGGTTGGTGGTATATTTAAGCCTTTCACTGGTTTTATACAAAGGAAGAGGCTGGGTGTTCATTTTGGGAACACTTCTAACTTCACTCAGTTTACATGTGATTTTATCTGTAACCTGTCTCTTTCTACTTTGTATCTTTTCAGAGATAAAAACAAGATGACAGATTTTGTAAAGCATTTTGTAAAGCATTTAGTGCCTTTTCCTTCCTTTTGACACCAAGTACTGTGCAGGGCTGAGTCCTAGGAAGAAGCGTGCCATTTTGCAGTCAGCTGAATTAGCAAGTACAATTTTGATAGAATTGAAGTAGAATTTTTTTGGGCTGAACCCCTCTGTTGCTGGGAAAAAGGGCACTCTGCTCCAATGCCTTCCAACTTGGAGTCAGTTGTAGCTCAAGGGACGACATACTAGTTACTGAAACAGCAATATATGCCACATTTTCTTCTAATGTCAAGGCTTCCAAAAAGGTTTCCTGTTTAGATATTAACCAGACCAAATGCTGATAAAACAATTAATTGTGCACTGTCACTGTACTGGGGGACAGGACTGTGGTCAAAATAGTTGCAAAGGGAAAAGGGAGGGAAAAAACCATGATTTTCATCCAATGTCCTTCCCCCCCACAAAGTCCTCAAACTACCTCTTCCCCAGCAACGTAAAGTTTTAAAGAAATGTTACGATGTAAGGGCCTGATGTCACCTCAGCTGAATGAAATGAAATCTAAGGTCTGTCTTTATGTAATGAAATCAAGGCAGACAGCAATAGGAAGCAAATTATTGAATAGTAAGGTCAAAGTTTGTGCTGGGGAGCGTTCATGCTTTGTGCAGAAGCTTCTGTCCTTCCCATGGCAGTGTAAAGGATTTCTTTACATCTTGATGTCCAGGGAGTTTCTCACTGTGTGTTAGAAGAAATGGTAAACTTAAATTAACAGACACAGTTTGTGGAGTTAAAATTTCTAGTCTGTAATAAGAGTGAAGACAGAGTAAAAATCCTCTCCCTGAATTCAGAGGGGATATGAACATAAATAGCCATTATTTTTAATTGTTTAGTGATGAAAGAATTGATCACAGTCCTGAGAAAGAGGACTCCAAGGCATATTTTGACTCAAATATTCTCTGAAGAAAACATTTGCTAGGGTATCAAGACAGTGCTCTCCTCCAGACATTTAATGCCATAGCCGTTTCCAGCAAACTCACAACTTGCTGCATGGGGCTATAGCTTTTAATCGCAATTCCTCAAACATCTGCTCAAGGCTTTGAGGGGTTATGGCATACCTGTCAGGACCTGAAAATCAGCTGTAAAGGGTGTTTTGGATCACAGCTTCATTTCTCAGCATTCCCTTCAGCACCTATTTTCTATTTAGTCATCACCTAACCCTGGGTATTTATTTAGACACCTCTTCATACCCATACATATTTATATTTGTATATGCATTTATATGTATCTACATGCAAAAGGTAAGGAGTTTTATCACCAAGCAGAAACATCTAAGTTATAGTTCTTCTCACTCTAAGCCCATTGTGTAGCTAACAGAAAAAGAAGAATCTCAGAGAGTGATTTAATGCACCTAAAACCTGATTCACCCTTTGAAAGTACATCTCCACTGACTAGAAAGACCTTAACAGGAATCGATTTATGTACCTGGACTGTAAATCTCTCCTGACTCCCTCCTAATTGTTAAACTTTTCTTTTAGATGTTAAAGAATAATAATTTTTCCATTTCTCCAAACTTCTGAAATTTAAAAAAAAAACCCTCACCCATCCCAAATCAAAACAAAGCTGGAAGTAAAAAATTGAAGGAAAAGAAAAAGAACACCAGATAAAGGAACCTTCCAAATTACCACAGCTTAGACAGACTGAAATGTTGCGTTCAATGTTCAGCTTTTAATAAAAACATTAAAACATAATTTACATACCTTTTTGAAAATAAATGTTTTAAAAATAAATTAAAAATCTAAGCGAAACATTAAGGTATCCTTGAAACATTTTTCTCAAAGTATATTTGGCCTTCTAAATCTGACCTTTTCTTGTAGTAAGTGTCACTTTGTATCACCTTCTGCAACGATTTTTTTTTAATAAAATAATTCTTGACCAGAGTCTGCTTCCCTTCATTTATTTGGCTTTGCTGTGGTGTGCTATTTCCATTCTCCGCAAGACTTCCTGTTTTCATTATAATGGTTATGAAATTATCAAGTCTTCAAAGGCTTATATGTAATCGTATATGCTGAGACAGTTTCCCAAAATGTGGTATAGAGCCGCAGCCTCCAATTATTTATGTGGGAATGTTTACTTTCTTTAAAAGTTTAATACCTCTGCACAGGCTGTTGGGAGTCATTCCTGCCAGACTTCATGAAGATGCACATATTCCAGGCATTACAACCAGGACAGTATATCTGTGTGCAGAAAGGTGCTGGGGTGGAAAGGCAAGAGCTGCCACAGCAGCCACTGTTGCTGGTCTGGCAGGAGGTGGTTAATGCTGACTATTGCCCTGCGCTCCTGGGGGACCAGTGGAGTGGTGGAGTCGGAGGGTGGGAAGGCAGTGATGGCAGGCGGGTGGGAGGGAGGGGGTCCTGGGCTGTGGGAGTCAAGGAAGGAAGCAAGCTCTGGTGTGCGTGTGCTGGTAGGAGAGCGAGGTAGAAGTATGGAGGTAGGATGTGCTTTAAGGGATTTGCTGGGGGGATTTGGAGAAAGAAAAAGTAGAGCCATGGCTGCTTCTGTGCTTTCACCAGGCTGGCACGGAACAGGCACCTACAGCTGCAGGCTGTATCCAGGGCTCATGTTGCCACCTCTGATGGGTATATGTACAGATGAAGCTAGAGATTTAGAGACTGAAAACTTAAAAAAGATTACAAACCCCTTGACATTTCAAGAACAAGGTACTACATTACTTTAATCAAAGGTTATGAAGTGACCTTAGACATCACATGTTGAATTTGAAAAGATACCTTTTAATTTACGTCTGCATTTTGGTCAATTTCAGGTACAAAGCAATTGTAAATCCCATGGACATCCAGACCTCCAGCGCAGTGCTGTGGAGCTGTGTTAAAGCCATTGCCATCTGGGTCGTCTCCATGCTCCTAGCCGTTCCTGAAGCAGTGTTCTCCGAACTGGCCCACATCAATGACACGGATAATGCCACTTTCACAGCATGCATACCGTACCCTATGACGGATGACATGCACCCAAAGATCCATTCAGTGCTGATTTTCCTTGTGTATTTCCTTATCCCTCTTGCCGTCATTAGTATCTACTACTATCACATTGCAAAGAGTTTAATAAGAAGTGCTCACAACATCCCTGGAGAATACAGTGAGCACTCCAAAAGACAGGTGAGCAATTTGCTTTTTACATCCCGATGAAAGATTTGTGTGCTGTATAGACCTGTAAATAAAAATACAGGAACTACAATATCCAAATTGTTGGATATCTCAGAGGATTAGTTCAATTTCCACATGCATGAACTAAGCTGAGGATTATCTGAAAAATCTCCTTGTTTTCACAATTCCTCATTATTAAGCCCTGTATGTAAATGAATATGAGCAAGGAAAAATATAAATTCAGTACCATCAATACATATTCCTAACAAGAAATGGGATTGGAATATATGTTTCTATGTGTTGTTACTGTAACCGTTACTTGTATTCTTACTGAGGAACAATGTTTTTGTAGGTAATGCTAGTGGCTTCACCTGTCTCTGCAGGCAGCCATTTTGGGAAGAAATCTTACATGAACTTTACGAGAATTCTCCCTGTTTATTTGTGCTTGGAAATGAAAAAACTGACATAGGCAGGGAAAATTTTTCTTAGGGGATGTGAGGTTCTTCTCAGACCAAGGAGTGCTGAAAATGTAAACACAGAGAATGAACTGATTCTTTTTTGGCTTTCCCAGTAGATCTTTCTTGGATACAATCCTGAACTCGCACTTTTCTAATACCTTTCTGTTATAGATGCTACAAAACTTTTGGTATAGGTTCTGTATACCTTTGAGACAAAGCATTTTAAAATGCTGTACAAAGCCATCATCCCTGTAAGACACAGGAAGCAATAAGATAGCTACAGGCTGTTCATTAGCAGGAACACTTATATATACAGACAACAGCTAGTGCAGTGAAAGTACCTCAACAACTTCACAAAAGTGATAGAGAAAAAGACTTCTGCCCCTTAAAACAATTCAGAAGGGTTTTCTCTGCCAATATTTTAGAAAATACCTTTATATTCACTGGAATCTCTTTTCATATATAACATGCACATATTCTTTTAAAAAGAAAGACCGCATTCCCCCGTGTCCTTTTATGCTCAGCATTTCATTTTTACTCTAGTCTATTTCTTGTCAAAAATGCATACATATTAGCACTTCATGTATTATTTTATTTTCATGTGAAATAAAATATAGAGAGCCTTTTGGCTGAACCCTCAGGATGGAAATAATATTTAATTTATATCACATTTCTGAACCCACATGTATTTTCAAAGTAAGAACATATTTTTTCATTCTACTTAGTTTTTTTCTTTTTAGTAATCTATGAGGCTCAGAAGAATGGAAAATTCCAGTGTATTTACATATCTCCCAGCAAGAGGAAGTAAATTCAGACTATGGCTATCAACTCATGTTTCTTTAGGCCATAGCATACAAGTAGAATATTCACCTCTGTACCTTGTAGTCTGCATTTGCAATCTGAGTGCAAATCCTACCAAACTGGAATGGTAGAGTTTCCCCATCTTTTGTGAATTCCCTACTGGTTTTGGTTTAGATGGAGCCAAGAAAATTACTTACAGATTTATTTCACAGAGTTTGAAACTGTGTTAGAATAAATTCCCTTGAATTTTTCATGTTAAAATTGACAGAAAATTGAGCAAAGCCAGAAAACTTTCCTGCCTCTGCAAAACTTTGGTACCTGACATGCATAATATATCTTTTGGGAGCAATATGTCAAAAGTTTCTGCCTCCCTTTTGGTGCCTTCTACCTAACCAGTTTCCCTCCCTGTCTGAGTCTGGAACCGCTGTGTACTCATTTCTTGTCAACTTATCAGCCACTCCGAATATCTACATTGTAATCCAATTATACTTTAGCACTGCAATTAAAGTACATTTCTTTTATGTCGTTGTTGAAAATTAACTGAACCTTTCACCTTACCCTGGAATTAAGGTGTTTCAGACTTTGCAATGCAGTTTTGGTGGTCTGCCTAGGAGGGAGGTGCAAGCTGAGGCATTTCAGGCAAAATAATGGGATGTAAGTACCATTGTACAGCTAACATTCTAGCAATGTCTCCACAGTTCAAAACCAATGGTCTCAAAATAGCTTTCTAACTAAAGCTAACTTTCAAGCCAAGCACTGAGATCTCATCAGAAAAGGTTATGTTTCATGGCATCCTTTGCTGCATGCTTTCAGGCTAAAAGCCATTGTTTACTTGGGTCATGAACCACTCTCGCTGCGTATATCATATAGAAAGAGCAACCTTCTGTAACTGCAAACAGGATCTTTTACTGAAAGTAAACTGAAAGTAGGAAAGGAAAGTAAATGAGGTAGATAGATAGATAGAAAAAGTAATTTAGCCCCTGAAGGAAGCATTTTTACTGGCTTTACTGATGGTAGTTGTTAAAGCTAATATGAAGCAAAATGCTACATATTTTAATTAAGTCTGTTATGTGGAATAGTTCATTGTTGTTCATTTGGGTTCTCTTCATCTTTTTAGATGGAAACTCGGAAACGTCTGGCAAAAATTGTTCTAGTTTTTGTTGGCTTCTTTGCTATCTGCTGGTTTCCTAACCACTTGCTATACATGTACCGGTCTTTTAATTACAATGAGATTGATCCATCGACAGCACATATGGTGGTTACCTTAGTGGCCCGAGTGCTAAGCTTCTGCAACTCTTGTGTCAACCCATTTGCACTGTATTTTCTCAGTGAGAGTTTTAGAAGACATTTCAACAACCAGCTTCGCTGCAGGAGGAAAGCTCAGCAAGAGAGATCTGCCAGCTACTTGCACAACTCTTCTGCCATTCAAATGACTTCCCTGAAAAGCAATACCAGGAACACAGTGACTAGCATGACCCAACTGAATGGGCACAACTCGAAACAAGAAATGTCATTATGATTTTATAAGGTGTGATTTTTGACTGTGGAACAGATTTGAAATTTTTCTTTGAGATTTGTAACTAACTTTTGGGTCTCATATGCTTAGACCATCTGAGTCTTCAGAACAGAGGATCTGTTAAAAGTGTGGCGAATCTGAGGTTATTTCACACCTACTCTTACTTTTAGATAGAAGTGAAGAGTACATTTTACTGAGGAAAAAACCTGACTGGCTTAATATTGTACTTTAAAGGAGATGCTAATATATGCTTAACATATAAGAGAGCAAAATAATGATGTGAATATTAGTGTAGCTGATCTGACATTGCTTTATAAAGTATAGATTTTCTGATCTGAAAAATATGCATTTTTAACTGAATGTTGATCCAGGCTTATGTCTTAATCTAATAGATTTTGCATGATTTTAGCTGTGCTGTGCGTACAAGCATTGTTCATTAAGATTGGTAGGCATTTTTTGAACCAATCAAGGAGCCATTGCAATGCATAGTTCCTAGTTTCAGACAAAAAAAATGTTCACGTATTGAGTGCCAGATCTTCACCTTATTTAAATCTGCCTTGTTTTTTCACTTTGGCAGACACACAGATGAGAATTTATTCTTTGGGGATTCTGTTTGCTGTTGAGGTCAGAAGTTTGTCTGCTAAAATTATGTTCTTTTTGTGATTAATATCTCAAAAGAAAAATGTGTGCAACATGCAGGTTTTCTACAACTTCATGTCTGAAAGTTCATTTCTCTAATTTGTTAAGTCGGCAACATCATTGGTTTAGAGTGTCGGCGTGCTTTATATTTGCTAATACTACTGATCTTGCTGATATCAGTACACAGCTAAGAAGGATGCTAAGTGTAATGGGATAACTGAACACTCAAAGAAGTAAAGATCTGAGTGGCTTTTTCTGAGAGGATCTGTGGCAAGGCTTCCTACAGCTCAGGGCAATCTCAGAGTGCAGAACCCAGAATACTACCAGACAAAACCAAACTGAATGATGCCCTGCAGGAACACACCTAGCATACTCTGACCACTAATGATCATCCAGCCCTCCAGCCCATGGAAGCAGACAAGCTCTAGTCTGAAATAACCCCCAAGTGATGAAACATGGGTAGCTGGCATTGGTTGCTCAGTACCAACTGTTTGCTGTGTAGATCTGCTCCACTTGCACACAGTGTTTACCAGTCTAAACAAAGTCTAAGTACTGTTGAAAATTTCAGCTTTAAAAGACACTTTTTCTTTTCCTGAAGTCTCTTGTGCATAACTAGTTAATGCACTTCCGAAAATCCTGCCTGGGCTTCCTAAAAGAAGGATTTTCGGATGTGTTTTGTAAGTCATCCCAGTGCCATGGACAGTGCAAAGGTCTTTGTCAGTATTCCCAGGAAGATATTTTCAAGGCACATGCTCAGTGCAGATCTGGGATTAAAACAGCAGGGAATGGTGGGTGAGGCTGTAGTTAACAATTACCACCCTGTCCAGAATAAATTTGCTAGGAGGGATTGCTGCACTCTCTTTAGATTCACATTCGTCTGCTGGGGATACCTTATGCAAGGCTTGCAAAGCTGCCCTTCAGACCACAGGAAAGCAAGCAGCTCAGCTTTAAAACACATCTTTTCTTTTTGACTCTTTTATTTGCTTTATTTTTTTTTCTTTTTAAAAGTAAGTTTACATGTCAACACAGGTAGTCCAATACACACAATGACTGAAATTGCTGCTGCAAAAATTCATGTAAAGCTACCCGTACAAAAGTTTCTGATCTGTCTCAGGGCTGCACCAGCTCTTGCTGAAGGAGCTGATGGAGTAGAAGCTGATTCCCCCTGCATACAGCCTCATGCTGTCACACTAATAACTGTTCCCTAAGCCAGATGAGAGGTTAGCTAGGGCAGGGTCTGTTCTGGGTCTGAGCTCCAGAGAGGAGATGCTCATAATGTCCTTAGGAAAAGGCGCAGTAGTGGCAGACAATGGCACCTTGTGGAAGTCGTTTTTTATGGCGAGTTAATGAACCAAATGTAATTTTAAATAGATTTTTCTTTCAAATTGGGTGGAACTGCTCCAGCATAGATCTGTCTCTGTCATGATGCTGTAGCCTGTGCTTCTGCAGTGACTTCTCTAAGGTGAACGGTAGAAAGTACACTAGAAATTTAGATTGGATTTCAGATTTAGTTGCTAGTCTTGCAATTTCAAAAGCTGAAGTGCTAATACAGTGTAGCAGCTTATAGTTCCTTTTGTCATTATTAATGCTCTTGCTGTTAATTTAGTTCTGTTTGTAACTGTGCAACCAGCTCAGTTACAGAAGTTCAACATTTCTTTCCCAATTCCTGTACCTTCAGGGCTAGTTATTCTGCCCCAGATTTTAAAGTAACAAGAAGTTACATTGTTGTAATCTGTACATGATTTTATCTAATTAATTACCTGAAAAAATCCCCAGTTGTTAGCACTCAACAGAAAAAGCAACAGATAGGAGATCTGAACGTCAGCCAGCATGGACTACCTGGTGAGACCTATAGTATTTAATGTAGTTACAGCTGTGTGCAGCATTCAAGTGACAACATTTATGAAGTTCAGTGTGGACCAGCTCCATACTGCCTGCCTAGCCAACTGCAATGGCCCTGTGGCTTCAGTGGCTCCTTGGAAGACTTAATACAAAGGAGCAGGTTGGCATGATCTTGTAAATTGATATGTAATAGTTTAGGAAGTTGCCATCCCTAACATTGCCTCATCCTCCTTTTTCTCCATTTCACCTCTTCTTCTCTCTCTCTGTGCCTTAATTCTGTGTGAGCCCACACCTTCTCAGAACTCCTCTTTAAATTTATGCCACTAATTCTTACTGGATGCCAGCCAGAGTTTTGGATTCCTCTGCTCTGATCAGTCTTGAATTATTTTTACTCCTGGGTATTTTACACCCACAAAACAAAAGCTTAAAGTCTTCGTTTCTCGATTCTCAATGGTGGTCATTGACTGTGATCAAGTTTCCCTTTTATGTCTGCATTTGTTTTTTCTTGTTCCCTGCTTCTCATTTTGTTTCACAATCTCTCTACACAGCGTAACATTTCATAGGACTTCTAAATCCATTGTGTTTTTTATTTCCCGAAGGCATTTGTCTGATGTGGCCATTACCAGATGATACAGGTACCCTACTGGAAAAATAATAATCTAATTTATAGTAGATTTGATGCTTGTTTTTGATTTATACTCTTCACTCAGTGTCTTAAATGGCTCTGTGTGGTACGGACAGCATCAGTCTGCCTTCTGGCAGAACTGCAAGCTACAGCCTGTTCTTTTTTGTTGTGCAGCGAAGGTGTTCCCACATAGACTATGACTCCTTCTTGTTGGTAAATTGGCACAATTTTGCTTTATTATTTTCTAGGCCTAATACTCAAAGCTTGTATTAGGTAAGTAACCTAAATTGTATATGCCTCCTCTCAAATTCTTGTCGCATGATGTGAGGGAATTAGTTAATCTGTCCAGAGCTTTACAAAGGCCTATTGCTAACCCAATATGCACATTTTGGAAGTGTCTGTTACTATTCTTTAGTACACTTTGTATACTAGTAAAGATGTACGTATGATGCTATTTCCAGACAGCACTGCTTGCTAACAAGTAAAAAAAGGATTGTAGAATGCATTAGATGAAGTATTTTTTTCGAACTCTGTAAAGAAACAAAGGCAATCTGTAAAAGAGATCATGTCAACTTTTCAGAACTACATTGAGATCTGTGTAAAAATGGTTATTAAAATACCATTTGATTCTTTTTTCTTTTGTGAAAAATTTCTTATTTCAGAAACATCTGTTCTCTTTCTCTCCTGAATTTAGAGTTCATTTCTTTCGTTAGTATTTTTGCAGCGATTGAGAGAACTACCATCCCTTCTCACAGTCTCTGAACAATGAGAGAACAGAGGTAATTACTGCTTCCTTTGTGTAAGACTTTTTTTTCCTAGACTAGAACTAGCACAAAATATGTCTGATAGCATCTTGTCACCCCACCCTTCCTGTAATAGAAACACTATGATGCTGAATCCTGAAGTGTCAGTGTGGCTGAATTCTCAGCAGACCTGAGGTATCCATCTCATTTGACCTTACACTGTGAAGCAATAATTGTCTTCCACAAAGCCCCTTTGGTTACAATATAGAACAATGTCTTTGCTTTTCACAACACACCTGCCCCATAGATATTTTTCTTAATTTAGTCAGAACAGGTTCACAGGGGCTTGTTTAGCCTAAAGAAGAGAAGGCTGCGAGGAGACCTTATAAATGCCTACAAATATCTTAAGGCTGGGTGTCAGGAGGATGGGGCCAGACTCTTGTCAGTGGCACCCAGTGACAGGATAAGGGGCAACGGGCACAAACTGAAGCATAGGAAGTTCCATCTGAACATGAAGAAGAACTTCTTCCCTCTGAGGGTGACGGAGCACTGGAACAGGCTGCCCAGGGAGGTTGTGGAGTCTCCTTCTCTGGAGATATTCAAGCCCCGCCT
>Ga0065711_1041533_pt1 | contig 16072 bp, 11 predicted proteins | sample Hoacrofraction12_FD_59098 | JGI IMG/M metagenome (GOLD analysis project Ga0065711, IMG submission 59098) | Hoatzin crop microbial communities from Cojedes, Venezuela - Epithelial fraction 12 v2 (version 2) | ecosystem: Host-associated > Birds > Digestive system > Esophagus > Crop | place...
GGGGGGGGGGGGAAGACAAAATACAAAGAGAAAATGTCTGGGCTATGTTTGGATTCACTTGGTTTATCTTCTTTCTCTTTCTGCTTCTGTGTTTTCCTTCTTCACGCCTGTTAGCTGTGGTCTATTTATGTTCCACACTTTGCATGATGTTACCGTGCTTTTTACCGTTTCTATATTGGATTTTCAGAAGCAACTGAGTTCAAAGTGAAATAATTAAATTCCTCACGTGCTTGACTGTGGGCTAGATTTGATATACCATGATACAGAAAGCACTGTCTCCTCCTCCCCCTTGGTAGCAAGGAGATAGTAATCTTCTACTGGTGCATTTTAAACTGATTTCTGTGTTGTCCCAGCAAGAAACAAGACCCTTTGCTAGTTTTGAACACAAGCAAATTAGAAATGTAATACTTCAGAGCCTGAAATGATGCTGCATGTCATGAACTGATTAGTTTGCCTCCAGTATTCTTCTTATGGTCTTCCTTCTCTCTAGATAATACCTGTTCCTTGAACATCATAAGATCGAGCTATGCAGTTTGGTGCTGTGGATCTTGATGGCTAAGAGACAGAAGACTAAACAGAGGAAGAGATGTAGATATAAACAGTCCATGGTCTCTAGCAGAACACCAGAAGCAGTTCTGGATTTACCGTAAACAACTTGCAGCCATGTATTTCATGTTAGTCAAAGTGCAAGGAAGAGTAAAAAATTATCTGTGCACTGATCTCACTCTCCTAAAATTATAAAAAAGAAGAAAACAAGGAGAACATAAATAAAGATGCTCTTTTTTGGAGAGTGGTTTTCATTGATCCTGACTTGGGAGAACCCACATTTGCAAGGGTCTTGGTGGAGGTCTTGTACTAAAGCTGCCATGCAGTTGCAGGCAACTGCAGTATCAGAGGCAATGTTGGGTTTGGATATCACAGATAACATCCAGCTAATGTGGAGATAAATGAAGTGGTCTAGAGACAGATAAAGTGTCCTGGCACTAATGCCCTTAAGATCTTGGGAGGTTTAGTTGGTTCAGGAAGAGCATCATGGAAGGCAGTCTGTGCCCAGAGCAATGTTGTCCATAATTTCCTGCATAGTGGAAATTTGTGAGGCACACCCTGTGCAAATTCTTGTGCAGCAGTACCCTGGGCCTGACCCAGTCTGGGTCAAAACTATTTTTTTTCAGGGTTAGTTTCAGCCTTTTCTCTCTTTCCACCTTGCAGATGTTTTAATGTTTGGGCTGGCAAAAAGGGAGCGGGGGCAGCCGTTGGTGGGGGGGAAGACAGAATTGCTTCTTTTTGCAGTGAAATACCAACTTACAGTGGGTTACAGAGAATGTAAAGCTATATTCTACATCAAAAGGGCTTGCCAAAGCTGAGCTGGCCTGCTTAGGGCCAGTCAGGTGTCTCTGTAGCCAGGGTATGGTTTATTCACAAAAAATGTGGAGGCTTGAGTGTATACTTAAAATCTTTCTCCAAACATCCGGCATTAGAAAAATATGTACTAGTCCTGCCCACAGCAATTCAGCAAACCGTATTTTCCACGAATGCATTTGATCACAAATATGAGAAACGTATGCGGATCTGATGCTGCTATTTTCCTGGTAGGGTGGAAAAAACACTGAATGCATGTATCAAATAATCAGAATAATTACAAAATAAATACAAAACAGCCAGCTGGCAAGCACAGTCATTCAAGAGATATTTCCAGTTAATACTGTCCAGGACCACTGGCTTCATGTTGTGTATTAAAAAGAAACAAAACAAAAAAAAGCCCAAGCACTCAAGTGACCTACTGTGTTTGTCTTGCTGAAGAGAATGGCTTCACATTTGCTTTGAATTATTCTGTGCATGGTCTGAAGGGTCGTTTCTTTTTTTTCCCTCTCTTCTTTCATTGTTATTCTATGTGTTTCATATTGTTTTATGTTTCTCTCTCAGAATGCTTAATCCTCTGTATCCTCCAGTCTTACTCCAGCATTACAGTAATGGGCTGCTGAATGCACCTCTTTTTATTCAGTTTTCAACTAGTCAACAAAAGTTTCTCTCCACACGGCTTATGATAAAGCAGCACTTCCTGTAGCAGGGAATAATGGATGAAATTCAGGGTTACATGCCTCGCAGCTGAAGGGGGCATACCCTGTCTGCAGACACTTTTACGCCTCAACAGCTCTCACATCTTCTCATTTAAATTTCATCTAAGAAGTAGTTAGTAAAATGCAGTAACTTTTGTTATAAGCTTTATATACATTAATAAAATTTCAGTGTTATACAGCCAGAACAATTGCTTGCAGACTTTAAGGTACAGATGTCATTACCTTCAGCGTGCTGAATTTCAGACCCACATCTTACGTATTTGGTTCACTTAACTAAGGGAATGTTCCTACTACTCTCTACATGATAAAGATGAAAAGATTTGGGTAATTCATGGAACTGACTTAGTTTGTACCACTTTGGGCAGAATGAGGCATAAATTCCAGTTCTTGAGCTTTGCAGTCCCTTTTTTTATTCACTGGGGCCTATGGCTTCCTTCCCAATTTCTTTGCAATTGGTGAAAGTGCTTAAGAACATAACGATGAGATTAATTATCCTTTTTAGTCCACTGATCTTCTTCCAACAGTGGACTGTCATAAACTGTTTCAGGGAAAGTGAGTAAAAAAGTAAGGAAAGCAGTGAGCTCATTTATTTCAGATATCCACTCAGGACATGATGCCACCTGATACATTTCTACAGTCAACAGCGACATTTCCCTTGCTATTGGAGGTTTTTCCTAAAACCATGCAACACCGTAACTTCATGACAAGGACTTAATGCATAAATTTGGGGTGAAACTCCAAGGTCACCTTCTGAGAGTTTGCTGTAGTTTGATTCTTCAGGAATACAAAGGTAGGTCATTGCTTATAACTGCAATAGTCCGCTATTGTGACATCTCAGAAACTATTTTCCGATCAAGGAACAATAATCTGGACTGAAAATAACAAAAGCAAATATTCATGAATTATGTTAATTCTTGAACTCTTAGTCCCATCTCAGTAAACTGTATTAGGTGAGATTGAGCTCCAGGTGCAGAACGGTGAATTGAAATGTCTGCCTAAGTACTAGAAGCTCAGTATCTAGTACCATTTTCATGCCATCTCCAGAAGGGCATGGGCCTCCCACAGGACCTTATGTCTTCTCTAGCAGCTCCATATAGACATGCTGTAGGGTATTTGAATGACAGAAGGCACCTAAGCTTAAGAAGGAAATCCTGACTTTAGTGATACCAGCAAACTTTGGGATCGTAGGATCCAGACAATTCATTTTGGCTAAATAACTTGTTAAATCAAGATATTCTTTCACCATGTAGATCTTAGCTTAGGAGTAACTGCTCACCTGTCAAAGCTAGTTTTAAGGAACTGGTATCTGAAGCCAAATACTCAACTGTGATGAGGGTATTCTGTGTCATTTTTTTCTATATTTGAATAAAGGAAATATTATCACTGCTCAGAACTTGTAATCTCCATCCTTTAGAGGCGTAACAATATGTACTTACATACAGAGGTCTGTCTGGCCCAGAAAATAGAACATTATTTTACAGATACAGAGGTGCATGCTTTAGTCTTGCACAGGAGTGGTTTCAAAGATTTCCCTAGCTGACTCAGCTATAAATGAGTGGCTGACCCTTTGTACTGGGTATTTAAAGGTGGCCAGACCTTCCCAGAGATGCTGACTAGAACTGCGACAGCTTCATAGGTCTTCTCCCTGCTAATGCATCCTGGTAGCCAGGCATGGGTGGTGGGATTATGTCTAATGGTGCATGATGAAAGACAAATCTCGAGTTACTCAGTGAAAACTAAACTATGGTAGGCTACGGTATAAGTTAAGAGAAAGAAATAAGCCATCCTATTTCTTCTACCACATTCAAGATTTCAGTAGGCCCTTAGAGAGGTTAAAAAAAAATGTTCTTCTGAGGAGGGAAATTTCTGAGAAATCTGATGCTATTAGAATCAAAGAATCATGGAAAAGCTGTTTGGAGGAGTCAACCAGAGGTCTCCTAGTCCAGATACCCAGCTGGGCTATGACTACAGCCAGCCGCAGATCAGGTCAGTCATGGATTTGCCTAACCATGGCTTGCAAACCTCCAAGGATGTGTACGTCAGAGCTTCTCGGGATAACCTGCTCCAGTGCTATTACATTAAAATGATTTTATTCTTAATGTCCAGACTATATCTCTCAAACCAAAACCATTGCTTCTCATAGCATGTAGCATGGTTAAGAAGATTTCTGATTGTCTTTTTTTTTTCTAGCTGCCACTCAAATAGCTATAGGAAGCTATTTGCTTCCTTAGTCTCCACCCAACATGCAATCCTAGCTCCACTGAGGTCTTTTCAATAGAACGTGCTGATGGCTTACTGGGACCTCTGTGAGCCACCCTTCCAAATCCACCCTGAACTCTGTACACAAAACTGAGGGCAGCACTACAGATCCAGCCTCAACAGCACTGAGTACAGAACAATTGCTTCTGTAAGTAGGCTGGGCATGCACTTTCTAAAGTGCTATAGTATTATGTGGCTTGCCTTTTTTACAGTGGGAGTGAACTTGTGGCACTCAGATTTATTCCTACTTCGTGTACAACTTGGCACTCACCATTACTCCTAGGTCCTTCTTCTCCAGGCTAATATTTAGGCTGTCACTTTGTAGTCTATCACCAGACATGGCACTAATTCAGTCTGACATCTCCAAAATCAGAAATGTTTCTAACCGAATAAGAAGTGAGACTCTGAGATTGCATTTATTCCTATCTCTTTCTTACAACACCAGGGAGCTCAGTCACTTTTTGGCCCTCCAGCCCCCCACAGATTTCGCTGTGGAAAGTCAGTACTCACAAGGGATATTTCCTCCACAAAAATGTGAGTTAGGCCAGTATGTCTAACTCCTGCTGAGAATCCCTCTGCATCTTTTTTGCCTTGCAACAGCATTTAAGAGGAAAAAAAAGAAAAGAGACTCTTCTTTCCCAAATGCCTCAGTCTTTTATGACAGAAGTCTTGCTTAACTGTTTTTGAAAATTTGATCCCAGATTCATATAAATTTGAGATTAGCCCTGAAGTGATTCCAAAGAATAGGGAAGGAAGAAATAATAGGACTTTGCTGTTCAGAAGGATGGGGTTGGGAGAATAGGACAGTTAAACGGGAATTATTTTCCTCTGTGGTTAGTCACGGGGGACCAATCTGATTACATAACCTAACTTAAATGTTGACCTTTATGTTGTCAGTGTAAAATACAAACATATTAAACATGGCCTTTAGTTCCTGTACAAGATACAACAAATTGAGGAAGAGAGGGAGAGAGATTGAATATTCTGAGGCCAACGGAAAGACCTGATTGATAGATGAGGCTCTGGGGAGGGCGGTGTTAAGATTTCCAGTCTTTTCTGAGACCTCAGTGTTTCTACCTGAAAAAAAAGAAAAGAAAAGAGAGGGAGTTTTCTCCTGTATGTGTGGTTGATGCATATAGGTTTCTCTTTTCCCCATTTTCTGTTTTGAAAGAGAGAAAAAAAAAATCCCCCTCAGATTTTTATAAGGCAACTTGCCAGACATATGTCATCACCAAGAAAATGGTTCCTTCAGCAGACACATCTGGGCAACTTCACGCCCGTTCCTGAAGTAAGCTGTCAAATCCTGTCCCAGATAGCAATAAGAATGGTTCACCATTCCTAGAGGAAAAAGAGTAAGATTTCCTTTTATTTAATTGGAAAGTGGGTGTATTAGGAGAAGAAAAGATAATTGTTTAAAGACAACAACTTCAATGGCCCATCTCTTTCTAGGCACCGGTCTCTCTTCCTTACTGTCCCACCTCTTATCACAACTCCTTTTCTTCCTTGGTTCATTCTGTGCCTGGAATCATGCAAGTATGTATACACATACATATATATAAACTTTTCATATTTCTTGAACTCTATACATAAATTAAAGTTCTGTATCTAGATTGAGCAGGAAGGAGACACGCACATGTATAAGTTATATAGTGTGTATGTTCATGTATACAAACATATACATATGTTGTATATATACAGTGGTGTATAGCTTAATAATATGTGTGCATAGCGTGGATAAACTGTGTTTGTGTAGCTATAGGAGACAAGATGTAATGACTGTGAGCGTACACATGTGTTCATTGATTAGTTTAGAGATAGCTCTAAACTAATTGAAGAAGGGTTGTCTCCTAATTGCACAGCCTCTGGCCAGTGCCAGCAGATTTAATACGACACAGATGGACCCTGTCTGCCTCTTCAGTTTGTGGGAGGTGATCCATCTCAGCCCACCAGACCTCCTTCCCCCTGACCATGAGATACAGGAGTCACAACCCCTCATAGTCCTTGCTCTGCCCTCCTGATCCCCGTCTCCCTGCCCGGAGGAGCTCTCACCACATGGTCGGCCAGGCATGCTGCAAGGCAGCAGAGAGGTCGCTTCATCTCTCCACTCCTGCTCGGTGTTTGTCCGGGACTTGCTGTGAGATATGTCCCATCAGCTAGATGTCTGGCAAGGCTTGCTCTGAGCAGCACTGTAGGCCCTAATTAAAAATACGTGTTGCTTTATAATCCCTTTTATTGGAGTTCACTTTCCCTGTGGAATAGCAGGACAGTAATAATATACAGCATATTATTACACAGCAAAATGGGTTTCCACTTACCGTTCAATTTTTCTGTCTTTTTAAAGAAAAACAAAGACATTACCAGCGTGTTTAAAATGTACTTTAAAACAAAGTATTGCATCTTTGTAACCAAACTACACAAAGCGCATACGCTCTGCTTTCCAATGGCTAGCATGAAGTATCAGATCTCTATGAAAAATCTCATTGACAGGGGCCGTATCTCCCACCGCTGCAAACTAGCAAAGCTCTGTTGAAGTCAGTAAAGCCATAGCAGCTAATGCCAGGCAATGATTTGACCTTTGGTGTTCCCTTTGCTGGTTCTGGAGTGATTAACAAGGAAAGAAGAGAGATCTTCAGAAGACTGAAATGGCCTCTGTGTGCATAAGCACTGCACCTGTGATCCTCCCAATCACAACATCAGGCAAAGCCACGCAAACACGCAACAGACATCTGGCTATCACAGATCCAGAAAAAGTCTCTTGGCCAAATCAGAGAGCAGAATCATAATCAGCTCTTTTGGAAGGACCTATGGAGATCATCTGCTGTGGTCCCTGGCTCAAAACCGGGTCAGCTAAGATCAGGGTGCTCAGGGTTGTGTTCAGTTAGGTTTTGAATGAGATTAGATATTCTCTCTGTATATTCTGTTCCTTACGTGGTTAAATCAGAAGCGGCTTCATTGTCTTGATCTGCATCCATTGAGCAACAAATCCCCCTGGATCCAGCAGCTCTCTTTGCATTTACAAATGAGATTTGAACTGGATTTTGTGTTTGGAGTGGCAATAGGCTAAGTGAAGGAGATGCAGCACAAGGCTGTAGCTGAGGAAGGCAGGTCCCAGGACTGTTCTGCCAAGCAGCATCTGCACTGTGGGGTGGAGTCGCAACCTTCTTCAAACTTGCTATAAGCAGGCTTAGTTAAGGGAGATGTGTGGAGCAGTATTGACTCTTGCCCCATGCATTCCAAACAGACCCAACTGACCGGACTGTGATGATTTTCTGCTGCTGAAGATCCTATCCCAGTTAATTTATTAGAAGGATGGTAATCATTGTTTTCAGATTCACCTCACTGACTGCAGTTTCGTTGTGCTAATTAACACCAAACAGATGCTGAATTCAATAAGCACGTGTCAACCTACACCAGGTGAGGAACCCACCCATTTCTGCAGCTTTGGGCTGAAAAGAAAAATGAGCACTGACTTCTCTAACCCCAGCATCTCTTCCTGATGCTATCAAAGATGCTGCTGCGTACAATATACATTTTTTTTTCTAATTGGAAGGTGTTAAGGAATTCAGATGACAACCATTCTGTAACATCTCCGGGCTCTTCCCTTAAAAGTGCAGAGCATCTAAATAATAGCTTTGTCTCACAGCGTCCTTCTGAGTGAGGAATATTGTGGTTTGTCTTAGTACCTACATTTTTATGCAAGTAATCCAGCCTTTCCCATGCCACAAACCATAGCCAGTTGCAGGCATCTTCCTAAGAACTTTCTCCTGAGGAGAAGGGAAAGTGACCTGGAGGAGATGTTTAGGACAAAATAGTGCAGTTCCCTTGGAAGCAGTTAACAAAATGGATTATTTACAAAGACAATGTGGACTTTGTATAGCCGTACTAATGGCATACATATCATAAATCACATACAGGTATGGCATAACTATTATGTAAAAATATATGTGTGTGTCCTGCGTGGAAACCAGAGAAATTTTGGAAGCTTTTTGTTTAAAAGATCTAGCAGTCATTCCTTGGAGATGAACTTGAAATTCAGCAGGAATGACTTTTTGATGGGCACTTAGTAGAAGGCTGTGGAGGTATATGTATGCTGAAATCCACAATCAGATCAAGGCAGTGTACATGAAGTTACACACCCCGTCTCTTCTCTTGAGTGTGCATGTTCTGTCCTCCTTTTTCTGTCCCTATCTCCTGGGCACAGTCAGTGGTGCAAGAAAAAGCAGAGGTTTTAGCTGCATTTAGCTTTTTCTGTATCACACAGCTGTGAAACACTCCCCCTGTCTGGGAAATGTGTGCTTTTAATCTGAATATTCCAAAGCAACAGCTTTTCCATGGCAAGCGCAATGGAAGTTCACAAATTCAGCAAGTTTGCCAATGACACCAAGCTGTGTGGTGCAGTTGACACGCTGGAGGGTGAGGATGCCATCCAGAGGGACCTCGACAGGCTTGAGACGCGGGCCCATGCAAACCTCATGAAGTTCAACAAGGCCAAGTGCAAGGTCCTACACGTGGGTCAGGGCAATCCCTCACACAAATACAGGCTGGGTGAAGAACAGATAGAGAGATGCCCTGAGGAGAAGGATTTGGGAGTTCTGATTGATGAGAAACTCAACACGACCCAGCAGAAAGCCAACAGTACCCTGGGCTCCGTCTCCAGCAGCGTGGTCAGCAGGTTGAGGGAGGGGATTCTGTCCCTCTGCTCCACTCAGGTGAGACCCCCCCTGGGAGTCCTGCATCCAGCTCTGGAGCCCTCAGCACAGGAAAGATATAGACCTGTTGAAACAGGACTGGAGGAGGGCACAAAAATGATGTGAGGGCTGGAACACCTCTCCCACGAGAAAAGGCTGAGAGAGTTGGTGCTGTTCAGCCTGGAGAAGAGAAGGCTCCAGGGAGACCTTATAGCAGCCTTCCAGTACCTGAAGAGGCCTACAAGAAATCTGGAGAGGGACTTTTGACAGGGGAATGGAGTGGTAGGACAAGGGTTAGTAGCTTTAAACTGAAAGAAGGCAGATTTAGATTAGATATAAGGAAGAAATTCTTTACTCTGAGGGTTGTGAGACGCTGTAACAGGTTGTCCAAAGAAGTTGTAGCTGCCCCCTCTGTGTAAGTATTTAAGGCCCAGTTTGGATGGGGCTTTGAGTGACGTGGTCTACTGCAAGGTGTTCCTGTCCATGGCAGGGGGGATTGGAACTAGATGATCTATAAGGTCTCTTCCAACCCAACCCATTCTATGATATGATTCTATGATATAAATCTTCAGTTTCTCTTTGCAATGAGAGTACATCTCCTTGGGTTAGGTGTAACCCTGTCCACAGGAACCTGGATGACAAGTTTCGTCTTGGTGTATGACCTGGGGTAGAATCATACAATCATAGAAACATAGGTTGAAAAAGACCTCTAAGATCATAGAGTCCAGCCATCCACCCAAAAACACCATGCCTGCGAAACCATGTCTCGAAGTGCTACACCTACATATTTTTTTAACATCTCCAGGGATGGGGACTCCACCACTGCCCTGAACAGCCTATTGAAATGCCTAACCACTCTTTCAGGAAAGAAATTTTTCCTAATATCCAATCTAAATCTCTCCTGATGCAACACGAGGCCATTGCCTCTCGCTCTATTGCTAGTTACTTGGGAGAAGAGATCAACCCCCACCTCACTACACCCTCCTCTCAGGTAGTTGTAGAGAGCAAGAAAGTCTCCTCTCAGCCTCCTCTTCTCCAGACTAAACAGCCCCAGCTCCCTCAGCTGCTCCTCATCAGACTGAGGGAGCACTCAATCCCCTCATCCAGATCATTGATAAAGATGTTAAACAAGACCAGACCCAACACTGAGCCCTGGGGAACACAACTCGTGACCTGCCACCAGTTGGATTTAACTCCATTCACTGCCACTCTCTGGGCTCGGTCATTTAGCTAGTTCTTTATCCAGCAAAGAGTAAACGCATCCAGACCATGGGCAGCTAGTTTCTCCAGGAGGATGCTGTGGGGAACAGTGTCAAAGGCCTTACTAAAGTCCAGGTAGACTCTCTGGTAGGTCTCTGCCCTCACCACTCCATTTATCTCTCTTGTCTACTTAAATTACAAAAAATTTAGTAAAAGTGGTTGATTTGTGGCAGTGGCTGGGGCTGTAAGTGTTTTGGTGCTGTTCTTGGGGAAAATAAGGACTCCGAGCTGAGGGAATGAGGTTGCTGCAGGCAGGAATTGGAAAAGTCTTGCCGGATCCTTGTGAAGCAGACGGAAAAGGCTACAAATGCTTCTTATGGGCAGCCCTTGCCCTCTCTTTATTGAAACATTTCTGGAAACATTTCATCAGGTTTCGAGAAATAACTGTATGTTTCTCAAGTGCAAGTAAGGTACAAACAGGCATCGTAGATGCTTGTTCTCTCCTCTTCAGTCATCTAAAAATCTCGCTTGAAGAAGCCTAAGGGAGGAAATGAGCCACTGGCTTTCATGAGTTGCAGGATTTTACTGTTCCTTCTAACGCAGAGTAAGAAAAGAAACCTTGGAAAGACCATGTCTATGTACCATGATTTTCCAGTGTGCTTTACCTCAGGCTGAGCCCAAAGGATTAATTCAGCTCTAGTTAATTTTGAAGACACTTCCTGACAAAATCCACACTGAGACTTCCTCCTCACATCATTTCAGGAACTGCTGTCTCCTTATACATTAAATTGAGGTGAGCAATTGGGGACAATTTGAAAGTCCACTGAAGCATGTGGGAATCTTTGCATGTGTCTTTGGATTGAACAATAATTCTTTTCTGGACAGAGCTTTTCCATGAAACACTACACTGGGAATTCACATTTTTGAAGCATTTCAGAACATCATCAATAAAAAAGACATGTCACAGCAGCCTCTCAGATAGGCTATATCACTATGTCCCAAGCTGATGGAGTTCCTAAAAGCCCTTCTTGAATGCTTCTTAGCAGTCATAAATAGGACTATTGCCCTTGTAAGTTATTTCCCCCATCATCATTACAGTGCATTTGGGGTCCATAAAGCCATACTGCAATTAATAATGTACGTAGTACTCTGGAAAAATAAAATAACAAAAATATGCCCAAAAAAACTAGGGCATAAAAAATACAGGAGGAAGAAAAAAAATCTACCATTGAAAAAGAAAATAAGCTTGAAATGAGAGGCAAGTGAGTTTAAAAAATGCTTTTATTTTATTAAAACTTATTATATGAAAAGTATTCCTTAAACTGGAATATTAGGTGTACCTGTAATATGGATGGACAAATGGCTGGATAGATGAACAGGTCATATTCTAGTGCTTAGAATATGAACTGGAACTTCGAAATTCTAACTAGACCTTAGTAAATCTTCCATCATGCAATTTGTTGTCAATGTGCAGGTCTCAACAAGCAGTTCCTAGCAATGAAAAACACAGTTCGTAAAGTCATAGCATCACAGAAAGTTTCGGATTTGCAGGGACCTTATAGATCATCCAGTTCCAACACCCCTGCCAAGGGCAGAGAATAGCATTCAACAGAGAATAGCTGTACATCCAGAAATCTGAGCACAAAGAATAAAAATCACTGGTGGGGGGCAGAAAAAACTAAAAAAGATATCAAAACCCATAAAAAGGATATATAATGATAATAATATTCTGATTTCTTCTTCTAAGGTGCAATAGGAGGGTTGAGAAGTTTCCTTCTTCTTCTATCACACTCAGAGATTTCAAAGAATCAAAACCATTTTGTGCCATTAATAATCTTGTCCAGTATTTTCCAGCTATGGAGGGAGACTCTTAGTAAGTTTTACTTCACCATCCCATCACAAAATTTCTGTATGCTACACTTTCTTTGCAAATATATTATTTCTTTGAGTATCACTTGACATTGGAGTCAGATGAAAAAACTTCTAAAGAAAGTAAACAGAGATTTTTCTATGTTTGGGAGGTTTTGCATAAATGGCTTTTCAAGTCAAAGGAAGTTATGAAGGCAGCATATGGTATAAGGAAGTAATAATTTCTAAACCTAGCAGAGAAAATATAAAATAGAACAATTCTGACTTTAGCTGACAAGTATCTGAGGGTAGAGCTGAGATCTTTTGTATAAGCTGAGGTCTTCTGCAAATCATAGAATCGTAGAATCATAGAATGCTTTGGGTTGGAAGGCACCTTTAGAGGTCATCTAGCCCAATCACCCTACAGTGATCAGGGACAACTGGATCAGGTTACTCAGAGCCCAGTCCAGCCTGATCTTGGCTGGATCATTACTGGAATGAGGCATCTACCACCTCTCTCGGAAATCCATTCCAGTGTTTCAGCCTCATGGTAAAATTTTCTTCCTATATCCAGCCTAAATCTACCCTCTTTAGTTTAAAAACATAACTCCTTGTCCTGTCACAACAGGCCTTGCCCAAAAGATTGTCTCCATCTTTCCTATAACCCCCCTTTAACTACTGAAAGGCCACAATAAGCTCTCGCCGCAGCCTTCTCTTGTGCAGGCTGAACAACACCAACTCTCTTAGCCTGTCCTCGTAGAAGAGGTGCTCCAGATCTCAGATCATTTTTTGTGGCCTCCTCTGGCCCTGCTCAAACAGCTTCATGTCCTTCTTGTGCTGAGGGCTCCAGAGGTGGACGCAATACTCCAGGTGGGGTTTCTCACCAGAGCAGAGTAGAGGGGCAGGATCACCTCCCTTGACCTTCTGGCCATGCTGTTAGTGATGCAGCCCAGGATACAGTTAGCCTTCTGGGCTGCGAGCGCACATCGGTAGCTCATATCCAGCTTCTCATCCATCAGTACCCCCAAATCTTTCTCTATAAGGCTGCTCTCAATCTCTTCATCCCCCAGCCTGTATTAATACTGGGGGTTGTCCTGACCCAAATGCAGGACCTTGCACTTGGCCTTGTTGAACCTCATGAGGTTCACATAGGCCCATTTCTCAAGCTTGTCCAGGTCCCTCTGGACTGCATCCTGTCCTTCTGATGTGTCAGCTGCACCACATGGCTTGGTGTCATTTGCAAAATTGTGCAGGGTGCACTCAATCTTGCTGTCTAAGTCATTGGTGAAAATGTTAAACAACACTAGCCCCAGTACGGAACCCTGAGGGACACCACTTGTCACCAATGTCCATTTGGTTGTCAAGCCATTGACTACTACCCTCTGGTTGTGACCATCTAACCAATTCCTTAGCCACTGAACAGTCACTCATCAAATCCATATCTCCCCAGTTTAGAGAGAAGGGGAGGAACTGTGGGGAACAGTGCCAAAGGCTTTATGCAAGTCCAGATAGATGACATCCGTTGGTTTTCCTTTGTCCACTGATGCAGTTGTGCCATCATAGAAAGCCACTAGGTTTGTCAGGCGGGACTTGCCCTTGGTAAAGCCATTCTGGCTGTCTTGAATCACCCTCCAGTTCTCCAAGTGCTTTAGCATATCTTCTAGGAGGATCTGTTCCATGACCTCCCCAGGCACAGAAGTGAGGCTGACAGGTCAGTAGTTCTCAGGATCCTCCTTTCTACCCTTTTTAAGAATGGGCACAATGTTTCCTTTCTTCCAGTCACCGTGGTCTTCACCTGACTGCCATGACCTTTCAAATAGTATGGAGAGTAGCTTGGCAACTACGTCAGCCAATTACCTCAGCCTTCTCCTCATCTGTTGATACGAAGTTGCCATTCTTGTTGGTCAGGGAGCCCTGCATGTCAGTCTTTGCATACTTTGCCAAGTTCAGCTCCAGCCATGCCTTGGCATTCCTGACCCCATTCCTACACAACTGGGCAGCATCACTATACTCTTTCCAGGTTACCTGCCCCTACTTCCACTGCCTGTGCAGTTTCCTCCTGCCCCTTAGTTTGACCAGCAGGTCTCCACTCAGACCTCTTCCCTTCTTGCCTGACTTCTTGCACCTGGGGACTGAGAGCCCTCACACTCTGGAAAGCATCCTTAAAGATCTGCCAGCTCTGTTCTGCTCCCCTGTCCCTGAAGTCTTCTGAATGGGAGTGGAGGACACTTTTGCCTGCACTAATCAAGATTTAGTGAGTATATACTGTGTTCCCAAAACCTGCAAATAAGAAAGTCTGACAGTTAATCAGAGGCCAAAGTCAGTAGAAAGCACTTCATGGAAGATTTATTATTGCTTTTTCATGCAGAACTTTAAGATTAGAATTATTTTATACTTTTATGAAGCTACACTCTTCCTTGCTAAATAAGGTTCATTTCAGGAAGAAGAGTTGAGGTGTATGCATACCTGTCATCCTTAAGGACTTCAATGCACCATTAAGGACATTATTGGAAAGTTGAAGCGGTATGCAAGGCCTTGGGTGGGAAAGTCTCAATTTAGATATCTCCAAGTTTATAGTATAGTCTAAAAGCTAATGAATTATTTACATTACTTCAGGTTAAATGGAAAAAGATAAACACCTTGAAAGCATGGGTTTGATCTCCCACTTCTTCACTACCTAGCTCAGGATAGGATGATATCTTCTTTAACGGTCTTGATCTCCTTCACTGATTCTAGCCTATACAAGTGTCCAAATTTACCATTAGTCCATAAAAGTCAGGTTAAGTGAATCCAATCCTCTGTTCAGTTTGTCTTTATTTTGGTGTTTTTCACCTGTGGATAACTTCTTGTTGATTCTGATCTAGCTACCTTAGTGAGCATTTAAATTCATTTCAATGTCTGAGAAATTGAGGGTTTGGGTCAATTAACCCTGAAAAACTCTGAGGGTAGATACCAGCATAAAAAGAGGGAGGAGATGAGAAGGCGCTTTCATTTTAAAAAAAAGGATTTAGATTAATTGTCACCTCTTCATTTACAGGTCAAAGCAAACTCTATGTTCCTTCAGTGTCCAAAAATCACACACATTTCAATTTCAGCACGAGGGAGACATTACCAGACGCTATAAATCAAGGATCTGTGCTGCAGGGTAACGTCATGCGTCCAACCGTGCAGTATATACGTCAGCGCGGAGGGTAACAGAGCAAGGCAGCCCGGCCAACGGAGTCCACGTGCCTTGTAAATATTATTACTACATTACACGGAGCCTCAGCGGGCGTAAAGCTTTAAGTCGGACTTGCAGTTTGTTTCCATAATTTGCAAGCCCATTGCCTTTGTGCAGGAATGTGTTTTTCTGTGTGTGTGTGGTGGTGGACACCCCAGATGACTGTCAGGTATGTCACCATGAGATACTTTGGGGTCCAGGTGACAGGATTAAGTAGGCTAATGAAGCAGTTGTGCAAAGTCAGTGATCAGAGTGATTCTAAATATGAAGTATGCAACAAGTACTCCAGCCTTTCCCAAAGTGGCTTGCTAATGCCTCATGGCTGTGTATGAATCTCGTTTTGGTGTGTCTGGTAACCGACAGAGAGAAGATACTTGATGTTGATTCTGCTGCCCTTGTTGGCATGCAATTACATCTAGAAGTGACTGGTCTCCTGTGCTCCCCCATTTAAACAATAATTTACTGGAAAATAATTCACACTTCCCCCTCCAAAAAAATAACAAACAACCAACAAAAAAAGACAAAAACTTCTCCATGGTATTGTACCTATTTTTCAGTGAAAAATTTCAGAAATTTTCAAATGAGAATACACTGGAATAAGTGACAACCTCAGAGATCTCAGTGGTGGTCAAAGAACGCTTTAAAGTTGAATCTCATAGTTTGGGAGAACATCCAACCTCTTTGGTCACTCCGTTTCAAGTACCTGTGAAGAAAGCAAAGAACTTCCAAAAGACCTCAAGCTTTATCTCCCTATTAAAAAAAAAAAAAAAAAAAAAAAA
>Ga0065711_1041534_pt1 | contig 16072 bp, 8 predicted proteins | sample Hoacrofraction12_FD_59098 | JGI IMG/M metagenome (GOLD analysis project Ga0065711, IMG submission 59098) | Hoatzin crop microbial communities from Cojedes, Venezuela - Epithelial fraction 12 v2 (version 2) | ecosystem: Host-associated > Birds > Digestive system > Esophagus > Crop | place...
GCTGGACGGTCTTGCGGGTTGCGGCTTCTGCGCGAGTCGCGGGCTTTGCTTGGGTCGTGGGTAAACGAGTGGGAGCGTTGGTGCGGGACGGAGATTCCAGCCGGTGCGGCTGGGCTGCGAGGAGAGCCGCCGTCCGTGTGCGGTGCGGTCCGAGGTGGCCGTGTGGAAGCCGGGGGGAAGGAAGAAGGCCCTGATGTGTTTGGGGGACGCTGAAGTTGATGGGAGTCACAGAGTCATAGAATCGTCGGGTCATTAAGGTTGGAAAACACCTCCAAGATCATCAAGTCCAGCAGTCACCCCAACACCATCGTGCCTGCTAAGCCATGGCCCGAAGTGCCACATCCACACGTTTTTTGAACAGCTCCAGGGATGGTGACTCTACCACCTCCCTGGGCAGCCTGTGCCAATGTCTGACCACTCTTTCAGTAAAGAAATTTTTCCTAATATCCAATCTAAACCTCCCCTGGCACAACTTGAGGAGTTTCCTCTTGTCCTATTGCTAGTTACCTGGGAGAAGAGACCTGCACCCACCTCACTACAACCTCCCTTCAGGTAGTTGTAGAGAGCACTAAGGTCTCCCCTCAGCCCCCTCTTCTCTAGACTTCTCCAGACTGAACAACCCCAGTTCCCTCAGCCACTCCTCATAAGACTTGTGCTCTAGACCCCTCACCAGCCTCGTTGCCCTTCTCTGGACATGCTCCAGGAACTCAATGTCCTTCTTGTAGTGAGGGGCCCAGAACTGAGCACAGCACTCAAGGTGCGGCTGCACCAGCGCCGAGTACAGGGGCAGGATCACCTCCCTAGTCATGTGCATAGAGGACGCTGTTGCCTTCAGAAATATTCTCCTGAAAATCGGGTGCCAGTCCCAGAATTTACGTCCAAAATAGGTATTTCTCTTCATCTCCCAACCCATTTCCCGCTATGAAGCTTTGAAGTGCCTACAGCAGTCTGAGTCAGAAGCCCTGCAGATATCAGTGTTCAGAAAAATCAGTTTAGATACATTTTGCGGAGATGGCGTACATTATTACAACTATTTCTATTTAGTGTTGAGACAATAAAATCTGATATCTGACTTCTGTTACAAAAATCTTTACATGTAGGATCAGTATAGATTGTTCCATGAAAGCGTACAAAAAAATGAAAAACTTTTTAATCTTTAAAAATTTCAACCAATGTCTCTGGCACTAAGTTTCAACAAGAAAAGAGAGGTCCTAAAATGTATGCATTGTTCCAGCTGATTTGTTAGCCCATAGAAGGGTATTCTGTTATCCTTTTAATCTGCTTCTCTTAAGTAAATTTAATTTGCTACATATCTGCTGGAATGAAGTATACAACAGTGCAATCATAATTTAGTGGTTTATACCCTGCAGATGACGTTGTAATACAACGTCGTGCTTCCTCTTTTGTTTTCCCATACACAGTATCTCCTCCAAAGTTCATTTTTCTCAGGCTTTGTGTTTGCTGTGTCACAGTAAATCCTTCTTTCTGTTGAAATTTCAGTGACTGTTGCAGTATTTGTAGGAATGTTTTGTTTACCAAAATCGAACATTGTCTCATTCTGTCCTTGCTATCTGCTACAATTATGCAGTCTCAACTGCACAAGCCATAAATTATTATTTCAGACTTAGTTCCGTAATATAGTCCCCATTTCTGTTGTAAAGCAGCAAGCATGCATAGCTTTAAAAGTCAAAGACACGTAATAATAAAAAATGGCATGTGAAGGCTGGGAAACTCCTAGGGACCCAGGGGCCCAGTTCCTCTTTTTCTGCATCACTTTCCCAAGAATGTTCCAAATAAATTCCTTCCTTCCTCGTGGCCCATATTTCATTCAAGTTTTTTCTCTTGCAAAATTGTCTGTTAGTTTTATGCATGTCCTTTTACTCCTTTTCAATGCCTTCTTTTCTTAGGCATCCTTCCCCCTGCTCTGGTCCCCCCTTATGCCGGGAAGAGATTCCTAGTAAAGAAGCATTGAGCTCTTTTGCTTAGAAACCTCATGAATCTCACTATGTAGCTGTGGGAGAAGGATTACTACTTTCAGCTCCTGGAGTTACAGTGGGTGCATGCAAATCTCAATATACATTCATTGTGTTCTCGTGTTTCCAAAGAAAAACTTGAGAATACAGAATTTGAAATTTCTGTTGTCAATCAGCATGCGTAGTCAGTCACTTTTAAAATAAAATACTAAAAAATTTTTTAAAAGTCTGGAATTATTCTGCTTTTCAATGTTTAGTGTTGGCAGTACACCCTCTTGGTTATATTTACCTTGTGAAGTATTTTTGTGCAGTTTCTGGATTCATTACAGATTATTTTAATGCACACACAAAGAACAGATGTCACCTTAGTATAACTCCCATTTGGAATCTGCCAGCGTTAGTAATGGCAATGTAAGAAGACAGAGGAGCTGCCTGCGTACAAAAGATACTCTTTCAAGAACCTGAGGTGTAGGCAAGCTCTGGAGCGATGAATGTTTTAACATTTAATCTGCTCCTACCTATTGTATTTCAAAGTGAAGTGAGCAGTCTGTACCCAAACTGACTGTATTTTTGCCATATTTTTGTTAATAGGCAATGACACATCAGATGCACTCGTATGCATTAAATAAAGAAGGCACATGGCACCTTGTTCAAATGTGTGTCGCCGTTATTAAAGATGCTCAGCAAAGATAATTGCCAAGTTACTTAAGCAAATACACTTCGAGTGGCGTTTAGCCATGCACCTTAGAACCAAACAACTATTCTTCCAGTTTACGTCTCCTGAAATGCAACTCTGCCCCTCTACGGTGATGAAGTGATATACATCAAAAGAGTTATCCTCAAGTGACATGATCTCCTTGTGCAAATACCTCCCAGTGACTCCAGATCTGTGTTGTAGAGACAACTTGCCTCAGAGAACCAAAAATCCAATTTCCTCAAACCTGCAAAGTTTAATATGTTCAACCGCTTGGCATTCCAATCCTACTTGGAGCTTTCTAACCATCTTATGTAGTTCTTATGTAGCAATTTTAATAAAAGGAGCTCAAATCATCAAGAAAATTAGTCCATATTATAGGGATGGGAATACTGAAGTGTTTGTTGCTAGCTCAGTATCACAACATCGTGACAGGTTCAGAAGAAGGACACTTGTATTTGTCCTAGGCTGCTGCAATGTTCACTTATCATTGCTGTCAAAGAGGAATAAAACCATAAGTATGAAGACTGGGGAAGACAGAATTATTCTTTAAGGTAGCTCAAAACGTTTCACTGTACTGGATGAAACTACATCTTCCTGTTGTTGACTGCTAAGCAGACACTTTTGAAATGTGGTCAAAGCCTGTGAGAAATTTGTGGAAATCATGATTATTTCACTTTTAATTCAGCGTTGGAGAAATCCACCCTTTAAGCACCTACCACTCTGTTATTCCACTTCCACAGGTTCATGGGAATTATGTAATCATCCTGAATTCAAGCCAGTAAAACTGAGATCAGAATCAGATTAGCATCACAACTTTTGAAGTGATAAATGGTAATTTGAGGACAGGATGAGTGAAAATCCATCTTAGAGGCAGCCAATATCAAGAGGCATCAGGGTTACAGAATAATATGATGCTTGTTTAAGCAAAACTTAGTATTTTCCTGAAAAGGAAAGAAGGCTGATTGGGTGGGGGAGCACATTAAACTGACACGTACACTGGCCATCATTTATGGCTAAAATTTTATTCAAGCTCTTTTTGTCTTTCCTCTCAAGTACTGTCACTCCCCCTTTGCACTTTTTCTAAATCCAATCATTTAAACCCACATTTTGTGCAGTCTGCTTCCTGCCATGCCAAAAACATCTATGTGCTTTTGAATGTGAGTAGATATAAGCTAAAGTGGCGAGTGGTGTCAAATGCGTGCAGCCATCGGGCCGCTCCAGTGGCACTGTGCCCTGCCAGCAAGATCTGAGACTCAGTTTCAAGTTTCTCTTGAAAACAGTTGCTCAGTATTCTCTACCTTGCACACAGTTTTCCTCAGTCTACAGTCTGCTTTTTTTAATATACATAATTCCTCTTCCATTTCTTCTTTTCACTGCTAAGTTGGTATTTTTTGTGCTTTTTCGCATGGTCTAGACCAGCTTTCCTGACTCCTTGCATCTGACTGACTCTGTCTACATCTGGCTTCCCTGTCTACGTAGCACAGAGCCACACAAGAACAAGAACCAAAGCACCACAACTTCCTGCAGCTCATTTGTCCTACTAGGCAGCCTATTTGAACCCAACAGCAGCGCTGCCGTACCACTTCCAGCGCTTGGGTCACCATGAGGAGCTCTGTGTGCAGCCTGCCTGGCCACAGACGTAGCTGCGGTGTCCGCGCCTGGTGCCTGCGTCAGGTCTGTGAGGGGACCTGAGCAGATCACAGTGGTTTAACAGAAATAAATTGAGAAGTTGACCTGAATAAGTCATTTTAGAACTACTCTGGGGACACCTTTACAGAAGTTTACATCCCTTATTGAGTGATTTAGCTTGCATCAGTGAATCTCAAAGGTTTTATAGCTGACTCCTGTGGAAAGCTCCTGAAAAAACGAAATGAACTCTTACAAGGCAGTACCACAATATAGATGTTGCATAAAATGCTTTCATCGATTTTTCTTCCATTTTCTTGATTGCATAATAGGAGAATCCCTATTTCTGTGTGCTATTGTCTTTGTGAGGATCAAAAAGTTTATAAAAAGTAGACTTCACAGATGGCATTTCCTCAGATCTAACAAAATTACTACCAAGGAGCCATTTTTCTTGCCACTAAGATGTCTTACGACATTTTACAGCTGCAGATTGGGTATCTCATTGTAGCCTCTTCATGGTTTAGCAGGGTGCAGGCAACTACTGGATGACACCAGATAACTGAGGCTTCACAGATCAGCTCCATTCTTTGGTCTACCGTGTTCTGTTCCCTAATGTAACTATACATTTATTTTTGTCTTTTTAAAAAGTTTATTGAGAGTTACAAAGTAAAAAAAACCCAGATTGCCAATTTATCCTTAATTGGTGTGATTTTTACCTTGTTCAAAAGTAGCGCAAGTAATTTTTTTCCGAGTAAGAATGTTCTCTATCTCCTCTAAGAACCAGTTGTGAACTTTTAGTTACAAACGTGAAAACATCATTCATTTTTTGCAGCTGGAGAGAGCGTGTAAGAGAAGAGAGGCAGTAGCGGGGCGACGCTTCCCCCTGCAGAAGACCGAAGCGAGAAGGGCAGCTCCCGTTGCGTTCCGCACGCCTTCCTGAGACCCGGTGCTCCGAGGAGGTTGCGGGTCTGGCTCCCTTGCCGGGTAGAATGGGAAATTACCGCTGCTTTTTCCTGAATTTGGCCCCCGGACCAGCTGGGCAGCAGCGGCTCCTCTGCAGGCCCCGCACCCCGGCTGCCCGGCTCCTCGGCCCCGTCCCCCGCGCCGGGAGCCCCGCGCGAAGGGTGTCGGTTGCTCTGCGCCTTTAAGGGGCTGCCCCCGTCCCGCCGGGCGCCCGTACAAAGGCGGGCGAGCGGCGGGGCCACGCTGAGAGGGCTGCGAGCGGCTCCCCGGCATGACTGGGCATCGCGGCTGGGGATACGGGCGGGATGACGGTAGGTCACAGCAGTCCCGCGATGCCCCCCCCCCTCTTCCCCCGCTCGCTTGCTCTCTAGTACTGCTGCCTGCATTGCCATGTCTGCGAGCATCCCGTACGCACAGCAGGTAATTACTTCATTGATAATAAATAGCGCCCAGAAAGTGGCACCGAACTTCTGCCTGCTGCCTTGCGTTGCTGCAATCAGTGTTCCAAAGCTGAGGGAAGCGGTACTGAGTGGATTTCTTTCAGGCTGCAGATATTACAGATGTGTCCCTTTCCAAAAAGCTGTTATGAAAAAGATTAACTGTGTCTGTCTCTCCAAAAGCAGTTCTCTTACGTAAAGAAGATTTAGTTGAGCAGTAACAGATCTTCTGATCCTGTGCAGCTGTTGAAATGGGGTATCTAGGCTTCCATAGAGGTGAATAAACTAAGGTATATGTTATGTATTTCTGGAACATCAATAAATTGTACAGATCAGTATCAGAGATCTCTTATAGAACAACTTATGCTTTCTGATTTGACAGTTTTTAATTTAGTCACTCTGCTTCCCACCTCCAAGAATGTGTGTCACGTTGTGATGATACATGAAGCTCCTGAAAGATTCCTACAATAGTGTTTTACAGCACCTGTATCCTTTACAGAGAAGGCTGGATGAGTGACTGGTGTTGTCCAAAAACAGTCTTTTGCATAGTCTTCAGGAGCCTCTCTTGATGACAACTATCTTAGCTGCTGAGTGTCCAACAAGAGTCTTTTGCATAACCTTCAGGAGCCAGTCTCTCTCTCTCTCTCTCCCCTAACAGCAATTATTTTAGTTTCTGTGAGTCTAAAAGCAAGTTTGAATGCTAAGTGAAGCTGGTTAGTGCTAGTAGATATCATGTGTTTGGGCATATAGCTAGTAGTAGTAATAAAGCTGGGTATATGCTTGTAAAGCTCATAAGAGACAAATTATTGCCTAAGCTTGTGTAACAGCATTTAAATCCTAAATCTGCTTTATAGGCAGGCTGAGAAAAGATATTATTTTACAAGCTTAGCTTTTCAGAAAATGCCAAAGACAGATAGAAGTATAATAGATCACTGTTTTTGTTATATAAACTCAAGGAGGGTACATACCCATGCTTGGTTAAAAAAAAGTTTCCACTTGTGAAAGTTTGTGAGAATGCTACAATAAAAATGTGCTTCTTGGGAATCTTCAAGTGAAACTGTTACTGCTTATACTTTCTGAACATAAGCGGCAGAACTTAATTGCTTCTTGTACTACCATACCAAAGTAGAAAAAGAAGTGGTAAGAATGTGTAATTCTTTGATACAGATGAGATTTTGTTATCTCAAACACCACAAGAATGTTCCAGCTCTGGCAGTAGAGAGCTGTGTTATTAAATTGACTTTCTCCCCACTCTATTGGGGTCAGGAAGTTCAAAAATGTTGATTATCACACTCTACCCTTCACTCAGGGTAGAGAGATACCATAATGGGCAGGAGTGAAGAATGAAGCTGCCTCAAAGATTTACTGCAGTCATAAAATGGTTTTAAAAATAACTGCATAGTCAGTAGCTAAGAGATTGAGTCATCTGCTTCTAATTTGAATCATCAGAGCTTTCACAGTATCTTTCCCAGGAAGAATTAAATGCTGTTTCTTTGGGGGACTGTATGTGTGCATGCAAGTGTGTTCACACCTGCACCCACCTTGTAAGGTTTTTGGATACCTTAGAAATGTCATTACAAACTCTGCAGAAAATTAGTGGCACAGGTAACTGAAGATACAGCAGTCTACTGATGCGCTGTGAGTTCCTCAGTGTGTTTTGTACAAGATATTTGAATCCCCCATCTTGTTAGCAGCCTGTTGGTGCTAATAAAAATACACCAGCCTAGAAATGAAGTTAACTTCTTGGATACCAAACTTTCAAGTCACTCCTGCTCAGCAAGCTTTACTTCAAGCCTCATGAAAGCATGTAATGACTATTTAGTGTATAGTAGGGAGAAAATAATGATGTTTTTCTTCCTTTCCTTTTGAAGGACCTTCAGAGTGGCACAAATCTTATCCTATTGCCCAGGGCAACCGCCAGTCACCTATTGATATAGTTTCTGCAAAAGTAGTTTATGACCCTAACCTGAAGCCGCTTATTATCTCCTATGAATCATGTACATCTCTCAACATCTCCAACAATGGCCATTCAGTTATGGTTGAGTTTGAAGATACTGACGACAAGACAGGTGAGACTAATGCACAGTCAACTAACTCAAAATAACATTTTGTGACTTAGTGAGGGAAACAATAAAGTACATCCTGTATTTTATATCATGTATAATTTCAGTGTAGAACAAGGCAAATGACCAAAGCCCATTGTATTTTGTCGTCTTGAGCATCGCATTTCTTGTCTTTGCTTCGGTCTCCAGCAATGCAATATTGCACAGCAGAATAGTGTTTCTGCTTTAGTAAAAGCTATTGCATCAGGAAAATCAGAAGTTTGTTTGCAGTGCTTCCCTTTTCAAAGGCGAATGTCAGTTTGCTAGACAGGGAATCCATGCACCTCTCCAGCACTCTGAGGCCACGCCCAGCATGCAGAAGGTATGTACACTCCTCGCTGCCCTGTTCCCATGATCACCCAAACCAAAGATGCTGACACGCATGCCAGCTCTGTCTGGCTCACTGCCCAGTTTCCATCCACAGGGGTAGGGAAGAGAAGCGGATTAGCAGAGATCAGGTCATACTGTGTAGTCATCATAATCATAGTCCACTACATAAAGTTGTACCTGGACCAGTCACTAACTGTTACCTTGCACTGTTTGCTTTCGTCCCTGCCTCACAGCAGTTCAGTTTCTTCAGAAATTATAAAATCTGCAGCTAATTCTGAGTTGGTAGCAGCTTGCGAATGTTGGATTATCTGCAACTGTGTATTATTCTTGTCTCTTAGCTCTTGGCAGAGAATATAAATACTTTAAAGGATTGATTACTTCTGTTAATTCTACTCCCATAGTAGACCTTGCTTTTAGATCTCGGGGGTAAGGAAAGAGCATTCAAATTGAGATGATGAAGTAGACAATAAATGTAAAGAGTGCATTTTAAAAAAAACACTCTGAATTTTTAAGCCTATTGGCTGATTTCATCTTGCATTTGGGTGTGTTTATTGACTCTAGCTAAATAGGATATCCTAGATACGCAAAAGAAGTTACTTTTTCTGTGAAGTGACTTGTCTCTGCTGGTAAACCTTTGAAATATGGGCTTGCGGTTAAAATTCCAGCCATTTTGTTTTAAAATTTCTCTTGTAGAATGGATCCAAGAAACTGCCTAACTGAATGGTCAGGTTTTCAACCATCTTTACTGAAATTGAAGAGAAGACTGGATGTGCGTTTTCCAAAATCTTACTACACAGATATATTAAGCAGATTACCCTATGAAGAGAATTTGCAAACTACATCTGGAAGTATTAGCTTGCTAACTACTTAAATGCCATTCTAAGGTGAACTATATCTACATAAGAGTGAACTTTATTTAGCTTTAGAACTCTGAGAATGTCATCTAAATACTCTGCATTTAGCGATACAGACTCGGAGCACATGCAGGAATGAAGACTTCTGCCCTTTCCACACTAAGCATATGCCTCATTTTAATGACACTTTCGAGCAAGAAGACTGCTAGGAGTGGAAAACATGATTAAAGTGTTTTCAGTTGTGTTGAAATAGATCTAGTGACTCACAGCTCTGCATAAATGGCACAACAGAACTTTGACAGTCACCCATCATAGCTAGATTTCTTAAAATGTTTGAGGCAGGTGATGCATTCCGTTGTGAAGTTCAGAAAAACATACTAGGATGTACTTATATTTGTAATTAATACTAAAACCTTTGCTTTGGCAAGGCCAGTTTCCTGCATAAATGAAGTGTGGTGGCACTGTGCAAGCCCCAGCTTTAATATTTTTAATGAAATGTTATGGACTAACTGAGGACAAGTTCTTTACAGATACTGAATCTAATTTTAATTTTCTTACATAAGGCTTTGATCAGGTTTTCATGTCTGGGAAAAATTAATTTGATTTAGTGCCACAGAAAATTACAGGATGATTACTGATGCTGTTGATGAAGTATCTTCTATAGGTGGCATCTTAAACATTAATCTGTTCTAAAGCGTTGTTTCTAAATGATGTATGAAGTTTCTCTGTAGCATTTCCTCACCTTTATAAGGTGATTTGAGATTCTGAATGGTGTCATGTAAAGTACAAGCTATTATATTACCTCTTTTATGGGATCAGGTATTTAAAAGAAACAGGATATACATAACCTCCACAGGAGGGAAAGACACTGTAAAGAAGAGATACCTTGAGCATCAGGTAGACAATTCAGTTAAGTATCTACACTCTTTTCCACAAAATCTCAAGTAGCACCATCAAAAACATTTTAGGTACATGAGTTTTAAATTATGATTTATTTTTATAATATTCAACTTGGATTTATTGTGCTTAACAAGCAAGGCGTAACCATAACAAAGCTACCACATCTTCATATGTCAAATATACTCTTTCAACAAAGCTACAAAATTCTGTACAATTAGCCACTCAATGTTTTTAACTTCAATTTTTACATGAATTCAGGTGCTTTCCATTAAGAAATCCAACCCTTCTAAGTGTCTAGATGATGCATATCTTTGGTATTAGCAATCAGGAGATGCTTCTGGGATTTTTTTCCACTATTGTGCCAACAGTGGTTAGTTTTCACCAACAGGAAGCTGAAAAGCCAGAAGGCTTGAGCTTTTTCCTCTTTTTATTTTTCCTGCCTAGCAATCAGTGGCGGTCCCTTTGACAACCCATTTCGGCTAAGGCAGTTTCACTTCCACTGGGGGACAAAGCCCAGCCAAGGATCGGAGCATACAATTGACGGCAAACCTTTTCCATGTGAGGTAATGATGTGTTTTACAGATGGGATTAATTCAAGCAAATGCTGCTTACAAATGACTTTGTCTGCAGTGGAGACTGCAGATTTCTTAGGTTCCAGATTGCTTACTCACCATGATTAGGTCAACACAGACTTTAATGAGAATTTTATTCCTTACGCTGAAGTTCTTACCTGTAGATCACCCTGGTTTTTAGAATGCAAACTTATGCCCTCAGTGCAGCCCTTCCTCCAAGATCCTCAGTCATCTTACCCTGTTCAACAGGACACAGCTAGCTCCACAATTCAGCTGCTGTGCTCACACAGCACCTCTGACTGTTCTTTGCTGCGTAGTTTAGCCTACCGCACACAATTGATTACATTCTTTTACTTATACAGATGGGAAGGATGATGGATGGAACAAACATGATCCTGAGAAGCCATGTATAGCTCTGCTACCTGGCACAGTTAGCTTAGGCTTCAGCTGATGATCACAACCTGTGAAATGCTGGTGCTACCCATAGCTTAGAGATGGCTTCCTCTGGGGGCTCTTGAGAGAGTTTTGCAGAGCTAGGACTAGGCACAGGCCTTTCCCAGCACATCTGTCCCAAATACTGCAGTAGCGTGGCGTACTGGAGCAAAGAGCTTCACGGAGTGAAGGCCCATTCCAGGGAAGCGAGGTCACAGGTTAAAGCCTGATTTGTTTCAAACTAAGGCTGATCTATAGAAACTTTGCTTAGTGTCTGTCCATGCTAATAGACTGGTCCAAAGGATTGAACTTGCTCCTCTTTCCAAAGATGCCTCCGGAGCAAAACCTACGTTCTATTACAAACTAACATTAGTGCCTCTTAACATAAGACAACCTACGTTCACAGCTCCTATCACTAATTCATTTAATCCTTTATTTGTTATTTTTCTTTAAAGCTCCACTTAGTTCACTGGAATGCCAGAAAATATGCAACATTTGGAGAAGCAGCAGCAGCTCCAGATGGCTTGGCAGTAGTTGGTGTTTTCTTGGAGGTAAGAATCACAAAAATAGCATGTTTACATGATGAAAAGCATTATGCTGTCAAGTGTTTGAGAATCAAGCCACGTATTTAAGAAGTGCTTAAGGAAAACAGATGACTTATTGGAAGCAGTAACTCATTGCAAATTGCTGTTAAACTTACTTTAGTAGGAATGTTGAGATTCAGATAAGAAAACAACACCAATTCAAAGCATAATTATGATAATTCTTATTTAACCTGTCTATTCCATTATTTTAGATTGGGAAAGAACATGCCAATATGAACAGGCTCACTGACGCTTTGTACATGGTAAAATTTAAAGTAAGTTTTAAGCTCTTTAAATTTAATTGTTTCTGGGATATCCTTTAAAAATCAAGCTCATGCACATGTTTGGGACAAAAAATGGAAAATTACCAACCACAAATCCTCCCATCACTAGAACATCAATGTAGTTCTATTCTCCTCTTCCCTTCCAAAGCTCAGTTTATTTGCCTGATCTCAGGTGCCTCCCAAGGCTATGCCAATGCCACGAGTCATTCAGAGATTGTACCTTTCCCAAGGTATCTAAAGTCAAAAGCTCCATGACCCTTCAGGCTCAGCTCTTGTACTCAGCAAAATAATCGTTTTCCATTGAGCCTAGCCTTGAACAAGTCAAAGCTGGCTGTCTATCTTCTGCTGCAAAGCGCTGTCAGGAGAGTCCTCATGAGGTCCTGAGCTAGTCTAGTCTTACAGTGACACCTGAAGGTGGTCTTTAACCAGATGTATCCAAGAGCTTTGCTGAAGGTTGATGATATCTCCTGCACTTTCTCAAGTGCAGACTGATTAGATGGCTACAGTCGTTTCTGGATTTAAATGATATTACTGCATTCTATAACATGCACAAGTTCTACTATGCAAATTAAACTGTATCTAATAATATTTCTCGGTCCTGTATATGAGCTTGTGAAAGACAGGAAACAAAGGCAGTTACACAGCAACATGTAGGCTGTGGACACAATAAATGGTATTTTGGTGTTGAAGTGATCCCCCCCCCTCCCCGCACTTGCAGGAAAGAAATAGTTGTCCCTCTGTTGTAGTGATGGAAGGTCTGCAGGTTTGCCACTGGGGATAAGTTGCTCATCTCACGTGTTCCTTGTGAGCAGTTTTGCAGACAATTGGACAGTGCTTTCTGAGTGACTACCTTTCAGAAACTCTTACAGGCTAAAAATTCCTGCCTTAGACTGTGGTAGTTAAGGCAATCACTACTTCAAACAGGTCATCCTATTTCTACTGATCTTTTGGTTGATCTACCTTCCTCTAATTTTAGACTTGAACATTCGATTTTTTAAAGCCCTGTATTTGTCCTAGCTGACAATGACTGTTTGGGGCCAGATTTTCCATAGTTTGACAGCTTCTCATGAAATAGATAAGGAACATAGAAAATAGCAAGCAAAGAGACAAGGAATTCTACCATGATATTATCTATAGCTCACACTGAACACAATATACAGAATACACTTCCTGCATTATTTCCAGACCTTTTGTGGGAAGAGGTGAACTTTGGTAGAGGCAATGGGGTAAGAACTCAGTCCAGTAAGCCAGCAGCAGGTGTCGCACTTGCCATGCTACTCTCAGGTCGCAGTTGTTATAAGGCAGCCAAACTTTTATAGACTCCTACTTTTCCCTACTTTTTAATATTACTTCAGCATTTTTTATCTTTCAAAAAGACTTCTTTAACCTGCACGTAACAATAGAAAGATAAATTTCAAGTATCAATTTTCTTTTTCCAGGGCACAAAAGCTCAATTTAGAAGCTTCAACCCCAAATGTCTCCTGCCTTTGAGTCTAGATTATTGGACATACCTTGGTTCTTTGACAACGCCACCCCTTAATGAGAGTGTAACATGGATAGTGCTGAAAGAGCCCATCAGAATTTCTGAGAAACAGGTAAACTTTTGATGCCCTTTCAGGTCTTGCAGGATTCAACACAGGCAGTGACTGTTTTGATTTGCAGTGGTGCTAAGTTAAAAGACCATTAGCCTGGGAAAAATCAGCCTCTTCGATAATCAGGGCTTCTGTTTATTCTGTTAATACTCTCTAGAATCTTTTGTTGAGCCTGTTCTATTAACAGATTGTAATGCACTGAACACTTTCCTTTGTCCTTTTAATAAAAAAAACATTAATATTGATTGCCCTCTTAAGGAGTAAATTTTCACTTGAATTTACAGCTGGAGAAATTCCGCATGCTCCTCTTCACCAGTGAGGAAGACCAGAGGGTTCAAATGGTGAATAATTTTCGCCCCCCTCAGCCTCTTAAGGGGAGAGTAGTTCGAGCTTCCTTCAAGGCCTGAAGAAAACTGGTAACAGCCCTGAGATATCCAAGAGCTTCCACATCTGAGATACTATAAATAGAAACTCTGGGCTTCAGATCACTCATGGAACACATAAGATAGACACTTCCATGAACACTCTACTTGGAGGGGGACAACCTTGTTTTATATGTTATTTGAATTGCTCATTCTTTTGAACAATGGGATCTTTTTAACTAGCACTTTTTAGTATAAGGCATAGTTGAGTAAACTAGAGTGTTCTCTAAGACCTGAAACTCTAAAAATCAAAAAGGACATTAAAATCACACTTAATATAAAATGGGAAATCATGTAGTGATCTACTAGTACTAATGGCCACAACTTCTAATTGTCTCAATACATGATGAAACAGTAGTCAAGAATTTTGGATAAACTTAAATTTTCCGTCTGAACTCCTGTTAGCATTTGCTGAGCTCAGGCTGATTTAAAGATTGCTTTTACTGTATTCTTGCTGTCTGACACATACAGTGCACGAGTAGCACTAGAAAAAAGTTCTGTAATCACTGCAGGTAGACAGTGGTTTAAAAACTTCATATTTATTTTAAAGTAACTGTTCAAAATGCTATTTTATAACTAATTTAAAATAAATGTAAATGCTGTGTTCTAAAGCAGGCCATTTTACTGCATGGTGTTGTTCAGACACTTGTTCTTCTAGCCAATGCAGCACACAACTATAACTCCCTTGTCAACTTTCTTGAAAAGAACATCTGTAGCAATTCAGGTATGTGTTTTGTGGTTCTCAATTGTTCAAATTCTACCTCAGCTAAGTGATGTGCTCTGCAATATGACCTCCCTCATTGTCTGCCCTAAATAAAGTAAACATTTTGTTTACTTTAGGGACCTAACATGGGTAGACCTTGACTGCACTGACCATGCATTGCTGCACAAATCATCACCTCACTATGGCAGTCTGTCAGGGATGCTCCCTGCAGATGTGAGGTTTCATCAGTCCTGAATGGTTTCACCTCTTCCAAAGAAAGCTGCTTTAGAACAGCCATGGGTTAGTATTCCTGCTTATGCAGCTTAGTGACAAAATTCAGGCTGGTGTCTCCAGTACTGAATACAGCGATGTTATCTTGTAACTACTCACAGTCTATATTCAGTTACTTTAATTCTGGGCTTCAAATGTTCTACTTCATCTGTATAGTTCAGATACAAATTGCTGATGCTTATCAATTTTCATCAGCTTTGATGAAGAAATCAAACATGTACACTGCAAAGGAAAGCAGGGGAAGGAGGGAGAACAGCTACTATGGTCTGTTCTCCCTTTTCAGAAGGAGAGAAAGACACTAGATCGTAGAATCATATGTTGTAAAACACCTCTAAGATCATCGAATCCAACCATCAAACCAACACCACCATTTCTACTAAACCATATCCCGAAGTGCCACATCTACACACTTTTTTGAACACCTCCAGGGATGGTGACTCAACCACCACCTCCCTGGGCAGCCTGTTCCAATGCCTGACCGCTCTTGCAGTAAAGAAATATTTTCTAATATCTAAACCTCCCCTGACACAGCTTCAGGCCGTTGCCTCTCATCCTATTGCGAGTTAGTTGAGAGAAGAGACCAACGCCTGCCTCACTACAACCTCCTTTCAGGTAGTTGTAGAGAGCAACAATATGAAGTTGTGAAGCACAGAACAAGTTTTGTCCTATAAAATGAGAGTAACACTGACCTACCTCCCAGGGATGTTGTGAGGGCTAATGCAGCGTTGTTTTAGATGTGACATTATTGTACAGCAGACGCTAAAGGAAACAGAAAAACATTACAAAATGTAATGTTTTTTTAGCTATTATGAATGTAACTTTGCTAGTAATGCAAGCTGGTATTGTAGAAAATCTATTTAATGTATCTTAAATTCTTTAACAAATGAAATAAACAAGATTTTGAAATCAATCATCCTTCTCCTCATCCTTTATTTTGAATAGACCTACCTTCCCTACTTACAGCACTGGTTTTCTGGGCCTTTCATTAAAATAAATCATGCAATCATAGAATGGGTTGGGTTGGAAGTTCCAACCCCCCTGCCAGGGGCAGGGACCCCTTCCACCAGACCAGGTTGCTCAGAACCCCGTCCAACCTGACCTTGAACCCTGCCAGGCAGGGGGCAGCCACAGCTTCTCTGGGCAACCTGTGCCAGGGCCACACCACCCTCAGAATAAAGAATTTCTTTCTTACATCTCATCTAAGTCTACCCTCTTTCAGCTTAAAGCCATTACCCCTTGTACTATCACTACAGGCCCCTGTAAAGCAGTCCCTCTCCAGCTTTATTGTAGGCCCCTTCAGGTACTGGAGG